>JACKQG010001341.1_pt1 | contig 34378 bp, 26 predicted proteins | sample 8237621 | NCBI WGS metagenome assembly JACKQG01 (sample SAMN15677084, study PRJNA649215) | marine metagenome | biome: marine; feature: Black Sea; material: saline water; isolation source: suspended particulate matter (SPM) from the Black Sea western gyre | collected 2013-06-09/2013-06-10 | depth...
ATATCAACATCATGTCAAGTTATTTACTTGTTGATGGACGTCCCCCATTTTCACGGAATCGGTGGCCGCTTTGCTCTGGAACAAGTGGCCGGAATGCTCCGGAACAGGTGGCCGATTTCACCGGAATGGGCATCATAACCATCTTCAGCCACTTCCCACTCTATTAAACGCATAATGACCTCCTCTAATCTTGATTTGTTTAAAGACTTGTTTTCTTCTTTGACATGATGACGTACCTGCTGGTTACACCCAGTATCCCCTTCTTCTGCATCGCCGATACAACATTGGCCTGAAAGCGTTCGGAAGAAAGCGGCGCCTGAATGATATGGGTTTCCTCCCAGCCGCTTTGATTTAAAATCCGAAGGTAATCATTGATTAAAATCGAATTCACCCGGGTCTCATTTTTGGCAGGGGTGTTTTGGAAATCGCGCCAGTCGGCATTGATAAATGCCATCTGTGTGCTCTTTTTGGCGTTTACGTGTGCCAGGGAAAAGAAGTTTTCCAGAAATTCCAAATATTTCTCTTTTGTTAGCCCGGATATGCCATCGGGATCGTAGTTGTTTGATTGCTTTTTAAAATAAGGCGGGTCAAAAATAATCAGATCCGGTTTGGTTTTACCTATTATTGGCCATTTCAAATTGGTGATATCCCAGAAACAGGGTTCGATTTCCGGTCGTGTCTCCGGCCGATCATCCATGTCGAAGCTCCAACATTTCCGGTTAAACGCCAGACAGGTATCCGCCACCACGCCACCGCCTGCCATGGGATCAAACACCAGCTCGTTCTGATCTGAAAAATAATATAGAATGTGTGCGATCATTTGGGCCGGGATGCGGCCGGGCCAGTCATCACCGAAACGTTTGTCACCCCAGTGAAATACGCTTCGCTGTCATTGACATGAATTTCACGGGGTAAACAGTCATTCCAGTTCCACAGATCCCATGTCCTTAATCCCCAGTTAAGTGCCTTGAATCTATCAAGATCGCTTTTGCCCTCCAACGCAATGGACCACACAAGAGGCTCTGCCCAACCATGCTTTTCAGCCACCTGTGGAACAGTAAATCCTTTCGATAAATCAGTATTTAGGAGAAATGCCAATTCTGGCATTTCTCCTAAATGGTTGTGAATTGTCTTTTGGTCTACTCCCATACGTCTTGCGATTCTACTCTGGGGGAAGCCCAGCCGGTGCATGCGGAATATCTTGATGTCGAGGCCAAGCTGGGTTGCAGCGCGAAGATCGGCTATGTATGAGTCCACTGTCTGCCTTGAGCGTCCGATGGCCTTTCCAATATCTGCGGAGCGGAGACTGGTGTTTTTAGTGTATGCCCGTCGTGCGGTGTCTCTTGCCTCGTCTTCTGTCAACTGTTTGGGCCCGATTGCCTTTTTAGCCGCATAAAGGAGCGGATCTGTCCCTTCCAAATTTTCTATTATGATGGCATCAATCTCTGCCACGCCCACTGCTTTAAATGCGTTCCATCTATGCGCACCATCTAACAGGCGATATTTGCCGGGCCTGTCAGGATCTGGTTGGACCTCGATAGGATCAAACTTGAAGCCATCCCTGATATTCTCCGCAAATATGCCAACCCGCTTCTGATCAATCCCTTTTCGTGGATAGATCTCTTCATCTAAGATGATTGAGGAGATGGAAATTTTGGTTGTCGGTTTGGCCATTCATAACCCCCTACATCTGTCTGCCCCTGTTTGGCCGCCTGATATGATTTTGGTGAGACTGCTGGGGAAAATAGTGGATGTTCGGAGAAAATTCAAGGGGTTTGATTTGGCATTTGAGGATTTTTATCATCCGATTTTCGTGGAAATTACCAGATGAAGGACGTCCGGTTCAGCGATGTGCGGCTTTGCGCGAGTCCTCTTTGGTTCTCTCCAAGCAGTAGGCTCTACGAGCCAGAGGCCGGCTTGTCCGGGTTAGGCACTGGGTACTGGGGAACGGCCGGTGGTCAGTGATCAAAAACCCGCAACTCGCAACCCGTAACCTGCAACCCGTTACAGCCCAAGGTAGGTCTTGCGGATGACTTCGTCCTGGAGCAACTGGTCGCCGGTTCCCTCGGCAATGATTTTCCCGGAGGAAAGGACATAGTTGCGGTCGGCCATCTTGAAAACCGTGCTGACTTCCTGCTCAACGAGCAGCACGGTTATCCCGAGGTTTGAGATCTCTCCGATCTTCTCGAATACCTCCCCCCTGGATATGGGAGCCAGGCCCGTAGATGGCTCGTCAATACAGAGGAGTTTGGGTTCGGACATGAGTGCCCTGCCGATGGCCAACATCTGCTGTTCCCCGCCGGACAAGGTCCCCGATATCTGCCGGGCCCGTCCCTTTAAAATCGGAAACAGCTTATATACCTGCCTGAGGTTTTCGAGTGCCTCCTTTTTGTCTTTCACTAAATACGCCCCTGCATGGAGGTTCTCCAAGACCGTCATCTCGCGGAAAGGCCTTCTCCTTTCCGGGCAATGAATCAGGCCTCTCTTCACGATCTCGTGGGCAGGAACCCGGTCGATCCGCTCACCATTAAAAGTTACCGTCCCCTTGAGGGTAATGTCCTCTCCGGCCGACCTCTGCGTGATCTCCCGTTCCCAGGCCACCAATCCGCTAATCGCCCTCAGCAATGTTGATTTCCCTGCCCCATTGGGCCCCACAAGACTGACCAGTTCCCCGGTATCGACCCCCATACTCAGGTCATTGATAAGCAGGGCACGATCGTACCAGACCATTAAGTTGGCAACTTCAAGCAGCAACCTCAGATTCCTCCTCCGCCGCCGAGATATGCCTGGATGACTTCAGGTTGTTTCACTACCTCCTGGGGCGTTCCGTCAGCAATGATGGTCCCGAAATTGAGGACGATGATTCGATCCACAATCTTCATCAACTGTTGAAGCTTGTGCTCCACGATGATCATGGCCGGCCCTTCGCTGTGCAACCTGCCGAAGCGTCCGCCCTTGTGAAGTCTGTAGATCGATTTGGCCATGAGATCGGTTTCGGCCGGACTCAGCCCGCCGAAAGGCTCGTCAAGGAGAAGCAGTTCAGGTTCCGTGGCCACGGCCCGGGCTACTTCCAATCGTTTGAGGTCGCCCTGGGAAAGGGTGGATGCCTTTTCCAAGGCCATGTCAGAGATCCCTGCGAACTCCAAGGCATCCATGGCCTTGGCTTCCACCTTTTTTACCCACTCACCCCGCTTCATGGCCCGTGGGGAGAGACAGGAGACCATCACATTGGCAATGATGGGTAACCTGCGAAAGGGCCTCATATTCTGGAATGTACAGGCGATCCCCATGTTAACGATGTCCCAGGTCTTACGTCCCACGATCTTCTTCCCTTTAAAACGGATGTGACCTGAGTCAGGTTTCAACACGGCTGTGATCAACCGCAGGATGGTTGTCTTGCCGGCGCCGTTGGGACCGATCAGACCTAATATTTCGTCCCTCCCCATGTTAAAACCGACATTATTGACAGCCCTGAGCCCCCCGAATCCCTTGTTCAGGCCCTCTATTTCTAAGAAGGGTTGGCCCATGTTACATCTCCTCCGCTTCTTCCCTCAGCTCCCTGCGGGAAACCTTGCCCACGTCCGTCTTGGGGAGTTCTCCGCGGAATTCTATGATCTTGGGGACCTTGTAGTGTGCCAGGTTCTGGCGGCAGAACTCCATGATCTCCTCCTCGGAGATCTTCCCCCTTGCGTCGCTCTGGAGAACGACATAGGCCTTTATCAGGTGACCCACCTTGGGGTCGGGCACCCCGACGACCCCCGCCGCCTTGATCTGTGGATGGTTATAAAGGACCCCTTCCACGTGTCTTGCAAAAACAGAATAGCCCTTGTACTTGATAAGGTCCCGTTTACGATCAAAAAAGTGGAAATAGCCCTCTTCATCCATCCGGACCAGGTCACCGGTCCTGAGCCATTTCTTCCCATCTAATTCTATAATCGCCTCCTTTGTCCCCTCGGGTCTGCGCCAGTATCCCTGCATGATGTTGGGACCGCTGAGGATCAACTCACCCACTTCCCCCACCGGCATATAATCGGTGCCCTCGACATCGACGATGGCTGCATCCATACTGGGGAGGGGGACCCCGAAAGAACCGGACTTGGGTCTATCATAGGGCGTAGAATGACTGACCGCGGTGGTCTCGGTCATGCCGTAACCCTCCATGATTTTTGTACCGGTCCTTCGTTCCCACTCCTGGATCGTGGATTCGTGGAGGGTGTCGGCCCCGCAGGCGATGAGCTTCAAGCGCTTCCAGTTGACCCGGTCGGTCTTCTCATACTCCTTGAGGTATTCAAAAAGGGTCGGTACACCGTAAAAGCCGGAGGCCTTGTAACGTTCCATTGCCGAGAGGATTTCATCAATATCAGGTGTGGTGAAAAGGACTATTGTGGAGCCCTGAACCAGTCCGTTGAACATGACAACGACCTGCCCGTAGATGTGGAAAAAGGGGAGAAAGGCAATGACTACCTCTTTTCCTTCCTCAAATATCGGCCAGAACGATACGGTCTGTTTCTGGAGTGCGATCATGTTGTGATGGGTAAGGATGGCAGCCTTGGGGAGTCCGGTGGTCCCCCCGGTATAGGGGAGTACGGCGATATCCTCCTTGGGATTAATTTTAATCTGGGGTGGCTGAGGCGGATATTTCTTGATCAGGTCCTGGAATTGATGAAGCCCTGCCTGTTTAACATACTGGGGAGAAGGGACCTGCATCCCGCTATAGGCCTTGGCCAATGCACTTTTTCCGAACAGCTTCTTGAGTGGTGGGAGATAGTCCCCGATATTTGTCAGGATGACATTTTTCAATTCTACACCGGCCTTTTCCACATTATCATAGAGGATATCTTCACAGATGATGGTCTTGGCCTGGCTGTCTTCGATCTGATGTTTTACTTCTTTACTGGTATAGACAGGGCTGATCGGCGTGACCTTTGCCCCTGTCTTCAAGGCGCCGAAATAGGCGATTACATACTGAGGGCAGTTCAGGAGGTACATGGCCACCGTATCGCCCTTGGTCACACCTAACGCCGCTAAGGCCGCTGCAAAACGGTTTGTCAGCTCTTTTAGCTCCTGGTACCTTATCTTCTTGCCGTAAAAAATCAGCGCGGTCTTACTCCCGTATTTGTCGGCCATCCGGTCAAAGGCCTCTGGTACTGACATATCAGGGATTTCTACTTCTTCAGGTACGCCTTCAGGGTAATATTTTAGCCAGGGTTTCGCTGCATAGGCCTCTTTGGCATTCATATTTTATCCTCGCTGGTTGGTGTTTATTTACCCCTAATCTAAATCCGCAGTGCAAATGCGGCATGTCTTTCGCGTAGCCACGTTCCTGATTTTACACCTGGGGCATTCCTTTTCTATCTTGTCGCGAAGCCATGGAAAAAGGCCCTCCGGCATATAGAGGAGGATCAATAAGATGACCACTGCAAACATCAACATGCGATACTCGGGCCAGAAGCGCAAGAACTCTAAGAGCGGAAAAAGGATAAAGACCGCACCGACAGGTCCGTATATGGTGACGATCCCACCGAATATGGCCCAGATGACGACCGTGAAGGACATGGAGACTTCCAGATTGGATGGACCCGCAATCCTCATAAAGTGGGCATAGAGTCCCCCTGATATCCCGGCAAAAAATCCACTGAGGCTGAAGGCCAACAGTTTGTAACGGGTCGTATTGATGCCGGAGGCTCTCACCGCCACCTCGTCTTCCCTGATGGCGTGGAAAATAATCCCGGTATTGGAATCGGTGATCTTCCACATGATGGTGCAGAGCCCGATCATTAGCACCGTGGTCAAGTAATAATCACCCAGCCGGGATCCGGTCAGACGTTCCAGACCGGAAACCCCTAATTCTCCCCCGGTTATTCCGGGAATAGCAAAGACGATACCCAACAAAATGATGGGGAAGGCCAACGTGGTGAGGGCCAGGTAAGTCCCCTTGAGCCTGAGACACGGAATCCCGATAACCAGGCCGGCCAGAACCGCTGCCAGGGCCCCCAACGGGATACTCCCCCAGGGATGTATGTGGAAGTGGAGATTCAGGAGCGCCGCAGTATACGCGCCCACGCCAAAAAACAGGGCGTGCCCGAAATTCATCTGGCCGGTGAACCCGGACAGGAGATCCCAACTGGCTGCAAAAATCGCAAAGATGCTTGTCAGGACGAGGATGCGAAGCAGGTAAGGGTCCTGTGTAACAACGGGCAAAAAGAGGAGGACCAAAAAGAAAAGGAGGACGACAATCCTGCTTGGGAGGACGAGCACCTCACCCTTAAAGATGGTGTAAAGCTTTTTCAGATAAAAACCAAGGAGACCCATGCCTATCTCTCTTCCTCAAAAGAAACGCCAAAAAGGCCCTCAGGCCGTATCAAAAGGACCAGGATCATTATGGATAGTGCCACCGAACCCTTAAGGTAAGCGCCCATCGGTATCAGGAAGACCACTAATGCCTCGGCAAATCCCAGGATATAAGCCCCCAAGAAACTCCCCTTGATACTGCCCAGTCCGCCTAAGACCACCACAGCCATCATCATGATCAGCGGATGCATCCACATAAAAGGATTGACAATCGCCAACGGGACAACCACTGCGCCGGAAAGTGCCGCCAACCCAACGGAGACACCCATGGTAATCATGGCCACCCTGCTCTCATCCATCCCCATCAGATTGGCCACCTCCCTGTCATTGGCAGTGGCACGGATCGCCAGACCCAGCTTGGTTTTCTTCAATAGGGCCCAGACCGCGGCCAATACCAGGAGGGCGGCGCCAACCGTCAGCAACTGCTGATAGGAGACCTTCACCCCGAGTACTATCATGTATCCTTCAATCAGGGACGGCACACCGCGAAAATCGCCGCTGAAGATGAGGAGCATGACCTCCTGGAAGACCATGGCAAGGGCGATCGTGGCAATCAGGACCGCCCCTTCATGCTCGCGTATCGGATCTATGAACAGCTTGTATGAGACAAGCCCGATCAGAGTGACCACTATCACGGCCGCCACCATGGACAAGACCGGATTGACGCCCAGTCGGTGAGTGCCGAAGTAGATGCAGTAAGATGCCAGCATGTAAAAGGCGGTATGTGCGATATTGACGATGCGGGCCACACCAAATATCAGGGAAAACCCGATGGCCAGAAGGGCGTATATGCTTCCGTTGATCAGAGAGCTTATGATGATGTCTATTATCATACGGATAGGGCCTCAGCAGCTTGTTTCCGCCATATGTGTTTACAGGTTCAGGGTTCAGATTTCGGCGGACCCTGAACCCTGAACCTTTCAACCCGTGAACGGTTAACGTTATTTCTTATACTTTTCGACTAACCAGGGGGGTAACTTGTAGGGGACCATCCCCTTGTAGGTGACGCCTTCCCATCCATTGGGCCACCAGGCCTGCATTTTACCATCCTGCCATTGGATGGCCGTTCCGGTCGCAAACCCAGGCCCAAAGACAACATCATGTTCCTTGTCAAATTTTGACTTGGGGGCGGCAGTACCGACATACACGGTCTTTTCAATGACGGGGATCAATTTTTCCGCATCTGTTGTGCCTGTCGCTGTCATGGTCTCGGCCATGATATTTATGGCGTCATAGGTGGCCGCAGTGTAGGGCGGTGTTTCGCCGAACTGCTTGATGTACTTCTCAATAAACGGCTCGGTAAGATCATTGTAGCTGACGCCCCGGACATAGGTATTGAGGGTCACGGCGTAGTCACCCTTGCCCTGGGTGGCAGCCATGAAACCATCCTTCTGGGCCTCCACGTTGATACCCACATAGGCGGCCGGTATCTTGAGCTCGGCTGCCTGTCTCGCAAAGGTAATGCCCGCGGATGCAGAGAAGATGGTGAAAATGATCTGGGCCTCCTTACGCTGTATGGCCGTCAGTTCTGCAGTCACATCCGTAGTGGTCTGAGAAGGCCTCCAGACGCCGACGATCTCCATCCCCATGTTGGGGACATGCTTCTCGATGGCGGCGATCATCGGGTCAACCCACATGACCTTTGCACCGACGACGGCCACCTTGGGTTTCTCGATACCCAGACCCTTTTTCAAATACGCTCCAACGGTCCCCAGATTGATCAAGCAGACTTTGACCAGGTATTTCGAATTAATCGGGGAGACCCGGAACCAATATTTATACCTGTTGTAATCCTTGGCCACTCTGGCACAGATCTCGGGGTGGGCTGCACCGACACCCAAGAAAATCTTCTTGTAATCCATGGCGATATCCTGCATGGCCAGGACCGCCTCAGTCCTGAAACCACCCACAACGAAATCCACCTTGTCCTGGGACATCAGGCGCTCCATGGCGTTGGTGGCATCCGTAATGTTTAGGAACTCATTGGAGTCGGCTTTGACGAGTTCAACCTTGTATTTTTTGTCACCGACCGGGATGCCTCCCTTGGCATTGATTTCCTCCTGGGCCATGAGGGCCCCGTTCCAGTGTCCCTTCCCTTGCAGGAAGTGCATGGGGCCGATAACCCCTACCTTGATGACATCTTCTCCCCACACTGGGAAACCGCTAATCATGACAAGGCAGACCGCCAGCAGAACGCTTGTTCCAAAAATGCTTTTTTTCATAGTCTTTTCCTCCTTTCAGACACGCCTAAGGTTAAATTTGCCTTGAAGACCGGACAAACAAATTAGATAAAGATTGTTTTTAAACATTTAACAGGGGATTGCCTTCACAAAACTGCTATAAAAGCCTTTACCGTTGCTCGATGGCCAGCGCTGGGTCATTGATGTAAAAAGTAAATCTTAGTTTGCTGTACCGCCGATCAGTATAGAATCAATCGGAAAATGTCAAGGAAGATTTTTGTTTCGGTAATTGTTTGTGTTATTTTTGCATTTTCTCCTCTTTTTCGACCACGCACTGGATCCCCTGTCCGGTCCTGGCCGGGCCCAAGCATTTATTGTCGGAAAGGCACGTGGCACGCCGGAGATCACCGGATGCCCACCGCTTTATTAAGCCGGGTTCACGGATGAAAGGCCGGCTCATGGAGACATAATCGGCATATCCGTCACTCACGAGTCGCTCGGCTAATTGAAATGAGCGGTTTCCTCCCACGAGGATCAAGGGAATGGCGATTTTTTTCTTAAAGATCTTGGCCGCTTCCTGGAAATACGCCTCTTTCTCCACCGAAGTGATCCCACTCCTCGAGGGGCTGAGCTTACCTGAGATAATAGTTCCTCCGCTCAACTCGATCGCATCGATCCCCCCTTCCTGCAGCTTGGCGCCTATTTGAACGGAGTCGTCCAAAGTGAGCCCTCCCTCCAGACAATCCTCGGAGTTCATCTTGACCAAAACAGGGAAATCAGAACCGACGGCAGACCGCACCTCCCTGAGCACCTCCAGCAGGAATCTGGCCCTATTTTCCAGACCTCCGCCGTAAGCATCTTCTCGCTTGTTGAAAGCGGGAGACAGGGACTGGCTCAACAGATATCCGTGGGCTGCATGGATCTGTACCCCGTCAAAGTCAGCTTCCATGGCCCGGCGAGCCGCCTGACCGAATGCTTCGACAATATCCCTGATCTCCTGCTCACTCATCACCTTGCGCGGGGATTTGGAAAACCCTTCTACATCTGAAAGGGCTACCGGCGTCTGACCGATCAGCTTTGGGTTGGCAAAAAAACCCGCGTGAGAAATCTGAAGGACAATCCGCCCCCCGTGCTCCTGAACTGCTCGGGTTGCCTGTCTATAGCCATCGATGAATTCGTCTTTGTAAACCCCCAACTGCCACGGACCGGCCTGCCCGTCCGCCCGTACATATGCATGGCTCGAGATAATCAGTCCCACACCCCCTTCTGCGAGATCGGTCATGAGTTTCATGAGTTGAGGGGTGCATGCCCCATCTTCCGCAGCCATTCCTTCCCAGGTGGCCGAGCGAACGAATCTGTTGCTCAGCTCCATCCCGTTGATCTTGCTCTTTCCAAATAGTCTTGACATTTAGGCCTCCTCTGTGTGGGTCCTGTCTGGAAAAATCATTGGCGATGAGTGTTATTGTAGATTCTTACTGGTTTATTATCTTTGGATAGTCTTCTCAGGGCGCTGTTTTGATTCCCTAAGATAAAGGTCTCGTTCCTTAACTTAATTTACAGCTCATTGTCAATCTTCGTCTTTCTCATCGTTGGACGATTGCACCCTAATTCTCTGAGTCCAGGAACCGCTTTAACTGTTTTTTGTAGTAGCCTATGTTGTCTTTTGCCGTGGCAATCGCCTCATCAATGGCCTTGACAGCGTCCTCCGTGAACCCGTTTGCAAAGTGGGCTTCTGCCAGCGTGTCGAGAAACTCGGGAGTTCTTTTTAATGCCACCGCCCTTTTGGCAAGGTCAAGGGCGCGCTTCGGATCCCTCAGTCTCTCATCGGGAGTCGTCACCAGGAGCCAGGCCAGGTTATTCAGGGCCACAGCCCGGTTGGGGTCCAGGCCGATGATGCGCTCGTAGGTATCCACCGCTTCCCGGCCTTTCCCCATCTCCTGATAAACCGCTGCAAGGTATTGATAGAGATCGATATTATATGGATCTTTCAGGATTTGCTGGTTGAGCGCCTTCCCCATCAGCATATAGGACATATGCCGCTTCACAGGTCCGAAATTCAAGAGATAACCTAAAGAACAGATGCAGAAGAGGTAGACCAAGAAGGAAGTCAGGACAAAGCGGTTATGTTTTTTTATCAATCCCGGTTCCCGGTTCGCCCGCCAGAGATAATCGACCCTCTGCTTAATGCTGAAATGGTGCCAGTTAGGGATGTTTCTGCTCTTGCCGCTCAGGAAGGCTATCTTTTCTAACGAGTTAATCGTCAGGATCGGGGTTCCCATAGTCGCAGCGGAATACAGGTCGGCCTGGCGTTCAAAGTTGCGCATGAAAAAACCCATGACATACCGGAAGTAAAGCAGCAGGGTTATCAGCATCGGAAAAGCCAAGGTCAGGTAGAAGAGGTTCAGACTGGAGTCGTTGCCAATGAGCACGTCAATAAAATGCGGGTTGAGGAAAGTTAGGTAAACGAACAAATCGGTCAACCCGAAGGAAAGGACCATGAAGCCGACAAAAAAGAGGATATAGAAAAGTAGATGACGGTACTTGGCATGCCCCATTTCATGGGCAAGCACTGCCTTGAGCTCGTCAATGGACAGGGTTTCCAGCAGGGAATCGGTAACGAGGAGATATCTATAACGGGGAACAATCCCCATGATGCCCGCCGTCATCATCCTCCCTTCGAAGATCGGCCATTTAAGGAGGCCCCGGTATCTGAATCTCCTCTCTCTCAGGAAGAGATCCAGTTCTAACCCTTTTTCGGATGACGCAAGCGGCTTGCACCCCCACCAGTACTGGATGAATTTGGGCATGACAACCATTAACAGAGTGATAAAAACGGCGAAAAAGATGACCTGCCCGTACACGCTGTTCATAAAAGCATCCGGACCGGCCCACGGACTCAGGGCAAGGAGATCATAGACAAAGGAAAGGGCCAACCACGGAAATAGGATGGGAAGGTTGAATCTGAGATTAGACCGGACAAACGATCCTCTTGTAATAGCCACCCGGAATATGGCCTTGTAAACCGGATAGCCAAGATACCAGATTGTGCACAAGTACAAGAAGAACAGAGCAAGGGCCAGAACGCCCTGCAATACAGAGAAACTCCTGAATCCCGGGATCATCAGGAGCCACTGCCTAAGGTTGAAAAAATAAACTGCCAGGGCAAACAGAAATATGGCCAAGACAGAAAGTCTGACCGTAAGCCTCTGGTATTGATCGGTCAGGGCCCCAGCAGCCCGGGCTCCCTCCCTGATTCGCTTCAGCAGATACCCGAAAACCCTGGCGCTGTAAATGGCAAAGATCAACCAGCTCAGAATAAGCGGCAGAAGGGTGGAGAGGAGCAATTCCTCCGGAGGGGTGTCGGGATAACTGATATTGAATATGAGGAGGACGACGATGAAATAGATGATGTTGTTGAACATGGTTTGCAGGCGTTCACAGACTCAGGGTTTCAGCTCTGATCCTCCTTAAGAAACTCCAGACTGCCACCTCCAGGCATAATGGTGGCGTCGGCCTTAAGGCTTATTTCAACGCCATACCGGGATTCCAACTGCGCCAGGTCCTTCCTCTTCTTATTCTGCAGGTAGGCCGCCACCTCCACAGAAAGTGACCCTTTTACATGCACGACCCCTTTTCTCGAAACACCCATCCGGATTCGACGCAAAAACGATAGAGACGCGGTTTCCACAGCGGGAACAATCCCGCGGCCCTGGCAGTAATTACATGTATGGTAGGTCATCGACTCGATTGACGGCCGCAGCCGCTGTCGCGAAAGCTCAAGAAGCCCGAACTTGGAAATGCTGGACACGCTGATCTTGGCCCGATCATCTTTTGTCTTGTCCCGCAACTTCTTTTCCACTTCTCTGATATGCTTTTTATCTTTCATATCAATAAAATCAATCACCACTAACCCGCCCATATCCCGCAGTCGAAGCTGTCTGGCGATCTCCTGAGCAGCCTCGATATTGGTCCTGAATGCGGTCGTCTCCACATCCTTACCGGTTCTTCCGCGCCCGGAATTTACATCTATGGCAATCAGCGCTTCTGTCGGGTCTATGACAATAGAACCACCCGACTTCAAGGGCACCCTGCTCTGATAAATGGACTCAATCTGTTTCTCTATCTCGTACTGGGCAAAGATAGGACGTTTTTCCTTGAGGAGCTTAACCCTCCTTTGATGCCTGGGAGAGATAATCTTCATATAGCGTTTTACTTTCGAAAACGTTTCCTTGTCGTCCACAAGCACTTCAGCAATCTCGCTGGTAAAATAGTCTCTCAACGTCCTGAGGCATACATCCTGCTCCTTGTGGACGAGGGAGAGCGGTGATGCCTCTTTTACGTTCTGCTTGATATTCTTCCACATTCTCAAGAGACGGTTGAGATCTCTAGAGAGTTCATTCTTGTTCTGTTGCTGGGCCGCGGTCCTGACAATGTACCCGACGCCTTCCGGGAGATTAAATGTGGTCATAATGGACTTGAGCCTTCGCCGCTCCTCCTCCTCTTCGATCTTCTTTGAGATCCCCCCCTTGCTCCCGGGCATCAGGACCAGATACCGGCCGGCCAAAGAAAGATAGGTGGTCAATTGGGCGCCCTTTTGCCCGGGCATCTCTTTTGTCACCTGGACAAGGAGTTCCTGCCCCTTTTTCAGAATCTTTTCAATAGGGGGAAACGCCCGGTCTTTTGAAGGCTCATGCTCGACCGAATAGTACTCCGGGTGGATATCGCTGGCAGAAAGGAAACCGTTCTTATCACTTCCGTAGTCAACAAAACATGCCTGCAGGCTGGGCTCTATTCGCTCCACAACCCCTTTGTATATATTTCCTTTCTTCTGCTCTGCAGTGGTTGTTTCAATATAGAATCCATCCAACAACCCTTCCTTGATCACCGCGATTCTGTATTCTTCTGCCTCAACGGCATTGATAAGCATTTTTGTTGTTGCCATATGTATTGTTTTTCTCCTGAAACCGAATTAGTTATTGGTTAATCGTTATTGGCTAATCGTTATTGGCTAATCGTTAATAGTGGTCCCGGATCAGGATCCGAAATCGGCAATCCACTAACGCATGTTCACTTCTTCTCTTTCCTCCCGTGTCGCTTGAAGTGCTGATTCGCCTGGTACATAAAGGTCCGAATAGCAGCCTCCCTCCCGGGCTGAAAACTGGAATCGTATGGGGTGTCTAAATAGGGGATCCCCAGCTCGCTCATCAGCGGTCTCACAACGGCCGAAGTGGTAGTGCTCGGCATACAGGTAAAAGGGTAGACATTGACGACGCCATTGTATCCTTCACGGGCATACTCGACTATCCCGGCGATACTCAAGCAAGCCTCAGTACCCACATCAAAGTTAAACAGGTCTTTTTCTATCAAGGTCTTTTCAAGGTGTCCCACCTGATGATCTTCTGTCAGATCAATGAGCGAACGGATCCGCTTGTAGGTCTTCTTTTGCCTGAACTCCTGATAAAAAAGGTCTCCCCCAAAGCCGATGATATCTTTCAGGTACGCCTTCATGAGTCCCAATCGGAACTGCCTCAGGCCAAGACGAAATCCTATCTTGGCCTCCCTGAAACGGTCATAGCTCGTGTAGTTCACCCACTCGGCAATAGAGGCGTTCACCACCTCGGCACCGTATCTTTCCAACACCCTGATGACGTCCTGGTTTGCGTGGACATGCGTTCTCAGATAGATCTCGCCGACAATCCCTATGAGCGGCTTGGGGGGGATCCCGGGATCAATAATCGTCTTCCCTTCTTTTATGACCGCTTCTAATTGCTTAAATACGCTATTAAAGTCTTTAGCAGGCCCAAACCGCTCAAAGGCGCCCTCCATGACATGCATCGCCCTTTCAATAAAATCATCGGTGAGCCCTGCTTTCTTTTCATAAGGTCTGATCCTCCAGAGCAACCTGTCGAGGATATCGCCCACAACTAAAGAAAAATAAGACATCTTTCGGAGGTCCCTCACCCGGCTGTCATCAATTATCCCGGCCAAGGAATATCCGTCTCTTGTGGTAAGGGAACCGATTTTGAGCCTGCTCAGTTCAGGAAAAGAATCAAGGACAATCCTCTGATACTTATTGTACATCCCAAAACGGCACGGTCCGTCTGCTTCAGGCATAAAGTAAATGTAGTCTTCCGGGTCGAACGTATCCTTTAACCGTTTTGCTTCCTCCTTCATGAAATGGAGGATATCTCCCATGGTGATCTGGCAGGGGTAACACTCCTTCCCCGAGGTATACTCCTTGCCTAAATCAAGGCCCTTGTAGGTGTCCATCACCTTTGCATGGATGCCAAAGCCTCTAAAGACCGCCGCCAACAGATGCGTCCCTATCCGGTTCATCTCAGGGATCAGACAGGTCTTGTTGCTGAGATTGAATCGTCCTATTTTCTCAGTCAGCGACTGGAAATCAATTATCTTTGCTGATTCCGTCATACGAACTCTCTGAGTGATGGAGTGATGGAGTATTGGCGTATTGGATCTGTCGCTATGATCAACTGGCTAAATTTCTTCTCTTTTTTGAATCCAAAATCCCTAATCCAAAATCTAAAATCTAAAATCCAAAATCTAATTGGCCACCCTCAAATGGGGCACCAGGCCTGTCTGAAGTTTCTGCATACTGTTCTCTATCACATTCCTGTAGGCCTCAAGCCGGGTCATGACCCCTGCCACTGCGCTGTGCTCGTCGAGCTCCAGGATCAGATACGGCTTGTTACCCATGATGTGCCTGTAGAAATGCTCAAGGAAGGAGTCCGCCCCACACCCGAAATTGGTCAGATGGAGGCCAAAATAGGTTGGGTGACTCTCAACAAACTTGGCAGTCCTCAAAATCTGAGCACCCAACCCCCAATACATAGAGGGAAAATCAGACAGGTCCACAGAAGATACGTCAATGAAATCCATTGGAAGCGCATACACCCCGATCTTCGCCAGGCTCTGGCCCAACCTCAGGTTCAATCTATCGTCGTAGAGATTATAAGGCCGGCCTGTCACGACCACTAACGGATCATCGGGATTGTGATATTCGAGGATCTCCTCTCCCTTTTTGTGAAGCGCCCTTCTAAATTGATCCTGCCTTTCTAAGGCATAATAAAGCGCCTTCCTTATTTGTCCTTCGCTCACCCCAAGTTTGGATTTCAACTGATCCGCAAGCTCCAGGGTGAGGGTGTCGGTATCATATTTGAGATGAATCACCGGGTTCAAAATAGATGAAGGATCCAGGCCGAGCGCCATACGCACCATGTAGGAATTTGCCTGGATCAGGGGACAGAAAGAGCCCTTCTCCGCAGGCTCAGGCGTGGGCATGTTGATCAGGCTCGGGATAAAGAGATATGTAGTCTTTCCGAGGAGTTCTTTGATATGGCCGTGCGAAACCTTCACAGGATAGCATGTCTCTCCCGCCATGGTTTCGATACCGACCTTTGATATGTGGGTGTTCGTGGGAGGCGTCAAGACCAGCCGGAATCCCAACCTGTCAAAAAAGTGGGCCCACAGGACAGCGTTCTGATGCCCATAAAGCGCCCTTTGCATCCCCACAGTGGGGCGCTTATCCACCTCCATCAAGGGCTCACCCTCTAATTCATCGTAGACCCCGGCCATGTATGTCTGCCATATCTCCTGCCTCAAGGCGAATAAATTCTCTTTCTTACCGCCTTTGGACCTTGTCAATTCATACCGGCCGCACTCTCCGCCCCACACGCTGCGTCGACCGTCGAAATCGTATATTTTGAGCTTACACTGATTATGGCAGTGAAGGTCGGCACTGCACGTCTTCTCCTTGAACTCCATACGGTCATTGATGGCGCTGCCAAGCCCTCTGAAAGTGCTCTCATCTCTCTTTTCAAGGCGCATCATTTCCTTGACACTGATGGCAGCTCCGTACGCCCCCAACACCTCTCTGTGTTTAGGCACCAGAACCGGGCGTCCCAGGACGTTTTCAAATGCAGCGACCACTCCCTTATTGAGGGAAGGACCGCCTAAGAACATGACCCTTTGGCCGATCTTTCTCTTTTCAACCACACGATTCAGATAGTTAAAGACGATAGCATAACACAAACCGGCGATCAGATCCCTTCTTCCCACCCCTTTCTGGTGATAGAAAACCAGATCTGATTCCATAAATACCGTACATCTCTCGGCCAACCTGACCGGTGTCTCGGACGACAGGGCAATCTCCTGGAACTCGCCCACGATATTGATACCGTACTTGTTGGCCAATTCGTGCAGAAAACTCCCTGTGCCCGCGGCGCACACCTTGTTCATATCAAAGTCAAGGGGATATGTATTTGAAATATAGATATATTTTGAATCCTGGCCGCCGATTTCGAATATAGTGTCCACCTCCCGGTCTATCTCCACGGCCCCCCTTGCATGAGCGGTGATTTCATCAATAATAAGATCCGCATTCAGGAAATCCCCTACCACGTTCCTGCCCGAACCGGTTGTGGCAGTCCCCGAGATCTCGACACTTTTCCCCACCTCGTCGCACAGGAACTTCAAGAGGCCCTGTGTCACCTCTATCGGCCTTCCCTTCGTGGGGACATAGCTCTTATGAATGATCTCGCCCGCTTTGTTGATGAGGGCATATTTGGTGGTGGTCGATCCGATGTCGATACCTAAATAACAGGTTGACTTTTTCCTCAGGGGCCGCCTCTCTATCTCATTGTCTTCCGGAAAGGCCGTTTCCTTAAGGACCAGCATCGGCGCCACGGGCAATGCATCACGCCGGGAGGATGGGGCACCCTTGAGTAGGCCAACATCCACACGGCCGATCTCCGGTTTACGGCCCTCTTTGACCAGATCGAGCGCCTCCAATGCGACACCGAGTGCCCCTATGGAGGTACTATGGGACGGCACAATCAACCCAGGGAAATACGCCTGAAAGGCCTTTACCTGGAGTTCGTTCAATGAAAGCCCCCCGACAAAGAGGATCGGCTCTTCAAGCGCCCGGTTGGAGACGATCGTGCTCATGTAGTTTCTGGCGTTTCCCACATGGAGACCGTAGATGATATCCTCTAACCTCTCCCCCCTGTTTTGAAGGTGAATCATATCAGACTTTGTAAATACGGTGCACCGGCACGCCACATTGGCCGGTCTCTTACTCTTGATGCCAAGCCTGATAAAGTCGACCAGTATCCTGTCGATCTGATCCCGGGAGATGTCTGCTTCTTTAGAATAGATGGATGTCGCCAATCTCTGTGCCTGCTGGTCAATGAAAGACCCTGTCCCGGATGCGCAGGGGCCATTGCTATTGAAGTACGCTAATTCCCAGGCGCCCTGGCCCGACAAATCCCCTGTTGAAAGATGATTCACCTGAAACAGGGCCGTATCCTGGCCCCCCATGCTGATGATGGTCCTGACATCCGGTCTGACACAAATGGCGCCCAAGACCTGGCTGATCGTCTCAAATTCGTAAAAGGCGCCTAATCTCTCACTCAGATTCTTTCCATGGTTTCCGGTAAAGGATACAGAGCGGATTCTCTCCTCCCCGAATCTGTTGTAAAGGGAATAGATAAGGTCCAGTACCCCTTCTTCCACCTTTCCAAAATGACGCTCGTAGGGCGCTTCGTAGAGGATCTGCTTCTCCTCATTGATGACAATACAATTAAGGCTGACAGATCCCGCATCAATCCCTGCATAAAGCCCCTCCGGATCTACGAGTCTATTTTCTTCCCTTATGGACATTTGCTTCTCTGCTCAAATAGAAAATCTCTCCCGAATGCTCCTGCTTGCGCACATCTCCTTTGATGAGGAACCCTTTGATCAGATCCTCCACATGGTCCACCGGCCGGCCTAAAGAATCTGCAATATCAATCAGCCTGAGGGGTCTTCTTCTCATCATGTCCAAAAGATCCCCGGCTAAGGAATCCTTGATCGACCCGCGCTTCACGGCAGATGCATCCACCACGATTTCGGCCTTTTCTCCGAAAAAGAGCATTATCTCTTCCAATCTCTCCCTGTCAAGGGATTTGGCCCGGGAATCCGAAGGGGGACGCGCCACCGTGTTGAGATGTATCTTTTCCGGGGAGATGCCATCTATCAGGGCCTTTAACCCTTCCACTTCCTTCTCGGTGTCATTGATCCCGGCCAATAGGACCACTTCCAGGAATAACTCTCCGTTATATTCATTTCTAAACCTCTTAAGGCCGCCAACAATAGTCTCAAGGGCAAGTTCCGGATGGGGCCGGTGGATGGTCCTGAACGTCTCATCAAATGCACTGACTAAAGTCGGCATGACAATATCCGCCCTCAGGACACGCCGCCGGATCTCCCTGTCCCAGAAGAGGGACCCGTTGGTCAGAAGCGCAACGCTTGTGCCGGAGACAGCCTTGATCCCTTCAATGACCTGATCGATCTCCGAATGGAGCGTAGGCTCTCCGGAACCGGCAAGTGTGATGACGTCCGGCTCACACTGCAGGAGCCTCTTCTCCACCTGCGAGACCACTTCATCAACCGGCACAAAAGATCTTGTTTTCAAGGTCCTGTCAGTGGTCTTTCCCGCCTGGCAGTAGAGACAGTCAAAGGTGCACGTCTTGGCCGGTATTAAATCCACGCCCAATGAAAGTCCCAGCCGCCTCGACGGGACCGGTCCGAAAACATGGGAGTTAGTTGAATTAGTTGGGTTAGTTGAATTAGTTGGATTAGTTTGGTTTGTTGAGTTCATTGGGTTTTTAACTTTAGGCATTTTAGTTCATTTTAGGCACTTTAAACTTGGTGCACTTTAGACACTTCTAATGTGCCTCATCCCAGTTCCTCCCCTTATTGATATCCACCTTCAGGGGCACCTTCAAGGGATAGACCCCTTCCATCTCTTCCCTGATCATCGGCACAACCTTCTCCAGCTCTTCTGCCGGAACCTCGAATACCAGCTCATCATGGACCTGAAGGAGCATTTTGGACCTGAACCCACCCTGCCCCAGACGGTTGTGGATATTGATCATCGCCTTCTTGATCAGATCGGCGGCCGTTCCCTGGATCGGCGTATTGATGGCCATCCGCTCTGCCTCGGAACGAATCCGGTTGTTGGCGTGCTGGATATCAGGCAGGTACCGCCTCCTGTTAAAGAGGGTGGTCACATATCCGTTTTCTGAGGCCTTCTGAATCATTTCATCCCGATACCTTGCCACGCCCTGATACCGCTTATAATAAGCTGCGATGTAATCCCTGGCAATCTTTTGGTCTATGCCCAGCTCCTCACTCAGTTTCCGGGGACCCATCCCATAAATGATACCAAAATTAATCGCCTTTGCAATCCGCCGCATCTGTGGGGTGACATCCTGACGGTCCGCGCCCATGATCTCCGAGGCGGTCCGGGTGTGAATATCCCGGTCCTGCTGGAATGCCTCAATAAAGGCCTCATCCTCTGAATAATGTGCAAATACCCTCAATTCTATCTGACTGTAGTCCGCTGAAACTAAGTATTGCCCCGCTTCGGCCACAAAACCCTTCCGGATCTCCCTCCCCTCTTCTCCCCTGACGGGGATATTCTGCAGGTTCGGGTTGCTGCTGCTCAACCGCCCCGTGGCTGCAACCGTTTGATTATAAGAGGTATGGACCCTGCCGGTAGATGGATCAACAATCTTGACCAGGGCGTCGAGGTATGTGGATTTAAGCTTTGAAAGGGTCCTGTAACGGAGGAGGAGTTTCGGTATCTTGAAGGCCAATGCGGAAAGCGCTTTCAACACCTTCACGTCCGTTGAATAGCGCCCGGACTTGGCAGTCTTCTTCTGGCTGGGGAGCCCGAGCTTTTCAAAAAGCACATAGCCCAACTGCTGTGGTGAATTGATGTTGAACTCCATGCCGGCCTCGGCAAAAATCTCTCCCTCCATCTCCTTCATCTCCTGCGCAAAGCGAACCGACATCTCCCGGAAAAAACCGGCGTCAATCTTGATCCCGGTCATTTCCATATCCATGAGTACGGGGAGGAGTTTCATCTCAAGGTCATAAAAAAGCTTGTCATTTTCCTCAGCCCTCATTTTTTGATCGAGAATGCGGCTCAGCCTGAAGGTTATATCCGCGTCCTCGCAGGAGTATTCACAGGCCTTTTCTATCTCCACCTCGGAAAAGCTGCGGGCGTTTTTCCCTTTGCCGGCGACCTCTTCGTAACTGACCATCTTATGATTCAGATAATGCTGGGCCAGATAATCGAGGTTGTGCTGCCTGATTCCGGGATTGATCACATATGACGCGATCATGGTATCAAAATTAATCCCTTTCAGCTCGACCCCATGCCGTTTCAACACCTCGGCATCATATTTGATGTTCTGGCCTATCTTCAAAATCCGTTCATCCTCCAAAATCCCTTTCAGGATGGGAAGGACCTCTGACCATTCAAGCTGGACAGGGACTCCCAGATAAAGGTGCCCCAGGGGCAGATAGGTTGCCTTGGCCTCTTCGCAGCAAAGGGAGATACCCACTAACCCGGCCCGGAGCGGGTCCTGACCGGTGGTCTCCGTGTCTATCGAAAGGATGCCCGCCTCAACTACCTGCTCTGCTAAGGCCGCAAGTGCCTTCATTGAAAGACAGAGCCTGTAGTCTTTGGAACCTTCCTCCCTTGACGCAAATTGATCCCACAACCCCCTGAACTCGAGTTCCCTGAAGATGGTCGCAAGCGCATTGCCGGACGGCTGACCGAGCCTGAGCTGCTCAAGGTCCTCATTCATCGGAACAAACCGATCGATGGTGACCAAGTCTTTACTCAAGAAGGCCTCATCGCGAAACGATTTCAGGTTTTCCTTCAGTTTCTTTTTCTTGACCTCTTCCACACGATCAAAGACATTTTCGAAAGACCCAAATTCCTGGATAAGGGTGATTGCCGTCTTTTCTCCCACTCCGGGGACACCCGGTATGTTGTCCGTCCTGTCCCCGGACAGCCCCATGACATCGATAAATTTCTCAGGCTCAAATCCATAGTCTGTTTTCAAAGATTCATAGTCAACAACCCGGTCCTTCATGGTATCCCACATGGAGGTGGCAGGCGTTATCAACTGTCTGAAATCCTTATCCCCCGTCACCATGACCGTCCTAAAACCGTTTTCCTCGCAGATCCTGACCCAGGTTCCGATGATATCATCTGCCTCGAATCCCTGAAGCTCAAACATTTTAATGCCCAAATTTTTCACTACCTCTTTGAGGGCAGGGAGTTGCACCGCCATATCTTCCGGCATCGGGGGGCGGTTTGCCTTGTAATCTTCGTAGATCTTGTGCCTGAAAGTGGGGCCTTTGGTATCAAATACAATGGCCAGGTATTCGGGGTTCTTTTCCGTAAGGAGCTTCAGGACCATCTTGGTGAAGCCGAGGATCGCGTTTGTGGGAAAGCCCTTTGAATTGGCCAGGCCCCTTATGGCATGATAGGCTCGGTGAATGTATGAACTGCCGTCTATTAAATAGACCGTTTTTTTATCCTGAGGCATATTTTTATTATATTTCAACAAATCAAAAACGAAAAGAACTAATTTCAGGCCTCGTTAAATAGTTGATTCGACCCGTTATAGCGTATCCGGTATCCAGCGGCCAGTATCCGGTATGGAATGTCCAATTTCCAGGCAAACAACAAACCACATGATGACAACAATTCAACTACTCGACTCTTAGACCACTTGACGAGATCGTGCGGAGAAGGGAAAAACTGTTCTTTTTAGCCAGGCAATCTGTCGGGGGCATATCGCCTGCTGGATGCGCTGCTTGCATTCCTGTATTATCCGGAACGCCACACAATTGCCTTGACACTCAAACCCGGTTGGGCAATACTTTTTTCTAATAGTTCAGCCACTAAGGCACCAAGACACCAGGATTATAATATAATTCTCTTGATACCGTTCATATACAATTGGGATATCAACTTGCCTTTGATATCTTAACCCTCGTTTGGATAGCTCATGACAGAAACAAACTTCATAAACTTTTCAAGCAAACCCGGTCCTAATATCTTATGCACGGTATATGCCGCATCTACAATTTTTTTAGCAATAGATTCTTCTCTTTTTGATAGGGGATTAAAATTCATGTCCTTCTCCTTTGAGCCTTTGTGCCTTAGTGGCTGAACTGTTACACTTTTTTCAATCTATAAAACTGAGCTATGGAGGTGGATAAATGGATATACGCCTGAAGGCACATGTGGAATGCTTGGACGGCAGGGTTGGGCGTCTGGAAAACATCATCCTCAACCCCAAGACGGAAAAGGTGACGTACCTGGTTGTCAGGGGAAACGATCTCCAGAACACCGAGAGGATTGTCCCTGAAAAGCTGGTTAAAGAGGCCACGCGTGATACGGTCCATCTTTCGATCGACAGGAACAAATTTGAGAGGATGAAAAGTTTTATACAGGAGGAATACATCCCTTCCAATATCATGATGTATATGGCTGAAAATGTCGGATGGGATGCGGGAACGCCGGCGGGTGTGTTTGTCGAACATGAGGCCGTTCCGGCCGGTGGGCTTGTTGTTCACAAAGGCGCCGGGGTGTTTGCCACGGACGGACATGTCGGCCGGGTTGACGAGTTCCTCGTGGAGAAAAAGAGCGGGCGTATCACCCATCTTATCATGCTGGAAGGACATTTGTGGGGAAAAAGGGAGATATCTATCCCTGTCAGCCAGGTAGATCACTACGAGGACGGGAAAATATATCTGAAGATTGACAAGCGCGGAGTGGAAGGGCTTTAAGAAACGATAGTCTCCATGAAAAGGCGGAATAAAATCCTGATTGTGATTTTGGGAAGCATCGCCATCTTTCTACTCCTTGTGAGCGCCCTCGTCCTGTTTGTGCCTGCGTTCATCAACTCCGATTTCGTAAAGAGAGAAATCGTGACCCATCTCTCCCGGAGGGTTGGGGGCCAGGTGGAATTCTCAAATACGGATTTCTCTTTTTTGCCGAGACCTCATGTGGTGATTCGTGAGGCAGGCCTCTTTATTGCCGGGAAGGTCACGGTAAACATCAAATCCCTGACCGTCTATCCTAAAGTGTGGCCCCTCCTCTCCGGCAGAATAGAAATCGCCAGACTCAGCGTCGAATCACCCGATGTCAAAATTGATCTCCCACCGTCAAACGGCCAGACACACACGCCGACCGTCGCAATTGATCTGAAAGCCCTCAGGAAAAACCTTTCGGATTTCCTCGCACCGATGATGCCGGAGATCGAGGGGATTTATTTCCGCGTGGAAAACGGGAAGGTCACCCTTTTAAAGGGAAAAGATCCGGGGCTATGGTTTAAAGATATTCAGATTCTGATCAGTAATGTCTCCAACCAGCTCCAAATTGAATTAGATTGCAAATCCAGACTCTGGAAAACGGCTTCCCTGAAGACACGGCTAAATCTAATGACATTTATAACTGATGGGCAGATAGATCTGATCGGTCTCAAACCCCAGTTGTTCCCTGACGACCTCCTCCCAAAAGGACCATTTAAGGTAAAAGATGCTGAAATAGACCTGAACCTCGATTTCAAGACAGATCTGGCTAAGAGGTTTGAGGCAACAATCAAAGGCGGTGCGCCATCTCTAAGCCTCCTTTACCAGAATGAAAAAGTGGCCTTCAAAGACGCGAACATAAACGGGGGTTTGAAGCTGGAGGACGGCAGGACTTCCATCCTTATTTCAGACTTGAATCTGAATTATCCCGGAATCGGCCTAAGCGGACAGTTCGTTTTGGATACCGGGACACCCCGGGTGAGTCTGAGTTTAGAGGGAAGGGAACTCGATGTCCCTTCGATTCGAGACGTCGCATTCAAATTGGGAAAAAATGTCCCTGTGGTGGAGGAGATTTTTTCCATTGTCAAGGGTGGCCATATCCCGCTGATCACTCTCAATTCCAATGGGAGTTCAGTGGCTGATTTAGGAAAACCGGAAAATATTCTTATCAAGGGCCGCATGCTTAAAGGCAAGATCTCTGTGCCGGAAATAGGCATGGATCTGGAGGACGTGAATGGAGAAGCTCTTATTTCACAGGGCATACTCGAAGGAAATCGCCTCGAAGCAAGGATTGGGAAGACCTTCGGCAGCAAAGGGAGCTTGAGACTGGGCTTAGAGGGAGATAATGCCCTGTTTCGTTTAGATATGCTGATAAAGGCCGATCTCGCAGAGACCCTCCCCATCCTGAATCGCCTGGTCAGGAATAAATCGCTGACAAGAGAGTTAAAGCTCATTGACGACATCAAGGGGAACGCCACGGCCAGGCTGGTTTTGGGCGAAAGCACATCATCCATCAAGGCGCGCGTGGAGGCCTCTGAATTCGATCTGAACGCGAGATACCGGCGAATTCCGTACCCTCTCCACCTTAAGGGGGGGCATCTCTCATATGGCGGCGGCGTTATCAAGGCACAGAAGATAGGTGGCAGGGTCGGCAAATCTTCTTTTTCTCAGTTTTCAGGCCTGTTCGATTGGCGAAAAGAGAGCTGTATGGAGATTGAATCCGGCAGGGCCCATATCCTCTTAGATGAGATCTACCCCTGGGTTTCTTCCTTTGACACTGCCAAAGAAGCGCTAAAGGAGATAAGGGGCATAAAAGGGAGTGTCACACTCAATATTCTTGATATGAAAGGCCCCCTGTCAGACCCCAGGCGGTGGCGCTTTAACACAGAGTGCGACATCAGGGATTTGCTCCTGGATTCATCGTTATTGCCCGGTCCGGTGGCTGTGGCCGAGGGAAGCGTGGCAGCAAGCTCAGAGACGTTGGCCCTCAAACAGGCAAAGCTGCGCATCCTGGATGCCCGATTAGACCTGTCGGGTACGGCAAAGGGGTATATGAGAGGTATAAACAGGATCGAGGCAAACGTTAACGGTCACATGGGGCTTGATGCCATCGGATTCGTTTCAAAGCTTACCCGCCTGCCGGACGTATTTAAGATCAATTCTCCGCTGACCATTTCAAAAGGTCAGCTTGTCTGGAACAAGGACGCTGAAACCGCCTTTAAGGGGGACCTGCTTGTTGCAGAGGGACCTGATATCTCTTTGGATCTGGTTAAGACGCCAAGGATACTCAAGGTCGAAAAACTTCACATCAAAGATAGTACATCAAATGCCATGTTCGGCTTCAGTATCGGAGAGGATGTCATCGGGGTCAGCTTCAGCGGAAATCTGGACCGGGCAAGTCTCGACGGCCTGCTCCCCAAAAACAAATTTTTTACCGGATGGATGAAGGGGGATCTCTGGGGCCGGATCGTTCCGGGGAACACCATGGAATCCACGTTCGAAGGGAATCTTCAAGGTGGAAATGTCAGTTTCCCGGAATTGAAGCTCCCGGCAAAGATAGACAGATTCTCTCTCGAGGCCAGCCAGCAGAGGATCCGCCTGAAATCAGCCATCGCTGCGCGTGATACCGCTCATATGACGGTAGACGGGACCCTCAGCCCGTCAGAGGGCGGTCCTCTTTTATCCCTGGATATTTCCGGCGACGGGGTTGACCTGGACAGGCTCATTAAGGCCTTTCATAAAGGGGAGAAGAAATTAACCTTCAAGGGGGGGCGGGAAAGATTGTCTCTGCCGTTCAGCGGAACCGCTCGTATCAAGTTGAATTATTTAAAGTACGGGAGATTTACCTGGAAACCCTTTTACTGCACCATATCTCCGAAAGAGGGCGAGCTTACCGTCGATATTACCAGGGGCTCTATCTGCGGCATTTCCACGCCAGGGACCGTAAAAATATCGCCCATGGGAATAGCGTTGAATTTTGCACCGGCCTCTAAAAAACAGCCTCTGGATACCACCATTGCCTGTCTTTCCAAGGAAGCGATTAAAATAGACGGGACGTTTGATTTTGAAGGTGAGATCAAAGGTGAGGGGAGAGGGGAGAAACTGATCCGGTCCCTCCATGGACCTATCCATTTTGTTGCTGAAAATGGCAACATCAATCGCTTTGGACTGCTGGCTAATGTATTTTCACTTCTCAATATCACTGAGATATTCAGCGGAGGACTCCCCAACCTTGTGCAGGAAGGATTTGCCTACGATTCAATAACTGTCAAAGGGATCCTCAAGGATGGTAACCTGCATCTGGAAAAAGCGCTTGTGGATGGTTCTTCAATGAACTTAGCCTGCAGCGGTGATATCGACCTGTTGGAAAAAAAGCTGGACCTCATAATTTTTGCCGCCCCTTTTAAAACAGTGGACCGCATCCTGAGAATGATGCCGATAATAGGGTATATCCTTGACGATACCCTTGTCTCTATTGCAGTTAAGGTCACCGGCGACCTGGAGCATCCGAAAGTCGATTACCTTCCGGCGGCGATGGTAGGATCGGGTATACTGGGAATTATGCAAAGAACCCTTGAGGTCCCGGTTAAAGTCGTAGAGCCGATAATCCCCAAGTAGACGAAGAGACGGGTTGCGAGTTGCGGGTTGCAGGTTACGGGTTGCGGGTTTTTTCAATAGTCAATCCAGAGGGTCCAAAGTCCAGTTGGCGGTGGGCAGTGACAATCGAATGACTACTGAATGACGGCCAAAGGCCAAATCGACAATCATCAATCACAAGAGGTACCCAGTACCCAGCATCGAGTATCCAGTATCCAGCATCGAGTTTCCAGTTTCAATCAAGGAGGTAAAGGTTATGAAAATACGAATCTGGAGTGTAATTTTTCTTTTGGTTTTACTGACTGCGTGCGCACCGGCAAAGAGGACAGGGAACTGGATAAGCATTCCCCCTCTTCAAAAAGGGGAAAATAAATCTTTTGCAGTGAAGCTGGAGCCACTGAAAAAAGATAAGAGATTTTTTGTTGCATTTCACCTCTCGGTCAGAAACAAGACCGGGAGGGCGCTCACCATTGACTGGAACAAAACACTTTATATTCATAACGGCAGGCCCTATGGCGTCTTCGCCTTCAAGGGGATTGACCCTGCCACCATAAAGGGTTCGATCCCGCCGGATGTCATCGCCCCCGGGAAAATATTTTCAAAAGAAATTTTTCCAGTCGATTTAGTGGCGTTTGCCCCCATGCGGGAAGAAGTTCTTGACAAGAAAGGGAGGGGGCTCTTTCCAGGCCCGATCCCGGCCGGTGAAAGCGGCATACATCTTGTCATCCATCAAGACGGGCAGGAAATCATCCAGAAAATCACGTTGGACATAAAAGAGGCCGGGTAGCAGAACCCACTATCATATTGCCTTCAACCCGCTCCATGCGCACCGAAACAAGCTGACCGTCTGAATCAAAGGGTGAGCGGAAAAGGACCGGCAGATAGTTATCACTCCGTCCTTTCATCACATCTCCCTTTTCAGAAGCCCATCCTTCCGCAAGTACGGGGAATTCCTTATTGAGACACCTCTGATAAAAGAGCTGTCGCTTCCTCTCTCCCAGCCCCCTCAGTTCTGCAGCCCTGTTCTTGATCACATCCGGATCGATCTTCCCTTTGAAGGCGTTTGCAGCAGTGCCCGGCCTGGGCGAAAAAGGGAATACGTGCAGATAGGACAAAGGCAAATCCTTTATGAGGGAATAGCTGTTCCGGTGGGCGGTTGAGTCTTCTCCAGGAAACCCGGACATGATATCAACCCCGATGGCCACATGGGGTATCTTCGAGCAAACCCTCTCGATGATCTCAGCAAACTCCCGCGAGGTATAGGTTCTGTTCATATCCTTCAACACCCGGTTATCGCCGCTCTGTAAAGGGATATGGAAATGCCGGCAGAGCCATGGCTCTGATGCCACCATCTCTATCAGCCGCCCCTCCATTTCATTCGGCTCGATGGAACTCAGCCTTATGCGCAGAGGATAGCCTTCCCTGCCAATCATCTGAAGCAGAGAGACGAGATCCGTATCGCCCCTTAAATCCACACCATACCGCCCCAGATGGATTCCCGTCAGGACGACCTCCCGGTAACCCTGCGCTGAAAGTGTCTCTAACATGAAAAGGACTTTTTCCGGGACAAGACTTCTATAAGGGCCACGGGTAACAGGGACAATGCAATAACTGCAGGAGGACTGGCATCCGTCCTGGATCTTCAGGTAGGCCCTTGTTCGATCTGGGAAGCGTCTGATATCAAGGAAATCGAACGGGGTACCCTGTTCAAACGGCCTTAGCAATGCCGTTTTCCCACATGATGCCTGGTTACTTATAAGAAAACGGGGGACATCCGCCTTCATCCTGTTATCGGCGATCAGGCCCACGCCCTCGATGTCTGAAATTTCCTTTGGGAAGGCCTGGGCGTAACAACCGATGGCCGCAACATATCCAGCCGGATTTTCCCTTATGGCCTTTCGTATGGCCTGTCGCGACTGATGAGCGGCCCTCTGGGTCACAATACACGTGTTGACGATGACCACATCACCCGTTTCCTCTTTATCTGCCCGACGCCACCCGGCGCCGGTTAAGGCCTCGTTCAGATAAGCGGATTCATACTGGTTGACCTTGCACCCAAGAGTTATGACCTTGAATGATTTCTTATTATCCACCCTCCCCCTATCAGCCTGTCGCCGTCATAGCATACGAGGGCCTGGCCCGGAGTGACCGCCCATTGAGGTCTGTCAAATATGAACCGTACCTCATCCGAAGACAAGGCCTCCAATTGTCCTGGGGCGGCCTTGTGACGGTATCGGACCTGGGCCTGCATTCTAAATCTGCCCTCTAAGGGAGGCTTCCCGACCCAGTTAAAATGAACTGCGTCCACCATTCCAGCAAAAAGCGCTTCCCGCCTTCCCACCACCACCTGATTCAATTCGGACCTGATTTCTTTTACATAATAGGGCCTTGAAGAAGCAATGCCCAATCCGTGCCTCTGCCCGATGGTGTATCTGTAAACCCCTTGATGTTCTCCCAATGTTTCACCATCGTCGGTGATAATCACCCCTTTTTCCTTGCCTGTAATGCCTCTCCTCTTCTCAACAAAGCTGCGATAGTCAGTCCCGGAAATAAAACAGATCTCCTGGCTTTCAGGATTCGAATGGCACGGCAAACCCATCTCGCGGGCCAGGTTCCTGACCTCATCCTTGGTCATCTCTCCTAATGGGAAAACTACCCTTGAAAGCGACGGTTGGGTCAACCGGTGCAGGAAATAGGACTGGTCCTTTCTTGAATCCCTCCCCCTCCGAAGCCCCACCATATCCTGCTTCCCCTTCACGAGCCTGACATAATGTCCGCTTGCCAGGTACTGGATCTTTTTTTCCAGAATATAGCGATGCAAATGCTCAAATTTGATCAACGGATTGCAACGGACACACGGATTCGGCGTCAAACCTCTTAGGTAGGCATCGACAAACGGCTCCACCACCAGATCCTCAAAAATCTGTGTGAGGTCAATTATCTCTACCGGGATTTCAAGGTGTTCTGCGATTCTCTTGACACCCTCGAGCCTCCCCTCTCTCATGGAAGGGGTAGAGGGAAGCATAAAATGGACACCGTGGACTTCCCAGCCGGCCGCCTTTAATAGAGCAGCGGCCATCGAGCTGTCCACGCCCCCACTAAGGGCCACGGCTACATCTGAAGGCTCAGTCATTGTAACGATATCTCCGAAGGTGTGGGGGAACGCTTTCTGTGAAAAAGGGGTAGAACTTAAATATTAACGAGTAATTGTCTGGGGGAATTAATCAAGGATGTTCTTGTTGAAGTTTACCTCCATGGCCCGGGCCGGGCATGCCGGCACACACCATTCGCACGCACTGCACCGTTCCTTGTCAAAAACCACTTCCATCTCCGGTCTCCTGATACGAAGGGCCCCCGTGGGACAGACGGCCGTGCAGGCACCGCACTGAAAACACTTCTTTTCATCCCGCTTGATGTCCTGGCCGATACTCTCCACCACAATCCCGATACTTTTCAGGTAACGAACACCCCTTTGAAAGTTTTTCCGGTGACCGCTCAGTTCAAGCACCATGAAGCCTTCTTTTCTGGGGTAGATGACGGCCTTGAGGATATTAAACGAGAGATCAAATTTTTTGACAAGGTTAACCGCTACCGGCTCGTCAACGATCCTCTTGGGGAACCTGAGAGAAAGCATTTTCTTATACATGGCCATTTCTCCGTGGGAAATCAATTCTCGATCTACGATCTACAATCTTCAATATCTCTTCATCACCTTCTCAAACCCTGGAAGCGCCCCCTCGATCACTCGATCCGACACGCAATAGGCAATCCTGAAGTGACCCGGACCCCCAAAACCGCTCCCGGGAACGGTCAGGATGTTCTCATCCTGAAGTGCTGCGACAAAGGCCACGTCGTCTTCCAGAGGGGTTCTCGGGAAAAGGTAAAAGGCCCCCTCCGGTTTCTTAAATTCATAGCCGAACGATGCCAGGCCCTCGCACAGCCTGTCCCGCTTCTGCTGATACAGGGAGATGTCCACACTGTCTTCCAGTAAACGGGTAATCGCCCTCTGCATAAGGGCCGGGGCATTCACATAGCCAAGGACCCGATTACAGAGAACCATCCCGGCCAGGATCATTTTCTTATCCGAAATCCCCGGGTGGGCCGCAGCATAGCCGATCCTTTCGCCCGGGAGTGAAAGATCTTTTGAAAATGATGTCACCATAAAGCTCTCGTTGTAGGCATCAAAGACAGTAGGCACCTTAATCCCATCATAGACAATCTTGCGGTAGGGTTCATCAGAGATAAGATATATCGGCTGCCCGAATTTACCGCTGTAATGGGAGAGGAGACCTGCCAGTTCCTTCAGTTCCTCCTCCGCGTAGACCTTCCCGGTGGGGTTGTTAGGCGAATTGATCAAGACGGCCCTTGTCTTCTCTGTAACAGCCTCCTCAATGGCGTCAAAATCTAATGAAAAATCAGGCCTTGTTTTCACAAGCCTTGGTGTCCCCTGATGATTATCAAGATAGAAGTTATATTCCACAAAATATGGCTTCGGAATGATCACCTCTTCGCCGGGGTTAAGGATCGTCTTCAACACCACATTGAGCCCCCCCCCGGCCCCCACGGTCATCACTATCTCTTCTGACGAAAACCGATCCCTGTTATACGTATTCAGATAGTCGGCAACGGCCCGTCTGGTTTTAACCAGGCCGGCATTCGACATGTAGGCGTGTTGCCCCGGGGTGGGATCTCTGACCAGATCCTCAAGGACCTGATGGACCCTGGGGGGTGGTTCCAAATTAGGATTCCCTAAGCTAAAATCAAAGACATTATCCTCCCCGTACTCGGCCTTTCTCTTGGCGCCTTCCTCGAACATCTTCCGGATCCAGGAAGATCTTCCTATGGCCTCGCGAATTTTTTGTGAAACAGGCATGATTCATTCTCCTTTATGAAATATGTGTCATAAAGGATAGCCTTTTGTACCGGCTTGTCAACATAAAACAGTAGGCAACCATATGGCGACGGTGTCCCGGCAGCTCCAGTCAAAGAATCTGAAATCATCTTGACACCGATACAAGGTTCTTCTAATTTAGTAGACGTTCAAAGGTCGGATTCCTGCCTCTGGCCTTGCCAGCATCATTATCTGAAACGCCATAGAATAAACACGGGGGATTTTTGCCATGAAAAGGGGAACAAAGAGAAAACCGACGATAGCCATTCTGACCGGTGGCGGGGATGTTCCAGGCCTTAATCCCTGCATTAAAACCTTAGTCTACCGGGCGGCAAGTGAAGGCATCAACATACTCGGGATCAGGCGTGGATGGGCGGGGATCTTACATTATAATCCTCAAGATTCTAAAACCTCGAAAAACCACGTCCAGAAACTTGTCCCGGCAGAAGTCCGGACCATTGACCGGTACGGGGGGACCTATCTTCACACATCGCGAACCAATCCGAGTGCTGTCAAAAAAAAGGACGTACCCGGTTTTCTCAAGGAAACGTTCAAGAAGGACGAAGAAACCCGTGACTTCACCTCCCACTGCATCAACAATCTTGACCGTTTGGGGGTCGATGCCGTTGTCCCCATAGGCGGGGACGATACGCTGAGCTTCGCAGACCGGCTGCGCAGTGAAGGTTTTCCTGTCATCGCAATTCCGAAGACCATGGACAATGACGTCTTTGGCACCGACTATTGCATCGGATTCTCTACCGCTGTAACAAGGGGGGTCGGTTTCATCCATGCCCTCCGGACATGCGCCGGCTCCCATGAGAGGATTGCGATTATTGAGCTGTTTGGTCGTTATTGTGGCGAAACGTCACTGATATCGGCCTACCTGGCCGGTGTGGACCGCGCCATTATCTCTGAGGTGCCGTTTGAACCTGAAAAGCTTGCCAAATTGGTCATGGAGGATAAGAAGGCCAACCCAAAAAATTATGCTATGATCACCATATCTGAAGGCGCCAAAATCATTGGGGGTGAAATGTTCCTGTCAGGAGAATCTGATGCATACGGTCATCGCAGGCTGGGTGGCGTGGGAGAAGAAACAGGGGCCATTCTCAAAAAGCTGACAGGCCAGGACGTGCTCAACCAGAGGATTTCATATCTTATGAGAAGCGGTGCACCCGATTCTTTAGACCTGATGGTAGCCGTCAATTACGCCAATATGGCCGTCGACCTCTTCCTCAAGAAGGCCTTTGGTCGGCTCGTCGCCCTGAACAACGGAAACTATACAGACATCCCGCTGAGCACCATCACAACCGGTCAAAAGAGGGTGGATGTGCCGGAACTTTACGATATGGATCAATATCGTCCCAAGGTAAGGCACGTCACCGGGAAACCCATGTTTCTTTATTAAGGCAAGTGCCTAAAGTTTAAAGTGCCTAAAGTTAAAGGCAAGACTGAAAACTTCCGGTCGTAGTTCATAGTTGGAGTGGAGCCCCTCATGCCTCTAAACGGAAAACGAAAAAAAACTCGCAGGATACATATTGGAGATGTCCCGATCGGAGGAGATGCACCCATCGCCGTTCAGTCCATGACCAACACGGATACGCGAGATGTCTCTTCCACCATCCGTCAGATTGAACGGCTCTCCGCTGCGGGGTGCGACATTGTCCGGTTGGCCATCCCCGATGAGGAGGCTGCGACCTCCTTCAGGGAAATCAAGAGGAAGGTCAAGACCCCGCTTATTGCCGATATTCACTTCGATCACCGGCTTGCCTTGGCGGCCTTGAAAGCCGGCGCTGACGGGCTTAGAATCAATCCCGGAAATATCGGGAGCCGCAGAGCGGTCGAAACGGTGGTCCATGCTGCCATTGAACGTGAGGTCCCCCTCAGAATCGGGGTCAATTCAGGATCTCTCCACAGGGAGGTATTATCGAGATACGGGGGTCCGACGCCTGAAGCCATGGTTGCCAGCGCCATGGAACATGTGCGACTCTTGGAATCTTTGCACTTTGAACTGATTAAGATATCGCTCAAATCCTCCAGCGTCAAAAACACGATCAAGGCCTATGAGCTCCTCAGCCAAGAGGTAGATTACCCGCTGCACTTAGGCGTCACAGAGGCGGGCACCCTTATCTCAGGTACGGTAAAAAGCGCCATCGGGATAGGATATCTCTTGGGTCAGGGCATCGGCGATACGTTTCGTGTGTCTCTGACCAGGGACCCGGTCGAAGAGGTCCGGGTTGCCTATGAAATCCTAAGATGTCTCGGCCTCAGATCCCGTGGCCCGGAAATCATATCATGCCCGACCTGCGGCCGGTGTGAAATAGACCTTTTTTCCCTGGTGGAAGAGGTGGAAAGATCGATTTCAGACATCACGGCATCCCCAAAAGTGGCGATCATGGGCTGCGTGGTCAACGGCCCGGGAGAGGCCAAGGAGGCCGATGTAGGCGTCGCCGGGGGCAGGGGGCAGGGAATCCTGTTCCGGAAGGGAGAGGTTGTCAGGAAGGTCCCCGAGGATCAATTGGCAAAGGTCCTTATCCGTGAAATCAGGGACCTGGCAGGACATTAACTTTACACTTCACTCACCCGTATCATTTCAGCGTCTTGAAACAATTTTTCGTTGGGTGCCAGTGACCATGAGGGTCTCTTTCCCAAAGGACGTAAATACGTGGATCGTTTCATAGGA
>JACKQG010001342.1_pt1 | contig 34351 bp, 34 predicted proteins | sample 8237621 | NCBI WGS metagenome assembly JACKQG01 (sample SAMN15677084, study PRJNA649215) | marine metagenome | biome: marine; feature: Black Sea; material: saline water; isolation source: suspended particulate matter (SPM) from the Black Sea western gyre | collected 2013-06-09/2013-06-10 | depth...
AGATTCCACAGGTTAAAATTGCAACGACTACCAATTCACAGTTCCGGGACGTGCTGCGATTGAATATTGAGTCAGGCTTTCAAATTGAGGTTCCCGATGGGTTTTCCCAAACCACTCTTTTGCTAAAGAGTTTGACACAAAAGAACAGAATTATAAATCTGAAATCAAAATTCTTAATGAGCAGATCAAAAGTTTGAGGGATAAACTTTTCTTCAAGCTGACTTGAAGTTTCATTACATCAAGACACAGGGGTTTACCAACCTGATCATGGATCAGTTTGAGTTTTATAAAAGCAAAATAAATGTTACAGGCACAGCAGATATTATAACAAAATATATCCTCCTGACCTGTAGATTCTTTGCCCAGAGTGTTGTACAGAAACAAAGACTTCTGGATTTTTCCTTTCATCTTGAAACAGGAGCCCTGGTTTCAGGTCATAAAAAGATCAATGTTTCAATGATGTACAACCCTGTGACAAAACAGATGGATCCCATGGTGTGCCAATTTATTCCCCAAGCCATAATTTGACCGGCAAAATACCGCTGGACATATTGTTAATTGAATTGACAATATGTCCAAAAAAATTGTATTAGAATACAGAACAATTAAAAATTAATCTGGAGTATCCCATGGCACTCATCAAACGAAACATATCTGAAAAGGTTCTTACATATGCAAGCCAATACCCTGTTGTGACAATAACAGGGCCGAGGCAGTCCGGCAAAACAACACTCAGTAAAATGATCTTTCCTCAAAAAGCATATATATCCCTTGAAGATGTTGATGAGCGATTGTTTGCCAAAGAAGATCCAAGAGGGTTTTTAAATCGTTTTCCAAAAGGAGCAATCATTGATGAAATTCAACGGGAGCCGGAGTTGATTTCATATATCCAGACTATTGTGGATCAGCAGAACATAGAAGGTTTGTTTATTTTAACAGGCAGTCAGCAGTTTGATCTGATGCAGACTATTTCTCAGTCCCTTGCCGGCCGTAGTGCCATTGTCAGGCTGCTGCCCTTTTCCTATGATGAGGCGTATGGAAATGACAGGGATCAAAGCAAGATGGATGCGGTTTTATTAAAAGGCTTTTATCCGAGGATATTTGATAAAAATCTTGATCCCACTGAAGCGATGCAGTTTTATGTCAATACCTATGTGGAAAGAGATCTTCGAAGACTCATCAATGTAAAGGATCTGACAAAATTTGAAATTTTCCTGAAACTCTGTGCCGGAAGAACAGGACAGATTTTAAATCTTTCATCTCTGGGCAATGACTGCGGGATAAATCATAATACTGCGAAAGCGTGGATTTCTGTACTTGAAGCAAGTTTTATTATCAAACTTCTCAAACCATTCTATAAAAATTTTAACAAACGTCTGATAAAAGCCCCTAAACTTTATTTTCTGGATACGGGGCTTGTCTCATTCCTTCTTGGCATTACCCAGGCAGATCAAATTTTTTCCCACCCTTTGAAGGGTGCTCTGTTTGAAACCTATGTGTATTCTGAACTATTAAAATCACGGTATAACAAAGGAAAAACTGAGAATCTTTATTTTTACCGCGACAGCAAGGGAAATGAGGTGGATATTATCTGTGATAATGGAAATACGGTTTCCCAGATTGAAATCAAAGCAGGGCAAACTATTACTTTGGATCATTTTAAAGGATTACATTATTTTTCTAAACTCTGTGATATGCCTTTGGAATCCTATTTGATTTATGGCGGGGATAAAACCTATTTTCGGAACAATGTTCAAGTCATTGGATGGCAAGGTATTTCCGGAATATAGGAGGAATTACAGAAAAGAAATCCTTCTGGTTTCAGGACTTTTTAAGGATAAGCCCGTAATTCTGGGGACAGTTTATTTAATTATTGTCATATTGGAAATTCTGGGGACAGTTCATATTGGAAACAGTATAACAAACTTCTTTCTATGCAGCATTGATAAAGATTTTTCTGGCGGATGGCACTTTTAAGCGTTCCAACGGCAAGGGCTTTATGTTTTGGGATCACACAGCCCTTTTCATTTTTAAGTTTATGAAGATTTGGTTTAATAATATTATTTTTTAAGGTATGACAGATCAGTAAAAAAAAAATTGATGATATGCAAAAAAAATATAAATGTTTGGAGGCTCGATGGAATCAATTACGTTTGCAAACAGGGTTGCCATCGTAACAGGTGCAGGAGAAGGGATTGGAAGAGAATATGCCGTGGATCTTGCAAAAAGAGGAGCCCGGGTTGTGGTCAATGATATCGGCTATGGGCTGGATCAGGGCAGGACAGCAGACAAGGTTGTGGATGAAATAAAAAAAGCCGGTGGAAAGGCTGTTGCCAGCTTTGATTCCGTGGCCACCATGCAAGGCGGCCAGAATATCGTTGACACGGCCATGGACCATTTCGGCAGGGTGGATATCCTGATTAACAATGCCGGAATACTGCGGGACCGGACATTTATGAAGATGACGGAAAAAGACTGGGATGAGGTCATTGCCGTTCATTTAAAAGGTGCTTTTTGTGTGACCCAGCCAGCCGTAAAAATTATGAAGGAGAATGGATATGGTCGAATTGTATTTACAGCTTCTTCATCAGGTATGTATGGAAATTTTGGTCAGTCAAATTATGGGGCGGCCAAAATGGGGGTTATCGGCATCATGAACACCTTAAAGCTTGAAACAGCCAAGTATAATATTAAAATCAATACAGTGGCTCCCAATGCTGCAACCGGCATGACCAGGGGAGTTTTCCCCGATGAAGTGACCAAAAGAATACGCCCTGAATTCAACACGCCCATTGTGACCTTTCTGTGTTCTGAAGAAAACCGGGAATCCGGGATGATTTTTACCATGAGTGCAGGATGGTTTGCCCGTTCAGCAATGGTTTCCGGCAAAGGCATCTGCATTGGCGACACAAAAAGGGTGATAAAAGCGGAAGAGATCAGGGACCGGTTTGATCAGATTAAAAACCTTGATAATGCACTTGCCTATGATCATTGCGGCCAGATTTACAGCCTGGGGAGACCCCTGACCGGCAGATAAGGGCAAAAATTCATTTATTTGCTTAAATTATATATTTAACATGGTTTTCGGCATCCGCACGGCGACCACTTTTCCCGTTGCACAGATTTTATTTTCCGCGAGAACGGTTGCTTCGACAACCACTTTTTTTTCTTTTATTTCAACAACCTTGCCTCGGATTTCAAGTTCCACACCCAAAGGGGTTGGTGCAAGAAAATCCACTTTTAAGGATGCAGTGACATACCGCAGGGCAGGTTCTGTATCCATATCCCTGCCTTCTTCCCGGTATTTTGCAGCAGCAGCAGTTCCCGTGCAATGACAGTCAATAAGAGAGGCGATTAATCCGCCATAGGCAAATCCTGGTATGGCAATATATTTTTCATTGGGAATGAGTTTTGCAACACTTTCCTGACCATCCCAATAACTTTTAATCTGTAATCCGTGTTCATTAAGTCTTCCGCATCCATAGCAATGACTTAAATCCTCTGGATAATACTCTTGAAATGCTTTCATTTTTTATTTCTCCATATAAAAATAAGGTTGATTTTCATTATGCCATTTGCAAAAACCTGGGCAATCTCTTTTCTGGCAGCAACAGCTGAAAATGGATGACGGTTTCCAAAGGATTTGTTTATGACAACAATATCAGGAATTTTGATTAAATAATTTTTATTTTTCATCTGCCGGGTTATTATAAAGGTGAACATCCTGTTGAGGATAGGGAATATGGATGCCCTCTTCATCAAAGGTAATTTTTATTTTTTCTATTAAATCATAATAGACATCCCAGTATTCAGAAGTTTTTACCCAGGGCCTGACAACAAAATTCACACTGCTGTCGGCAAGCTCAGACACAGCAATTTTAGTTTTCGGGGTATCCAGGATCCTTTTGTCTTCCTGGATAATTCTGTTAAGAACCTCTTTTGTTTTTTTAATATCATCATCATAACTGATACCGATCACAAGGTCCACTCTCCGGGTGTCATTGGTCGTGACATTGGTGATGACATTGTTGGTGATTTTGGAATTGGGAACAATAACTTTCTGGTTGTCCGGGGTTTTCAAGGTTGTATTAAACAGAGCTATGCTGGCGACGGTTCCAGACACACCGCCCGCGTTAACAAAGTCACCCGCCCTGAAGGGACGGAACAGGATCAGCATAACCCCTGATGCAAAATTAGACAAGGAATCTTTAAGAGCAAGACCGATGGCAAGACCGGCAGCGCCAACAATAGTAATGAAGGATGTGGTATTAATACCCAGTTGCCCTGCTGTAGCAATAATGACAACAATCAGAAAGGTATAATATGTGATGCTTTCAAGGAAGTGAACCAGGGTGATATCAACATTATTTTTTTCAAGAAGTTTTGTGATCAGCCTTGAAATTTTATGGGCCAGCCATTTTCCAATAATAAATATAAGAATGGCGGCAATTAATTTTACAGAATAAGTGGTTGCCCAATAGGTAAGCGTTTCAATAATTTTATCAATATTTATGTTGCTCATGTTTTCCCCTTTCACTTAAATGATGTTAAAAATATGTTTTTATAAGACATTGCTCGCTATTCTTTTCAAACGTATCTCTTTAATAATATATTCCTTCTAAAAAATTTACTGCCATTTGAAATCTGGTTCCAATTGGGTGGCAGCGCGATATTTAAGCTGCATACCCTTTAGAAAATTACGTAAAATCTGATCTTGACAATTCCGATAGTGTTTATGACCTGGCTTGCGGAAAAATGCACTTAATTCGTGTTTACTTATGTTAAAATTTGCCAGGGCAATAATCTCCAACACATCTTCTGCTTTCAGGTTTAAGGCGATTTTTAATTTTATAAAAATCATATTATTGGTTAAATGCTTTTCCGGCTCGGGTTGAGATCCTTCCTTTTTGCCTCGTTTATCATTAATCAAACCATTCAGGAAAATTGCAAGATCAGTGTCACTGCATTTTTGAAAAGCCGGGTCATCATCTTTTTTTAACCAGTCGCTGATTTGCCCCCGGGTTACCTTGTGATCAGCCAGACCAAATATGGCAATCATTTTTGAATCGTTAAGGTCAAAGATATAGCGGATGCGGCGTAAGATATCGTTATTTGTCATGAGTTATCCCTTATTAAAACTATAGTTGTGTCACAATGACTTGTTGTTAGGTCTCCTATTTTTACGGATAAAAACATCAAGGTAAAAAAGGCAGCCAAATATGCTTCCTGCACAATCTGCAAGGAAATCTCCGGCAGAGGCAGACCTTGATGGAACAAAGGCCTGGTGGATTTCATCTGATAATCCAAAAAGACAGGCAAAGACAATCGTGATAATTTTTATTTTTGTAAGAGGCCAGAATGGTTTTTCAGCGATCAGGTCTCTGGCAATAAGGAATGCCAGAAGAGCCCATACACCAAAATGTAGAACCTTGTCGTCATGGGAAAACAAGGATGTTGAAATGATACTGGGATTAGAAGACTGCCAGAAAATAAGCAGGCATAAGCCAATAACCGGCAGTCTGTATAAATAGATCAGGTTCAGCTTGCTAGAGGATTGTCTCATCCAGGATTCTTTCTTTAACATGATGTGATACAGACGTGACAAACTTATCCATGGAAAGGCCCATCCTGACCATGCCATCAAGGGTTCTGACAGAAAGGGTCCTGGTTTCTTTTTCCTTATCTCCAATGGTGATGATCAGAGGGACATAGGCAAGCTGGGCATCCCTGATTTTCTTTTTCAGGGTTTCGCTTCTCTTGTCAACTTCACATCTTATTTTATGGGAATCAAGCTCGGCTTTGATTGTTTCAGCATATTGCCCAAGGTCCTGGTTGATGGGAAGCAGGATGACCTGCACCGGTGCCAGCCACAAGGGGAACCTGCCTGCAAAATGTTCCACAAGTATGCCGAAAAATCTTTCCAGAGATCCATAAATAACGCGATGGATCATTATGGGCTGGTGCTTTTCATTGTCCTGGCCCTTGTAACTCAGGTCAAATCTTTCCGGCAGCGCCATGTCGAGCTGGACTGTTCCGCATTGCCAGGTTCTTCCCAAAGCATCTTTGATGTGGATATCAATTTTAGGGCCGTAAAATGCCCCATCACCTTCATTAACAAAGTATTGGCGGCCATATTTGTCCAATGCGGCTTTAAGGCCGTTTGTGGCTTCTTCCCATTGCTCATCCGTTCCAATGGATTTTTTTGGCCTGGTAGACAATTCCAGATGAAAATCAAGACCAAATCTGCTGTAGATTCTCTGGGACAATTCCAGTACGCCAAGGACTTCATCTTCGATTTGATCCGAAGTCATGAAAATATGGGCATCATCCTGGTGAAAGGCACGGACCCTGAAAAGACCTGATAAAGCGCCTGACAGCTCATGCCTGTGAACCAGGCCGACTTCGCCGGCTCTTACAGGCAGATCCTTGTAGGAGTATGCTTTTGTTTTGTAAAGCAGCATACCGCCGGGGCAGTTCATGGGTTTTATGGCATATTCTTCATCATCAATCACGGAGGTATACATGTTTTCCCGGTAATAGTCCCAGTGGCCGCTTTGTTCCCAGAGTTTTCGGTTAAGCATGACAGGGGTTTTGGTTTCCACATAGCCGGCTTTTTTGTGTTCATACCGCCAGTACTCTAAGAGAGCATTCCATATTTCCATTCCCTTGGCATGGAAAAAGGGCATGCCGGCAGCTTCATCATGAAAGGAGTAAAGATCCAGTTTGGTTCCAAGTTTCCTGTGATCCCTTTTTTTGGCTTCCTCAATCAGGTTGATGTACTGGTTGAGCTTTTTTTTGTCAAAAAAGGAGATGCCATAAAGCCGCTGGAGCTGTTCACGGGTCTGGTCCGCTCTCCAATAGGCACCGGATATTTTTAAAAGTTTGAATCCTTTAATCATTCCAGTATGGGGTATGTGTGGACCGCGGCACAGATCAATAAATTTGCCATTCTGGTAAAGGGATATCTCCTGGGTCTCGTCAAGTTCATTGATGAGCTCAAGTTTGAACGGGTTATCCTTGAATATTTCAAGGGCTTCTTTTTTTGAAACAACTTTTCTTTCAAAGGTGTTTTTGTCATTGATGATTTTTTTCATTTCAGCTTCAATGGCACCAAGATCATCTTTTGAAACCGGGTCCATATCTATATCATAGTAAAACCCGTCTTCAACCACGGGACCTATGGTCAGTTTTGCATCCGTGTAAATATTTAATACAGCTTCCGCCATGACATGGGCAGAAGAATGCCTTAAAATATCAAGGCCTTCGTCATCATTGGCTGTAATAAATCGGATAGCTGCGTCTTCCTTGATGGTAACGCCTAAATCCAGAAGCCGATCATCAATTTTCATTGCCACACAATTTCTGGCAAATCCTTCTGAAATGCTAATGGCCACATCCATTCCTGTCGGGATATTTTCAAAACTCTTTATACTATTGTCTGGAAGTGTTATGTTAATCATAATAATTTTCCATTGTGTTTTATTATTTGTTAGTTATAAAACATGAATTTTAGAAGAACTAGTGCAAACAATCAAGGGAAAAATTTTGAATTATAAGTTTATTGAGTCAGATGCAGAACTGATAGATGTGTGTGAAGGCCTTTTAAAGGAAAAGATTATCGCTGTGGACCTTGAAGCAGATTCAATGCATTGCTTTAAAGAGAAAATTTGTCTGATTCAGATTGCGTCTGCCAAAGAAGCTTTTTTAATTGATCCGTTTGAAATTAAAGAGGTACTCCCTTTTTTGAACGTGCTTGCAAACAATACTATTATTAAGGTATTTCATGGTGCTGATTTTGACATCAGAAGTCTTGACAGAGATTATAAGGCCCAGGTGAACAATCTTTTTGACACGGAAATTGCCTGCCGGTTTTTAGGCATCAAAGAGCGGGGACTTGCTGCCCTGTTAAAAAGAAATTTTAATGTGGATGTAGATAAAAAATTTCAGAAAGTAGACTGGTCAAGACGTCCGCTCAAGCAGACGATGATTGAATATTCAGTGGGGGATGTGGCATATCTTACAAAGCTGCATGATATAATCCATCAAAAGCTTGTGGCAAACGGGCGGCTTTCCTGGGCCGGAGAAGAGTTTGAAATACAAACCCGGGTCCGGTATGAAAACAATCATGTACTGCCATTGTTTAAAAAATTTAAAGGTGCAGGCAAAATGGACAATAGGAGCCTTGCTGTTCTTGAAAACTTATTGCAGGTAAGGCAGGAGATAGCACAAAAAAAAGATCAGCCTCTGTTTAAAATTTTCTCAAATCTTTCTTTAATGACCATGGCTTATGAGAAACCTGTGACAATTGATCATATGTTGAAGATAAGGGCAATAAGCCAAAAACAGGCAGACATGTATGGAAATCTGTGCGTGGAGGCAATTGTTAAAGCAATGGAACTTGCACATAGAGCGTTGCCCTCATATCCTAAAACCAGAAAGCCGAAAAAAGATGTTATAGTTCAGGAAAGAATTGAACGTCTGAAAAAGATGAGAGAAAAATTAAGCAGTTCAATAGGGATTGAACCAGGATTTTTATTGAATAATGCAATAATTGGTTGTATTGCTATTGAAAATCCTGCAACGGCCCAGGATCTTTTAAAAATAGAACATGTAAGGCATTGGCAGGTGGAAGCAATAGGTGAAAATATTATCTCAACCCTTGGATATTGTCAGTTTTAATGGAGAAAAACATGGAAATTGAATTTGTGAAAATGGAAGGACTTGGCAATGATTTTATTATTCTGGATGACAGAACCTGTGACATCCAACGTCATGAAGCTTATCCTGCATTGGCAAAAAATCTCTGCTCAAGACATTTTGGCATTGGGGCAGATGGCATTATTCTGATTCTTGAGTCCCATGACCATGATATTAAATACAGAATATACAATTCTGACGGCTCCCAGGCCCAGATGTGCGGTAATGGCATGCGCTGTTTTGCTAAATACCTGTATGAAAAAAAGATATTTACTCAAAAGAAGATAAGAGTGGATACCAAGGCTGGAACCGTAATCCCCGAGGTGATTGTTGATGATAATGATCAGGTTCAGTCAATAAGGGTGGATATGGGAGAACCTGTTCTTTCCTGCCTGGATATCCCTTTTGAAAGCCCAAATGAAAAAGCCATTGAAGAACGTTTGACCGTCGGGGACAAGGAATATCTTATTACGGCATTATTCATGGGTAACCCCCATGCTGTCCTTTTTGTAGATGATTTGCAAAAAGTGGACATTGAAAAGGTCGGCCGATTAATTGAAGCCCATAAACGATTTCCAGAAAAGACCAATGTTGAGTTTATTGAGGTTGTGAACAACAGAGAATTGAAAATGAAGGTCTGGGAAAGGGGAGCCGGGAGGACACTGGCCTGCGGTACAGGCGCCTGTGCTGCACTTGTTGCAGCCAACCTGACTGGCAGGGCACAGGACAGCGCTATTGTTCACCTGGATGGCGGAGATCTTGACATCCACTGGGATAAAGAGACAAATCATATTTTTAAGACAGGTCCTGCTACCCTGGTGTTTGAAGGGAGGATCAGGATTTAAAAACCGCTTCAAATTAAAAAATAATGAATCCATCAAACCCATCTGAATCAGCACCCATGAGAGCCTTTGCCCTTGTGACAGCCATGTGCACGGCACAGGTTCTGGGTATGCTCGGAGTGTTTGCTTTTCCAGCTCTGCTCCCATATTTTATCGATCTCTGGGATTTGTCAAACAGCCAGGCCGGATGGATAAGCGGCATTTACTTTGCCGGATATTCCATTGCAGTCCCTGTGTTGACCAGTCTCACTGACCATGTGGATGCCCGGAAAATCTATCTTATTTCCTGCCTCATCGGCATCATAGCCAATCTTGGGTTTGCAGTGTTCAGCCAGGGATTTTGGTCTGCCCTTATATTCCGCTCCCTGTGCGGCATTGGTCTTGCCGGCACCTTTATTCCAGGCCTGAAAGCGCTCCTAGACCGTCTTGAAATCCGGTTTCTGCCCAGGGCAGTATCTTTTTATACAGCCTGCTTTGGGCTTGGTATGAGCATTTCCTTTTATTACGCCGGTGTCATGTTCAACTGGTTTGGGTGGGAGATTGTATTTTTCGGTGCAGCAGCTGGCTGTGGACTTGTTTTGCTGCTGAGCATGATTGTTCTGGATCCCATGCCGATGGAAAAATCAGAAGGCTCTTCAACGGGCATTTTGGATGTCTTGGATTTCAGGCCGGTATGGCAGAATTACCCGGCACGGACCTATATCATTGCCTATATGTGTCACATGTGGGAAATGTTTGCGGCCCGTTCCTGGATGGTGGCATTTCTGACCTTTGCCATGACGCTTCAACCCGTTTCCACAACTTTCATGGTTCCCACAACTATAATGGCTGTAGCTGGAGTATTTGGTATGGCAGCCAGCATCCTGTTTGGTGAACTTGCCGTAAAATTTGGTCGTAGAAGGATTGTCTCCATGGTGATGGCAATTTCCTGCCTATTGGGTCTGAGCATTGGTTTTTTATCAGCGATCCCATACCCTGTTCTGGTGTGTCTGTGTATCAGTTACACCATTTTTTTTCAGGGTGATTCTGCGGCCATTCACGCCGGTGTAATCACTGCAGCTGCACCTGATCGAAGGGGAGCCACCATGGCTCTGCAATCCCTTGCAGGATTTGCAGCAGCTTCGTTAGCCCCTGTTGCAGCTGGTGTTGTTCTGGACATTACGGGGGGCGGTAGCAACGTCATTTCCTGGGGATTTACATTTGGGGTAATGGGCGCTGCAGCCCTGTTAGGTTTAGTCCTGCTTTTTAAAGCCCAAAAAACTCCATAAAAACTATGATGCTTATATTGATTGTGTTGAATCGAACACGGAGAAAGACAATAAATCCATGTCTTGGTCCTGGGAGAGCAAATTATCGATATTGCAAAAATTTGCATTTTCGATAATTTCTGATTTCCTGTAACAAGCCGGGTCAAAATGAGTTGACAGTTCAAAGAGTTTCATTAAGATCACTGGTGTTTTAAAAAAGTGTTGTTCCGGACTTCCATAAAGGCTGTTTCAAGTTCCTGGTCTGTATTCATGACAATGGGGCCCTGCCATGCAATGGGTTCGTTTATGGGACGGCCCGAAACCAGAAGAAATCTGACGTTTTCAGCGTTTGTGGAGATGTTAACTTTGTTTCCATCATCAAATATGACCAGGGATTCAAGGCCGATAGCCTGGTCCTCAGCCTGATCAAAAAAGGCCTGGCCGTCCAGGACATAGGCAAAGACTTTATGACCGGATAAAGTTTTATGATCAAAGACGGTATGTTTGGGGATCGTCACATCCAAAAATTGCGGATCAATAACAATATCTTTGACCGGGCCTTCAACATCATTAACCATGCCGCAGATTATTTTTATATTTACGCCCGTGTCCAGTTCAAGCTCGGGGATCTGGTCTTTTTTTATTTCCTGGTACCGGGGCGGCATCATTTTGTGGGAAGCCGGAAGATTGGCCCAGAGCTGGAATCCCCATAAAAGGTTGTCCTTATCACCTTTTGGCATTTCCTGGTGAATGATCCCGTTTCCGGCCGTCATCCACTGGACGTCGCCTGAAGAGATAATGCCTTTGTTTCCCATGCTGTCCCCATGTTCCACCTCGCCGTGAAGAATATAGGAAATGGTTTCGATCCCGCGGTGGGGATGCCAGGGAAAGCCTTTGATATATTTTTCAGGATTATTGGAATGGAAATCATCCAGGAGTAAAAATGGATCAAGTTGTGGAACCTGCTGGCTGCCAAAGGCCCGGTTCAGGTGAACACCGGCACCCTCCAGGATAGGTATGCTTTTAATAACTTTTTTTACCTTCCGCACTTTTTCCATTTTTACCCCCTCTGCATGATAGTCATGCTTTCTTGATTCATTGTGGAAGTTCCTGGCAGTTTAAGGCCTTATTCGATAAGGACTGCATTATTTCATAATGGAGTTTGCAACCACCTCAACAATGCTTTTGACCTTAAAATCCAGATCATAGTTTTCTGCGATGTCCCGGATCTGGTTTTTACAATTAAAACAACCTGTAATAACAGTTTTTGCACCGGTTTCCCGGATCTGATCAGCCTTTATTTTTCCCATCCTTTGACGGATATGCCCCAGATCACCCGTGGATGCGAGTCCTCCCCCGCCGCCGCAACAATAATTATGAACGCCCGTGGGGGTCATCTCCACAAAATTGCTGGTCAATGCCCGGATAACGCGTCTGGGTTCCTCAATTACCCCACCCCTGCGACCTATATTGCAGGGGTCATGATAGGTAACAGGGCCTTCAAACAAATCTTTTTCAAGTTTTAGAATCCCTTTTTGAATGTATAGGTCAATGAGTTCTACCAGAGTATAGATTTTAAAATTAAACCGCTCTCCTATGATTTTTTCCATTTCATGTTTTAATACACGATAGCCATGACCACAGGGTGCTAAGACAATGGATTTGGCATTAATTAGTTTTCTGGCCTCAAGGGGGTTGCTGGCAACCTGGAAGGCATTTTCCTTGCTGCCCTGGTAAAACGCATAGTTGGCTACATCAAAGCCTTTTGTGGAAAGGGTGAAATTTTCATTGGCAGCGGACAGGATTTTGAGTTCATCCATGAGAAGAAAAGGAAGATCCCTTAATGTCAATGGGTGTGGTACATAGAGAACTTCAGCATTCTCTTTGTCTATGGGCAGGGTAAACCCTTCTCCCATGTCGTCTTCCATTTCTTCGGCAATCCATTCAATGGTGTCGATGAAATCATCTTTGGAAAGTCCCAGATAGTTGCCCGTCTCAAGGGTGGTATTAACAGGGCCGACAAGCCCGGTAGGCAGACGTCCAAGTCCGAATAAAAGAGCTCTTGCCACATACATGATTTCACCGGTATTAATGCCCATGGGACAGGTGAGCGCACAATTGCCGCAAAGGGTGCAGTTTTCAAAGGCTGCCCTGTAGAGTTCGTCAAATTTCGGATTGGTCATGGGGTCCTGGGTACTTGAAAGCCCCAGTTTTAATTTGATCGGATGGAAATACTCTGAGATAATTTTGGATAATACCTTGATCCGGTTTGCCGGAATATGATCAGGGTCCTGTTCGGAACAATAGTAGTGACAGGCGTTAGCGCATGCTCCGCAGTTAATGCAGGCATTGATCATGGAAAAAAATTTGGTGCTGGTATATTTATCATAGATGCCCCTTAGTTTTTCAATATATTCCGAGGAGCTTAATTTGTTTCCGGCATCTGCTGAAGAGATTTTTGAATCGGGTTGGGCAATCATGTTTTGTTTCCTTAAAAAATTATTTCCTGTGACATTCACCACAGGTTGTAGGTCCGGCTGTCTTTTTTTCTTTTTTCATTTCACGGTGGCAGCCTGTACAGCTCGCATGACTGGCTTCTCTGATGGCCAGTATATTGTCAGATTGCTCAGAAGTGTGACATTCTGAGCAGGCAGCCTCTTCGCCTTCAGTGTATACCAGTTTGTTTTGCTCAATATCTAAAACATGATGGCACCTGGCACATCCCGTATCTCCAAGGCTGTCCTCGTGCACGGTATGGTCAAATGCAGGTTCAGGTCTTTTCTGGTTTGAAAAGAGTGTGAAATGATCAGCTTTCCGGGTTTCTTCCTGTGTCATGGCTTGCTGAAGAAAGATGGTAAAAAGGCATAAAATAATGATGCCCGGGATTAATATCTTGTATTTCATTATAAATTTCCTTTATTTCAATGGGGTTGAACCTTACCAGTCACGGGCCTTTAAAACATTTCCGAAATCAGCCCCCATATAATACCGTGAAAAGGGATAGGCAATCATGTGCCAGAGCCTTGTAAAAGGAATCATGACAATGAGAAGTTCACTGGATAGAATATGAACAATCAGCAGTGGCCGATAAGGACCAAACTGATGAAATGCCATAAAACCGGTTAGAAATGAAATAAAGATAAGAATCAGGAGCACAAAATCAGACGGCTGGGTTACCATTCTTATTTCAGGAATCACCAGTCTTCTGACAAAAAAGAAGATGCATGAAAAGAGAACAAAAAGGGTCATGATATCAGCAAGACCATTGGAAATATTTTTCCATAATACCCCGTATGATTCAAACCATAATACAATATGAGCCATGAAAAAAAGGGGGATTAAAACAACACACAAATGAAACAAAACCGTAATACTAGTAAATATGGGTCTTTTCCTCATAAATCGTGTGGCAAATGGGATAAGACCGAACAGAATGGATTTGAATCCATTGGTCAGGTTCTCTTTTGGATAGAGCATTTTCGGGTTGAAGCCCTTGAGATAAAAGCTGACCAGCCTGAAACAGCAACCTAAAATCAGCACTGCAAATGAGATCATTGCCAAAGGTCCGCGTACAAATTCATAAAAATCCAATTTTTCCATCCTTATCTGGTATTGAAAAATTAAGAAAGAACAAGTCTTCCCACGACATGCCTTCCCTTACTAACAAGAATATTTGTATGCAAACTTGAATTCCAAGTCAAGAAATAATATCAGCTTGTGGACAACAGAATGGATATTAATGATAAGGATGGCTATGAAAAGTGTGACTGGTTTTTTGGGGCACGCAATATGTATCAATCAATGCCAGAATAGTCATAAACCCCTTTTCCTGTTTTTTTACCAAATCGTCCGGCTCTGACTAGTTTTTTTAAATATGGGGCAGGTATATATTTATCACCCATCTCCCTGTGAAGGCCCTCAATCACACGAAGAATGGTGTCAAGGCCGACAAGATCGGCCAGGGCAAGGGGACCCATGGGGTGGTTGCATCCCAGTACCATTCCTTTATCAATATCCTCGGCACTGGCAATTCCTTCACCCAGAACAAAAAATGCCTCATTGATCATGGGACAAAGAACCCTGTTTACAGCAAAGGCTGGGGCTTCATCCACAACAATGGTTTCCTTGCCAAGGGTTTTTCCCCATTGTTGTGCAATAGCAAGGGTTTCATCAGAGGTTTCATGACCTTTGATGATTTCCAGCAATTTCATTATCGTGACCGGATAAAAAAAATGGGTGCCGATGAATTTATCCGGCCTGTCTGTAACAGCGGCCAGTTCAGTGATGCTCAGGCCGGATGTGTTGGTGAAAAAAAGACAGTGTGACGGCACAATGCTTCCCAGATCTCCATATATTTTCTTTTTAATATCCATGATCTCAATGATGACTTCCACTGCAATATCAGCGCCATCCCCAGCTTCATTGAGATCCAGGGTGGGTGTGATTCTTTTGAAAATATCATCCATTTCCATCTGGTCTATTTTTCCTTTTTTAACATTGCTTTCCAGGTTTTTTCGGATGGTTGCCATGCCCTTGTCAACAAAGCTTTGTTCTATATCCCTTAACATCACCTGATAACCTGCCTGGGCACAGGCCTGGGCAATCCCGCTGCCCATCAATCCCGCACCCAATACACATATTTTTTTGATATCCATCAATGGTCTCCTTTTTTATACCTTATTCAGGCATGGTTTTAAGTTTTAGGTTTTAAGTTTTAGCCTAAATCCTAAAACTTAAAACCTAAATCCTAAAACAATCTCGAATAGTTTCAAGTCTCTACCCAAAATTGAAAAACTATATTTCTGACTTTTCATCCAGGCACTATACATCATAAATCGTTTCAATTTCTTTGGCAAATTTTTTATAAATCGTGGCTCTTCTGACTTTCATGGTGGCAGTCATTTCATTATCGTCATGGTCCAGTTCTTTGGTCAGAAGCAGGAATTTCCGGATATTTTCCACCCGGCTGAACCTGGCATTGACTGTGTTTACAGCCTCCTGGATTAAAGTTTTAACCTCTGGCATCATGGATAGCGATTTAAAGGTGGTATAGGCTATCTGGCGGTTGCTGGCCCATTTGCCCACATTTTCAAAATCGATCTGGATCAGGGCGGATATGAATTTTTTCCCATCCCCCAGCACAATGGCTTCCTTGATATAGGGGCTGACCTTGAGTTCGTTTTCAATCTGGGAAGGGGCAATGTTTTTACCGCCTGATGTGATGAGGATGTCCTTTTTCCGGTCTACAATGGAAACATGCCCGTCCTTGTCCACAGTGGCAATATCTTCAGTCATAAGCCAGCCATTGACAATGGTTTTGGCTGTTGCTTCCGGATTTTTATAGTAGCCCATAAAGATGCTGTCTCCTTTTTTCATCAGCTCACCGTCCGGGGCCAGTTTATATTCAATACAGGAGATGGGTTTGCCCACAGTACCCAGCTTGATATCATTTCCCATGTGGATAAAGGAAAGCCCAGTGCACTCGGTCATGCCATAGCCTTCCTTGACGCAAATGCCCATGGCGTGGAAAAACAGCAGTTCCTCAGGGCTGACCTTGGCTGCGGCAGACAGGCATATCCTGACCTTTCTTAAGCCCACATAATTTTGCAGGGCTCTGAATATCAGCCAGTATCCTGCCCGCCAGGATAGTTTTAAGCCCAGATTAATTTTTTTTTTGTCAAGGCGCAGATTTGCCACCTTGTAGCCAATGGCCATGCACTGATCAAAGAAAAAGCGCTGAAACCGGCTGGAGTCCTGGATTTTTATGGTAATGGAACTGTGCAGTTTTTCCCAGATCCGGGGCACCCCAAGAAATACAGTTGGCGCAATTTCCCTTAAATCCTGCTGGATTGTGGAAATACTCTCGGCAAAATTGACAGTATTTCCAACAAACAAGGGCAGGTACAAACTGAAGATCTGTTCTGCCACATGGCAAAGGGGCAGATAGGAGACAACCGTGTCTTTTTGACTGACTTCCATGGCTTCGGCAGAAGCCATGGCCGTTGCCGCAACATTAAGATGGTTGACCATGGCACCCTTGGGCGGACCCGTAGTGCCCGAGGTATAGATCATGATACAGACATCCTCAACATTTCCTTTATTCACTTGTTCAAGAAAATGATTGGGGCTTTTTATTTCCATCTGTCTGCCAAGTTCTTCGACCTCTTTGAACGAGATAATGATGTCTTTGGGATATTTTCGCAACCCTTTCATATCCTTGACAATAATTTTTTTCAAACGGGGCAGGTCATCGATGACTTCAAGGATTTTGTCGGTCTGTTCCTGGTCCTCGGACAGGATAAAGACTGAATCGGAATGGTGAATCACGTATTTGACTTCAGCATAGGGACTTGTGGGGTACACGCCCAGGGTGACCCCCCCGAGACTGATACATGCAAGGTCAGCATAAAGCCATTCCTTGCAGTTCTCACTGATGATGGCCATATGATCCCCTCGTTTAAAACCAAGGGTCACAAGCCCAAGTGCGAAATGCTGAACATGGTCAAGATACTGGTTCCATGTGATGCGCTGCCAGATCCCGAAATCTTTTTCACGCAAAGCCACCTGGTCACCGCATTCTGCAACCCGGTCAAGAAAGACCCGGGGCAGGGTTCTGTTTGTCAGCTTAACCATCTTTTCCTCCGCTTGTAGTGTTTTACGTTGCGGTAGCTGGTATTATCGTTTCCATCCCCCATGCCAAGGTAAAATTCCTGGACATCCCTGTCCTTCAATAAAATATCCACAGGCCCGTCCAGCACAATCCTGCCCGTTTCCATTATATATCCATAATTGCTGATTTCCAGTGCCAGCTGGGCATTCTGCTCCACAAGCAGAATAGCGGTTCCCTCATTTTTATTTATCTTTTTAATGATCTCAAAAATTTCTTCCACAAGCATGGGTGCAAGCCCCATGGAAGGTTCATCCAGCATCATCAGGGTGGGTGTTGCAAGCAGGGCTCGGCTGATGACAAGCATCTGCTGTTCCCCGCCGCTCAGATATCCGGCCAGGCGTTTGTAACTTCGTTTTAATATGGGAAAATACTTAAAACACTTATCCAGATCAAGGGCAATTTGTGCGCGGCTTTTTTGGGTATAGGCCCCGCAGATCAGGTTTTCTTCAACGGTCAGGTCTTCAAAAACCCGCCGGCCCTCCATGACCTGAAAAATGCCCTTTTTTACAATTTTGTGGGGTGTCAGTCTGGTTATAGACTCTCCCTTGTAATAAATTGTTCCATCAGTGATAGCACCGTCCTCCAGGGGCAGAAATCCGCTGATGGCCTTCAATGTGGTGGACTTGCCTGCACCGTTGGACCCGAGCAAAGCCACAATAGAACCTTTTTCTACTTTAAGGGACAACCCTTTCAGTACCAGGATGATATTGTTGTAAAGCACTTCTAAATTATTAACTTCAAGAATAGATGACACCTAAGTCCTCCTGCTTGATTTTAACCCATTGATGCATCCTGGCGCCTGAATTACCAATTTCAAATTCGGTTTGACGAACAAAGATAACTGGCCCGGACAGAAAAAGGATATCAAGTCCGGGCCCTTGTTATTTATTTTTATTCATCCAGCTTGATCCAGTCGGAAACTGCTACAAATTTACCACCCTGGGCTTTATAAACTTTTCCCGAGGCAGTGGCGTTTGACTTGCTGAAGCTTACCACGCCGTTCAGGCCGCCCGTATCCCAGTTGTTTACCTTGGGGAGCATATCTTTAAGATTTTCGCCTGTTATGGGCAGCCCTGCTTCATGACACATCTGGGCCAGTTTCACATAGACCATGCCCGTGAACCATCCCTGCATATAGGAGTTGGGCTTATAGGTTTCATCGGGATAGTGTTTTTTATTATAGGCTTGAATGGTCTTTATCATGGGAACATCATCCATGTACCAATAGGCATAGGGACACACCCCCATATATCCTTCCGCATCCGGACCCAGCTTATCAAGCAGCATTTTGCTCATGGCCCAGAATGTTCCCATAAAGGTGATGTCAAGACCAAAATCCTTTGCCCCTCTTATGACTTCTGGTATGGGTGGAACCACATAACCCTGGAAAATACAATAATCAGGCTTATTGCGTTTCAGGTCCAGAAGCTGGCTGGTAATATCCACGGCCCCGACTTTTGTCACCTCTTCAGCCACAACTTCGATCCCCAGTTCACCGGCTAATTTCCTGGCAAAGGGAATAGGGTCCCGGCCAAATTCCGTGTCACTGTAAAAAAATGCCACCCTGTGGGGCTTGTTGTTTTTCTTTGGCTGGCCGGCAATATATTTTAACAGAACACCAAATTGCTGGGAATAGGTGGGGCCGCTTACAAAGGTATAGGGGTTTTTTTCTCTGTCAGCAAGTTCTTCAGAAAAACTGGTGGAACCATAGAGCACGTGATACCGGGAATTGATTTCCGGTGCCATGGCTTTTCCTACCCCTGTGGACTCGCCATACATCATGACGGGATTATCCTGTGCCATTATTTTTTTAAACGAAGCAATGGCACGCATAAGATCATATCCAGTATCTTCATAAATATATTTGAATTTTTTCCCTCCGACTCCGCCCTGTTCATTGGCATAGTCTAAAGAGTCCATCAGCCCCTGATGGATATGTTTGCCTGCAAAGGCAAACCTGCCTGTGATGGGCTGGCCTGCACCTACCTTGATTTCCTCATCGGCAAATGATACGCCCATGCATAATAATAATGATAAAACCAGAACCAGGGTTGAAACAATACGTTTTTTCATGATCACTCCTTTTTTAATGGTTTATGGGTTAAACGGTTTATGTTCAATTAGTGTTCAAAGGGCCACAGATGGAAATAGTTTTTGATACGTCTCCAGATTTCAGCCAGACCGTGGGGTTCAAATACCAGGAATATAACAATCAATAATCCAAAGATGACCTGTTGCAGCGGGAAAAGAAAACTCATGGCCGTTGGAAAGATATTGACCAGAAATCCAAGGATAGTGCTGATTACCTCAGGTACAATGGTCATGAAGATAGCGCCTAGTATGGAACCCAGGATACTTCCCATGCCGCCCACAATAATCATTGCCAGGTATCGAACACTTTCCAGTAAGGGGAAATGCTCTGGAGTTATAGTTTTTAAGAAATTTACCCAGAGGCATCCTGAAATTCCTGCCAAAAATGAGCTTAAGGCAAAAGCATAGGTTTTATAGCGCAAAAGGTTGATGCCCATTAGTTCGGCTGAAATGTCCCGGTCTCTTATAGCAATAAATGCCCGGCCCACCCTGGTTCGAAAAAGATTCCTGGCAAAGGTTACACACAAAATGACCATGATAAGGGTCACAAAATAAAATTTAAAATCATTGTCCAGAACATACCCGAAAATATCCGGCGGAGAAATGTTCATACCCCGGATTCCTCCGGTCATGGATTCCCAGTGGACAAAAATAAACTCAAGGATCAATTGGGCTGCCAGGGTAGCAATGCAAAGATACAATCCTTTCAGGCGCAAGGAGGGCCCACCGACTATTATGCCGAAAAAAGCTGCCATGAGACCGGATAAAGGAAGGCATAAAAGAAAGGGCAGATCAAAACGGGTGGATAAAATTGCAGCAGTATATCCGCCAACTCCAATGAAAGCCGCATGACCAAGAGATATCAGACCGGCAAAACCTGTGAGAATATTCAAACCCACTGCCCCGATGATAGTGATGCCGGCAAGATTGGCCATGAACAGAAGATAATCCCCGGCCACAAAGGGAAATAGTATCAACAGAGCAAACAGAATGCCCAGCCAGAAACGGGAGGTGGCATTTATAAAAACAGCCTGGTCTGATGCGTATGTTTCCTTAAAGTCTCCAATGTGCATAAATACTTTACCTCTTTGTTAAAGCCGCTCGATTTCTTTTGTGCCGAACAGGCCATGGGGTTTTATCAAGAGGATGAAAATCAGGACAACAAAGGGGGCAAGGTCCTTGACACCACCATGAAAATAGGGGTCCAGATAGCCCCCGGCCAGGTTTTCCACAATACCCACGATAAATCCGCCAATGACAGCCCCGATAATGGAATCAAGACCTCCCAGGATCACTATGGGAAATATTTTTAGTCCGATATGCCCCAGGGTAGGCTGAACTCCACCGATGTTGCCGATGATGATTCCGCCCAGAGATGCAGCGATGGCACCAAATGCCCAGGAAATAGTAAACATGGTTTTGACGTTGATCCCCATGGAAAAAGCAGCCATTTGATCATTGGCTGTGGCCCGCATGGCCACACCGACTTTGGCGTACTTGAAAAGGAGTAGAAAGACCGCCACCACGACCATGGCCATTAAAAATCCGTAAAAAAGATTGGACCGCAGCACTATCTCTCCTAAAATAATGGGCTTTCTGGGGAAAAGAGGAGGGAAGCTCCTAAAGCTGGAGCCCCATATGATTTCTGCCAGCCCCAGCAATATGGAACTTAAGCCAATGGTCACCATTATGATACTGATATTGGGCTGTCCGAGCATATGTCTTAAAATCAGGCGCTCAACCAGAAAGCCGAGGATTGCGGCAAAGATAATGACAAGGGGGAATCCGATAAAGGGCGATAATTTTAAATATACCACCAGAGAATAAAAAATATACGCTCCGATCATCATGAATTCACCTGTGGCAAAATTGATGATATTGGTGGCCTTATAGATGAGTACAAAACCAAGGGCAATGAGCGCATAGATTCCCCCGACCAGAAAACCGCTGGCAACCAGCTGCAGGAAGATGTCCATTTTTATCCTTTTCTCATATAATGGCAGTTCTGTTGGTTTTAGCTTTTTTTTTGCCCAGGTATGCCTCAATGACATCCGGATGTTTTTGTACTTCTTTTGGGGTTCCATGGGTCAGCGCCTGGCCGAAATTTAAAACCAGAACCCTGTCTGAAATATCCATAATCATTTTCATGTCATGCTCAATGAGGACTATGGTGGTATCGTACTCTTCTTTAATATCAAGAATAAACCGGGCCATGTCCTCGGTCTCCTCGGCATTCATGCCGGCAACGGGTTCATCCATCAAAAGAACCTTGGGACGCATGGCAAGAGCCCGGGCCAGTTCAACTCTTTTTTGCAGGCCATAGGCAAGGGCGCTGACCGGGTGGTTTCGAATGGATTCAATCTCCAGAAAATCAATGATATCTTCTTCAATTTTCTTTCTCAGCTCCATCTCTTCCCTGTGAGCGGCCCCCCAATACCACAGTGCTGACATTAAACCTGTTTTTAAATGGTAATGGGCCCCCAGTTTGATATTATCCAACACAGACATGCCATGGTAGAGGGCAATATTCTGGAATGTTCTGCCCATGCCCAGTGCTGCTCTCTTGTCTGCCGGCATGTGGGTGAGATCATTGCCATTGAAAAAAACTTTCCCTTTTTCAGGACGGTAGAAACCGCTGATAATATTCAGTATAGAGGTCTTGCCGGCACCATTGGGTCCGATAATGGCAAATATTTCGCCCTGGTTTACATCAAAGGATACATCTGACAAAACATTTAAACCGCCAAAGGATAGAGATATATGATCTATGGAAAGAATTTTCATGCTATTTCCTTACCTCATTTTTTATCTACCTGAGAATTATGTTTCACTGATAGATTCCAATTTGCTTTGATGAGTAAAACAGTTTTGCAAAGTATTTTAATGATTATATTTCTCTAACACCATTTGATGGAAAAAAGAAACTAAAAAATTTATAAATTATATAAAATATGCCCAGGAGGAGATCTGTGACTATTTGGCGGAAATGGCAGTACTGCCATTTCCGCCAAATGCCGGGTTATTTATAATAGTAAAGAAAGAATCCGGTTCAAGTTGCAGCAAGGAAGGATGAGGCAATGATAAGGATGGTTATAAAAAAGGCGATGAAATCCTTTTGAGGAAAGGCAAGTGTTCTGTTCAAGGGAAAGAAAATAATGCCCGTTCCAAGCCCGCTTAAAAATCCAAATACATGAGCCATAACATCTGTACGCTCGCCCTGGCTGAACATGCCGACCATCAGGGCACCGGCAAAGACAGGCATCAGGTTGTTCAATCTAAGCGGTTTTCCTTTTTGGGTTACCTGGAAGGCCACAAGAAGGCCTGCTGCTGCCATGACAGCTGTTGAGGCCCCAATGGAAAGATGTGCCGTCTGGTAAAGGTGAGCATTGAAAAGATTGCCAAGGGTCCCGGCAAACAGCAGCATAAAAGGCCCCACACCAAACCCGGAAAGGCTTATAAAGGGTGCCCCGAAAATGAGCATGCCGGCTATATTTCCTGCAAGGTGCCGGGCATCTGCATGCAGGAACAGTGCGGTAATAGCCCTGTAGGTCTCTCCCTGGAGGATAAAAAGGGCAGAGGCTCCATATTTTAATATCATGGCTTCGTGGATATGGTAATGAATACAGGCTGCATGAATAAGCCAGAGCAGTCCCATGATACAGAAGGCTGGATATGATTTAAATGAGGATATGGGAATTTGGTGTAGCTGCTGTTTTAGCCTGAAAAATTTATTTTCTTTATAATAGGTCTCAACCATGATGCGGGCTTTTTCCATATCTGCTTTATTTACAAGGATATTAAATAAATTATTTTCCTGTTCAGCATGATTTTCAATATTTTGAGAGGTTAAAATTAGGATGATTAAATCTGCTTTTTTGTCAGGAAGACCAATGAATAGTTTTTCCATATTCCGGCTCATGGGTTAAAGGGTCTTGACCTTTTATGATAATGATTTTAATACAATCAAAAAATAAGAGACTTTTTTAATTGTATATATGAATAACTGGAGAAAATAAACATGCAAATACTAAGGTTTGAAAGTGATGACAATAAAATTTATACTGGTTGTGATTTTGCTAATGAAAGTGCTTCCGTGATCAAGGGAGATATTTATACTGATTTTTCCAATACCGGGAAAAGAAAAAAGGTTAAAAAAATTTTAACCCCGATTTCACCCAAAGTCATCTTTTGCATCGGGTTAAATTACAAACTCCATGCCAAAGAGGCTGGGTTTGAATTACCAAAATATCCCGTTGTGTTCATGAAGAATCTGGGTGCGGCAGCAGGTCACCTGGATGATATCAGAATCCCTGTCTCCTGTGCAAAGATCCCTGAAGTTGATTATGAGGTTGAACTTGCTGTGATCATAAAAAAGAATGCCAAAAATGTCCTGCCGGAAAATGCCCTTGATTATGTTCTGGGGTATACCTGTGCCAATGATATTTCTGCCAGAAGATGGCAGATGCATGCAGGCGGAAAGCAATGGATAAAAGGGAAAAGTTTTGACACATTTTGCCCTTTTGGCCCATGGATTGTGACACGGGATGAGCTTCCCGACCCTGGTAATCTTGATATTGAATGTGTGTTAAACGGGAAAACCATGCAGAAAAGCAATACAAGTGATATGATTTTTTCTGTGGCCCAGATCATTTCATATCTATCCGAGTCTGCCACCCTTTTGCCTGGAACGATCATATTAACTGGAACACCAAGCGGGGTTGGGTATACCAGACAACCACCTGTGTATCTTACTTCCGGGGATGTGATGGAATCAAAAATTGAGAAAATCGGTGTGCTGAAAAATCATGTAAGGCTTGAACAAGAATAAAAAAAGCCCGGAAGATGGTGTTATCCTTCCGGGCTTTTTTATGGTGAATCTAATCAGGTGCTTATCATTGCCTGATTAGATTTTAAGCGTTAATTATTCCAACAATTTCCCTGTCTCTGGAAACCTCTTTGGCCGCCTCTTCCTGACCATTCGCCGTAACCCTGGCCAAATCCTCTGCCACGACCAAGTTCAGGTGCTATCTTTTTTGCAGCCAAAATAAAGTCAATGCGTTTGCTCATTACCTGTTTTTGCAGGTCCATGATTTCCTGGGATAATTTATCAAGCTTTGCCCTGTCAGGTTCAGATGTTTCCATGAGCATTTTCATTTCCTGTCGTTTTGCGAATTTTGCAGATCTCAGTTCATAAGTTTCATCAATGAATTCCTGGCGAAGTACACCCAGAGCATCTCTCAGATCCTTGGACAAGTCATTGAAGGCACCTTGCTCCCCGTATCTTGGACAGTCCTGATTGTCGCCATAACCCATTCTCTGTCCTCTGCCCTGGCATTTGCCCTGGCCCCATGCAAATGCGCTTCCTGAAACAAGAACAACCATAAGCAGTGAACTGATGATAATAATTGATTTTTTCATAATAACCTCCAATTTAAAATTGTTTTGTTAATTGACCTTTGTATCACTTGTTGAAACTGGATATAGCAAAGGGTGTGCCAAGAAGAAAAATATATTTTAACTTATTGAATTTAAAATATATATTTAAAACTATGCAGATTCAAACATTGCTATTGAATCTGCGGTAGTGTATACTTTTTACCCGGTACAATGTATCCAGATGTATAGAAAGTACCCACAATTATGATATTTGGAAATCAAATAGCATGTAAACAAAGGCGTTTGTCCCATGGTATTGTTTTTGCTTATAATTAAGTAAATGGTAAATGGTAAGGGAAGCTAAGCTGCTGGTTTTTCTCACTACTTAAAACTCATAGCCCAGTGCTTTCATATAAAAGTATAATGTGTAAAAAAGAGAAAAAAATGAAAAAATATAAGTTTCCATGGATATCTCCTTTATTCCTTATAGGTGTTTTATTGATCATGTTACCGATTTTTACATTCATGACCCTTGACAGGCTTGAAAAACAAAATGAATTTTTTACCCAGAGATTATTGGAAAAGGGTGCTTCATTGATAAGAACATTTGAGGCGGGAACCCGGACCGGAATGTTCACCATGAGATGGGGCGCAAATAGAATACAGGCCATGCTTTTGGAAACCGCGTTGCAGCCTGAAGTTATCTATATGATGATTACATCAAAGGATGGCCTGATACTGGCACACTCGGATGCATCCTTGGTGGGACAGATTTTTGATGCCATGCCCGGGACGGTAAAGATAAATGAAGATACGGCCATGGTCTATCACAGGGTAAAACTGCAAAAAGATCAGAGCCAGGTTTTAGATCAGAGCCAGGTTTTTGAAGTGTTCAAGCGGTTTGTACCGATCAAGTCCGGTGCAAGGCGGCGGCATATGCGGATTGATGGAATGCCAATGCACAGGTATCAGAATTCGCCTGATATGTCGAAGTTTGAAAAAGAGAACAAGGACTGGAGTCAACCCTATCTTAAACACCAGGGGGATATGCTGTCTGAAATGGCGGAACATTATATTTTTGCCGGCCTTTCCATGGAAAGGGCAAGGATCGCCCGGGACAGATTGGTAAAAGAGACTGTCTGGCGGGGCATTCTGTTTTTTATTTTAGGATGCGTCGGTATGGCAGCTTTGTTTGTTTTCCAGGCGTACAGATCTGCAAAAGCCTCACTGACAAGTGTTAAGGCCTTTTCCGATAATGTGATCCAGAACATGCCGGCAGGACTGATTACGATTAATCAGGACCATGAAATCACATCTGTGAATAATGCTGCAAAAAATATTTTAGGAGGGGATTTGACTCAACCCTACCCGCAAATGATTGAATTGATAAAGGAAATGGAAATATCACAAGAGGTTCTCAACCGGGAGATCAATTTTATTATTGCCCAAGACCGAAAGCTTGATCTTGATATAACTGCATCCCCTATTAAGGGTTATGAAAATCAAATCATGGGATTTTTATTTCTTTTCAGAGATCTCACCCAGATAAGGGAGCTAAAAAAACAGGTGGAAACAAACAAACGCCTTGCAGCCATTGGAAAGCTTGCAGCAGGTGTTGCCCATGAAATCAGAAATCCTTTGAGTTCCATCAAAGGGTTTGCAACCTATTTTGGTAAACGATATGCGGACAAAGACTCAGACAAGGAGATTGCACAGATTATGGTCAAGGAAGTGGAACGTATCAATCGATCAGTTACCCAGTTGCTTGAGTTTGCAAAACCCATGATCGTTGAAAAAAAACAGGTGGATATCAAAGAGATGATCACCCATTCTTTAAAACTTGTTCACCATGATCTGGGGAAAAAAAATATTGAAACAAGGGTCAATATTGATACAAAAAAAATAGTAATTCACACAGACGGCGACCGGATGAACCAGGTCCTTTTAAACCTGTATATCAATGCCATAGAGGCATTGGATGACAAAGGGATACTGGAGATACAGGTACAGGATGCTCCAAAAGATGAGCAGATAGAAATAAGGGTTAAGGATAACGGCCAGGGTATAGATGAGGCATCCCTTGATCTGATTTTTGATCCCTATTTTACCACCCGGCCCACGGGCACAGGGCTTGGCCTTTCAATCGTTCACAGGATAATTGAAAATCTTGATGCAAGCATTCGTGTGGAGAGCATAAAAGGTAAGGGTACGTGTTTTATTATCAATCTGCCTGTTTCATAAAAGGATAAAAATGAAAAAAATACTTGTTGTTGACGATGATGCAGCCCATGCCAGAATGCTTGAGGCAGTGATGGCAGACTGGGGGCTTGTGATTCATCTGGCAGATGATGGGGCAGTCGCCGTTGATATGGTAAAAAACCAGCCCTTTGATATAGTTCTCATGGATATGAAAATGGTGAAAATGTCCGGGATGGAAGCTTTGCAGTTGATTAAAGCCTATAATCCTTCTTTGCCCGTGATCATCATGACGGCCTATTCATCCGTACAGACTGCTGTGGAAGCCCTGCAAATCGGGGCCTATGATTACCTGACCAAACCCCTGGATTTTGATAAACTGAAATTAACCATTGAACATATATTTGAAAGTATTTCTTTAAAAACGGAAAACAGGCATTTGAAGATTCGGTTAAAGGAGAAAGATTTTTCCCATGACATTCTTGGAAAAAGTCCTGCCATTCTTTCCCTGCTTGATACCATTCACATGGTGGCACCCACTGATGCCAATGTTCTGGTCATGGGCGAATCAGGAACTGGCAAGGAACTGGTGGCATCTGCCATCCATTTTAATTCTTCACGAAAAGATCATCCCTATGTAAGGATTAATTGTGCCGCTATTACTGAGACCCTGCTTGAGTCCGAACTTTTTGGCCATGAAAAAGGTTCCTTCACGGGTGCAGACAAAAAAAGAAAAGGAAGGTTTTTACTGGCAGACAAGGGTAGTATTCTTTTGGATGAAATCGGTGAAATGAGCCTTGCCATGCAGGTAAAGCTGTTAAGGGTAATTCAGGAAAAAGAAATCACACCAGTGGGAAGTGATGAAAATATTAAAACAGATGTGAGGATTATTGCCGCAACCAATAAGAATTTAAAGCAAATGTCAGAGCAGGGAGGCTTTCGCCAGGATTTATATTATCGGCTTAACGTTGTGAGTGTCGAGATCCCTCCCTTAAGGGAAAGAAAAGAAGATATCCCAACCCTGGCAAATCATTTTTTAGAAATTTTTTCAAAGAAAAACAAAAGAGATATAAAAGGTTTTTCTCCAGATGCCATGGATGCCATGATCCGGTATGAATGGGAAGGCAATGTCAGGGAATTGATGAACAGCGTGGAAAGGGGCGTGGTCCTTGCCAGGTCTGACTATATCTGCAAACAAGACCTTTCTTTTATAAAGGTAACGGCTGCTGAAGGAATTGAAGGGGAAATGGATTTTGGAAATATCAGGCTTTCGGATATAGAAGAAAAAGCTATTCTTTCAACTCTTGAATCAGCCGAAGGCAACAAGAGTGAAGCTGCCAGAAGACTTGGTATTACAAGAAAAACCCTGTTAAAGAAATTAAAACAATATGAAAAATGAATTTAAAACCTTTCAATCAATTTGTTGATCAGAAACGTGCTTTCACGCATGGCCTGCTCGCTAAAGGGACCAAACCATTGGGCAATATGGTCGAATTTTTCAATAAAAAGATTTTTGTCATTGGCTTCCAGCATTTCAAGATGATTATTTAAAGATGCAATATAGTCTTTTAAAAGTTGCCGCCGTTGTTTTGTCGCAAAAATAATTTCAGAGTAAAGAGAAGCGTCCTGGGCAAACAACCTGCCCACCATTCCCAGCTCAAGGCGGTAAATCGGGCTTGAAAATTCAAGGGTCCTTTCAATGCGGGCATTTTTTTCATATAAAAACTGTCCAAAACTAAAGGTGGCAAAATGGCGCAAAGCCTGGACAATTTCCATTATTTCATCATGCTCTTTTGCACTGCACGGAACAATAACAGCACCCCAGAGAGTCATCTGGTCCACCAGCCACTGGCAGCGATCTGAGTCTCTTCCCGGGGTAACAATAACGATCTGTTTGTCAAGAGAGCCTGAATCAGGACCAAATAAAGGGTGAAGCCCTGTCACAGGCCCTGGATGGGCATCCAGCATTTTTTCCAATGGCCTGGCTTTTATGCTGGTCAGGTCGGCAAGAATGGTATTAGGTCCAAGAAATGGTGCAATCTCTTCAATAATATCGCAGGTTTTCTCAATGGGAACGCAGATAAGGGCAAGATCAATATTTTCGCAAAGCTGTTTTGCTTTGTTCCAATCCTTTTTTTCAAGGATCCTGACCTCATAACCGGATTTGTGAAAGAGTGAAGCAAAAAATTGCCCCATCTGGCCGTCACCCCCGATGATTAAAATCCTGGTGTCCGGCCTGACACCTTTACCTTGCATTTGGTCTATCTGCTTTACACGGGACTGTTTTAAAATTACCCGATAAAGGTCTTCCATGAAATCCGGGTCAAGATTTGCTTTGCCAGCCTGTACCCGAAGTTTTGAAATCAGATCTTCTTCCCTGGCAGGATGGTACACGGGGATATTGTGCTTTTTTTTTAATTTGACCACCTTTTCAACCTGGTCCTGTCGTTGGGCAAGAAGGGAAAGTATCTGCCAATCAATTTCATCAATTTGTGCCCGTAAGGCAAGGATCTTTTTGTCAAATTTTAGCTTGTCTTTTTCCATGTTTTGTCTTTTTTTTAATTGTTAAGGGTTTTGGCGACCGGGTTGGCTATCCCTTAGTGAATGGGATTGTTATCTCTCCTCTGTCTTTGTTCCAAATTTATAAACCTAATGCAAATAAAACTGCTTGGCGCACTTGTTCTTTTTTTTGCGGGGAAAGAGTCGTAATGAGTGAACCCAGTTTCCCTTTTGAGACTGTCTGGATATGATCAAAATTGATGGTGCAATCTCTTGGCATACCATCAATTTTCGACAAAAAGACTTCACTTGCTATATCTCTGATTGTTGATGTGATCGGTGCAATAGTAACTTCTCCAAGGTATTCCAAAATGGAGTTGCGGGTCAAAATCAACACGGGACGTTTCTTGTTGGGTGCTTTAAATGTATACCATCTAATCTCTCCTTTCTTCATTCATCCCCCCAATTCTGTTCCTCTTCCCACACGCTGAACTCTTCCTTATTCACAGGATACAACTCATATCCCCTCCTGTGTTTCTCTTCTAGACGGCTAATGCTAAAATGATTAATTGCATTTCGTAAAGCATTACGTGTGAAAGCAGATCGTGTCGTTTTGAGTTCTTTGACCACCTTGTCGACAGACTGAACCAAGTTGTCATCCAGGGTCATTTGTATAGTTCGCATATGCACACCTCTATTTAATGTGGACAGATATAGCTATATATACCCCAGGTAAAACATTAGATCAAATGATATTTAATATTTTAAAAGATCTGGAAGAGCAATGACTAAATATTGTGGGGCAAAGGAAATAAAAAATAATCTGGGGGATTTGTGTTGTTAAACATCTTGAAATGGTTTATAGAAAACAGGTGTTTTAATATAGAATAGCGGCTATAAACCAAGAACGGGAATCATAGTAAAATGCTGGATGAAATTATAAAAAGAGTTCGTAATCTTACCCAGGATCAGCAAAAAGAGATTCTTGAAATCCTTAATACCTGGCAAGTCGGTAAACAAAGGGAATATCAACGGCTAAAAGCCAAATCAGATGTTGATGTGGGGCTTGGCAACAAGGTTATTCAGACCGATACCATTGATATCAGTGCCAGTGGTCTTTACATCAACACCACTGGGAAATTCGAACCTGAGAAAATGGTGAAGGTTGTTTTTTCCGTTCCAGGTGCTGATAAATCCTTTAAGCTTCAAGGAATGATAGTCAGGGTGGACGAAAACGGAATTGCCATACAATTTGAGAATATCACCCCCTATTTTAAGAAAATCCTTGATAATATTATCTGGGAAAACAAGAACCCTGGTGATGATTTTTCCTAGGAAAATATTTTATCCCATCCTTATCAAAAAATCCTCTTTTCCTGTTTGATCACAATAGGGAAAGTTAATTTTGAAAACTCAGTTTAACCTAAAGGTATTGCTGGGATGCATCTGTATTTTCGGCTCGGCTTTCTTTTTTTATCTGGCCACTATTATTATCAAGTGGGCCAAGATCAAAGGGTTACATATTGATCCGGCACTTTTCGTGTTTGCAAGATTTTTATTGGGATTTATCAGTGTCTTGATCCTGATGGCCCTTAAAAAGAAAAAAATTAAAGCAGAAAAGAAAGGATATCTCATTGGCAGGACTATTGCCAATTGTGTTGCAGTATATTGTTTTTTTAAAGGTGTGGATTTAACATCTGTGGTCCAGGCCAATATTTTAAATATGACCTATCCTTTGTTTATCGCAATTTTTTCATGGATGTTTTTAAAGGAACAGCGGGATGCGATTGCAATTATTGTTGTTATAATCGCATTTGCTGGGGTCTGGCTGATTCTTGCACCGGGAAAAATGAATTTTCATCTTAATTCTTTATGGGCGCTGGCATCAGGGATCAGTGCAGCGATTTCCATGATGTATCTTAACCTTTCAAGGCGGGTGAATGATACTGAGACAACCCTGTTTTTTTTGTTTGGTCTTGGTTCTGCACTGATATATATTGCATTTTTTGATAAGATCAATATGCCTCAATTATTAGACTTGAAATATCTTTTTTTGTGTTCCATATCAGGTATTGTCGGCCAATATCTGATTACCATCGGGTTTAAATATGTGACGGCCATTGAAGGGGGGATTATCTCTTCAACACGGATTTTGCTGGCCGCTGTATTAGGCCCATTCATTGCAATGGACCCTGCCCTTTCTGTTTTCGGATGGGTAGGGGCATTTCTGATTTTTAGCGGCAATATATTTTTAACTTTAAGAAAGGCAAAAAGGTAAAATGGAAAAGAGTTAAAGTCTGGACTATATTAAGAGGAAATGCCGGGTTTAATCCGGGAAAGACAAAGGCTTAACACAAGGCCCAAAAGTGCAACGCTTCCCAGAAACCATGACCCGCATGACCAGGACCCTGTCTGGGAAACAAGATAGGCCAGTATTGGCGGACCCATTACCTGGCCTGCCTGTCCGCCCTGAATCACAAGCCCATTAGTGGTTGCAATCAGGTTTTTTGAGGGTGCATAATCAGGGACTGCCCCAAGGATAGAGGCAGGGATTAAACCGCCAAAAATAGAAAAAATAAGACAACCTGTATAGTTTAATATAAAAATAGCATCGGCAGAATATATGGCAATGGAACTCAATCCCATTACCGTGCAGGCAAATGCGATTAATTTCCATCGTGTGATGCCTCTCTTCAACAGCCTGCCACCTGCAAGGTTTCCAAAAATATTAACAAAGACCATGGCAGCCGTCAAAATTGAGGCCATGGATTTGGAAAATCCATATTTCTCAAGGATCAGTGTCGGTAAAAACCCCATGACTGTAATCCATTGCAGGGCATAGGCGACAAAAATCAATGCAAGAATCAATGGCCCGGCACTGGTGGATGTCCTTATAACATCCTGTATCAGTTTTTTAAAGGTCACCAAAGTTGACGGGTTCATGAATTTGATATGGGACGTCTTTTTTGAAAGTAACAGGGTATAGGCCATCAATATGACTGCATTAATTTGCCAAAGGCCTTTCCAGTCCGTGCCCGTTAAAATAAATGGCACCAGGATCATCATCAATGAGGCCCCGGCCGGAAGATAACATGTCCAGATGGCAAGGGCTATAGTCATATCTTTAGGCTTTACCACCTGGAAAATCAGTGTCGGGGCGCTGACAATAACCGCCAGAAAGCCAGCCCCTTCAAGAAACCTGGTTGCAAGCAATCCATAAAAGGAATCGGTAAATGATCCTAGTAAACAACCTATAATTTGAAAAACAAGGCCGGTAAGCATCAGGCGGCGGTGGCCAATGGCATCGGCAATGGCCCCTGTGAAGGTCCCAAGCAAAAGGCCGGTAAAATTGAAAACAGATAAAATCCATCCTGCATAAAACAGGCTGATCACAAGATCGGACCTGATATCTGACAACACAGGAGGCACCTTACCAACCTGAAAGGCAGACAGAATCCCCGCTCCGAACAGGATTAAAATAAGCCCCCATGGGCTTTTATTTTCATTGGTTTTCACACAATTCCTCCATTAATACCAATGACCTGCCCGGTAATATATCCTGCGTCTTTTGAACATAAAAAAAGAACGGTTGCTGCAACTTCGCAAGGTTTGCCAAGTCTGCCTGCCGGTATTGTTTTTGTTATTTCCTTTAACGGCAGACCATCAATCATTTCGGTTTCTATAAATCCGGGTGCCACTGCATTTACAGTAATATTCCTTTTTGCAATCTCCCGGGCAAGTGCTTTGGTGGCTCCGATAAGACCGGCCTTTGAAGCAGAATAATTCACTTGCCCTGCCTGTCCTGTCTGCCCTGATGTTGAAGATATGTTGATAATCCTTCCAAACCGCTTTGACAGCATGTTTTTAACAACAAGGCGCGTTACATTAAAAAAACCTGTCAGATTAGTATCCAGAACTGTTTGCCAATTCTCTTTTTTCATCCAGACCATGAGCATGTCATCTCTGATACCGGCATTGTTCACCAGGATATCTATTTTACCCTTTTCCATAATAATTTTTTTAATGGCTTTTTCTGATGCTTCCTTGCTTTTTACGTCAAACTGAAGGAGAGCCCCATTCCCACCGTTTCTGATAATATTTTCAAGAACGGCTTCGGCTTTTTCCCTGTTTGAATTAAAGTTAAGATATACAAACCGCCCTGTTTGGGCAAGCGCTATAGAGATAGCTTTCCCAATCCTTCCACTGGCCCCTGTTACAAGAGCTACTTGGATATTATCAGTTTTTGTTTCAGGCATATTTTCTCCTTTATATTGGCTTACAATTGAAACTATATTTAAAAGCCTCCTGCTGAAATTTAAAAATCACAAAGGACTTATAATTGTTGAAAAGTAGCTGTTCCGGTTATTTCAGAAGTTTAATCACCTTGATCAATTGCCATTGGGTTTAATCTCAAAGTTGCAGATAGCGAGTCGGGAAGTAGTCGTTTTATTACTTTTCCAGATCAATTAAGTCCTCATAGGTCTGCCGTTTGCGGATGATCCTGAACTGATCGCCGTCTACCAGCACTTCAGCGCACAAGGGCCTGGCATTGTAGTTGCTGGCCATGGTAAAGCCATAGGCACCAACACTAAATACGGCTAATAGGTCGCCCTTCTCAACGGGCGGTATAGCCCTGTTTTTTGCAAAGTAGTCTGTACCCTCGCAGATCGGACCCACTACATCGACCTTTTCAGTATTGTCCATTTCCAAACCGTTTACACGTTTTTCAGGAA
>JACKQG010001343.1_pt1 | contig 34331 bp, 22 predicted proteins | sample 8237621 | NCBI WGS metagenome assembly JACKQG01 (sample SAMN15677084, study PRJNA649215) | marine metagenome | biome: marine; feature: Black Sea; material: saline water; isolation source: suspended particulate matter (SPM) from the Black Sea western gyre | collected 2013-06-09/2013-06-10 | depth...
TTCTGCAATATGGTATCCGGAGATAGAGACTGAATAGAAATTCCTGACATTATTCAGGATGAAATACTCCTGGACATCGCCCATCATCTTCAGGGCAAAATCAGTCGACAGGATGCATGTGTTTTGTGCCTGGTCTTCTTTTAATATATCTGCCTGGATTGTTCCGCGAACCTGGTGCAAAGTTTCTGTCTTTATCTTTTCATACACCTTTTTTGGCAATACCTGATCACCGGTGATGCCAAGCAACATCAGGCCCAATCCGTCATTTCCTTCAGGAAGCTTACCCTGGTAGCGAGGCCGTTTTGTTCCTCTCTTTTTATAGATCGCTTTGATCTTTGCTTCCACCTCCTTTTCCAGGCCATGTTCCCGGATATACTTCTCACACTGCTGATCGATGGCTGTGTTCATGAAGTAGCCAACCATTGAAGGTGCAGGGCCATTGATAGTCATAGATACAGAGGTGTTCGGATTCAGCAGGTCGAACCCGGAGAGCAGTTTTTTTGAGTCATCCAGACAGGCGATGGAGACTCCGGAATTACCAATCTTTCCATAGATATCGGGGCGCTCACCCGGATCGAATCCATACAGTGTAACAGAATCGTATGCGGTTGAAATCCTCACGAAAGGCATCCCGAAAGAGAGATAATGAAATCGTTTGTTTGTTCGCTCCGGGCCTCCTTCACCGGCAAACATCCGGGTGGGATCTTCACTTGTTCGTTTAAAAGGGAATACACCGGCTGCATACGGAAATTCACCGGGCACATTCTCGCGAAGGTTCCACTTCAGTATATCTCCCCAGCTTCTGTATGCAGGCATCGAGATCTTGGGTATCTGAAGATGAGATAACGACTCGGTATGTGTCTCGATTTTGATCTCTTTATTCCTGACTTTGTAAGAAAAAATTTCCTCTTTGTATTTCCGGATCTTATCCGGCCAGCTCTTCAGGATTTCCCTGTTCACCGGGTCCAGTTCCTTTTCTACCTCTTTATATGCATTTTTCAACTCCTTAATGGTCACTTTCTGATCCCTGGTGAGGCCCTCGCTCTGACTCTCTTCTACATTCCGGAGTGTTTGCAGGGTTTCGTAGATGGCATAGAGTCGCTGGGCAACATCCGACTGGTTATCCGCCCATTGGTTGTAATCCCTCACTGTATCGGCAATCTCGGCCATGTATCGGGTTCGGGAAGGAGGTATAATGAATATCTTCTCCTTCATCTCATCTTTTCCTTCAAAGTGGCTGGTGAAAGTGATCCCCGTTTTTTCCTTGATCTTCCGGATGGTTGCCTGATAGAGTTCATTCACACCAGGATCGTTGAACTGGGAAGCAACTGTTCCGTAAACAGGCATGGTATCCGGATCATCGTGAAACAGGTTGTGATTGCGCTGATATTGTTTCTTCACATCGTGCAACGCATCCTGAGCTCCCCGTTTATCAAATTTATTGATCGCGATCAGGTCGGCGAAATCAAGCATGTCGATCTTCTCCAGCTGGCTGGCGGCACCATACTCAGGAGTCATCACATAAAGGGTCAGGTCGCTGTGGTCGACGATCTCGGTATCGGCTTGTCCAATGCCGGATGTCTCTACGATGATCAGGTCGAAACCAGCTGCTTTTGTGATGACGATCGCATCTTTCACATATTTCGACAATGCCAGATTAGATTGCCGGGTGGCAAGCGAGCGCATATAGACCCGGGAATCGTTGATGGCATTCATACGGATACGGTCACCCAGCAGAGCGCCTCCGGTTTTTCTTTTGGTCGGATCGACCGAGATGATGGCGATTGTTTTAGCCGGCAGGTCATTCAGATAGCGCCTGACGAGTTCATCCACCAGACTTGATTTCCCTGCTCCTCCGGTACCCGTAATACCCAAAATCGGAATCTGCTTATTTTCCGCTTCGTTAGCCAGTTTTTCCAGTGTCGGACGGGTGGCTTTCGGCTCGTTCTCAGCCCTTGTGATCAGTCTGGCAATCTCCCTATAATCCTTCTTGGTAATGTTGGTATCAATTGATATTTTCTCCAGTGGGTTCAGTGAAAAATCACATTGCTCCAATACATCGTTGATCATTCCCTGCAGGCTCATCGCCCGTCCGTCGTCAGGAGAGTAGATCCGGGTAATCCCGTAATCATGTAACTCCCTGATCTCTTCCGGAAGGATCACTCCTCCCCCTCCTCCAAAGATCATAATATGGTTGCATCCCTGTTCACAAAGGAGATCATACATGTATTTAAAAAATTCCATATGCCCCCCCTGGTAGGAAGTGACGGCAATAGCCTGAGCATCTTCCTGAATGGCGCAATCAACGATCTCCTGTACGGAACGGTTGTGGCCAAGATGAATCACTTCGGCTCCGCTCGACTGTAAAATCCGGCGCATAATGTTAATTGCAGCATCGTGTCCATCAAAAAGAGAAGCTGCCGTAACTATGCGAATGTGGTTTTTCGGCTTATACGGTTTAGGAATTTTCATTGAAAAAAATCAAGTTAATCGTTCATGATTGCCCGGGCGATAATGATTTGCTGGATCTCGCTCGTACCTTCATAAATCTGAGTCAGTTTCGCATCACGCATCATACGCTCCACATGATATTCCTTCACATAACCATAGCCGCCATGGATCTGAACCGCTTCCGTTGTTACATACATAGCTGTTTCGCCAGCCCAGTATTTCGCCATAGCACTAGCTGTCCCATAAGGCATTCCCTGGTCTTTCAGCCATGCTGCTTTCACAGTGAAAAATTGTGCAGCCTCGATCCGAGTATGCATTTCGGCAAGTTTGAAGCCAATCGCCTGGTGGTTGATGATCTCTGTCCCGAATGCTTTTCGTTCCTGCGCATACTGAAGAGCACGTTCGTAAGCACCCTGCGCAATTCCAACAGCCTGAGCTGCAATTCCAACACGGCCGCCTTCTAACGTCTTCATGGCCATTTTGAATCCAAAACCGTCATCGCCAATCCGGTTCTCCTTGGGAACCTTCACGTCGTTAAACATAACAGAATGAGTGTCGGAACTACGCATACCCATCTTGTCTTCATGAGGTCCGAGGGAGATGCCTGGAGAGTCTTTATCCACAATCAGGGCATTGATCCCACGATGCTTCTTGTCAGGATGTGTTTGTGCGATAAGAATATATGTGGATGCACAATTTGCACTGGTAATCCAGTTCTTGGTGCCATTAACCAGGTAGTAATCTCCCTTATCTTCTGCTGTCGTGCGTTGTGATGTGGCATCCGATCCGGCATCCGGTTCAGAGAGTAAAAAGGCTCCAATCTTTGTTCCATTTGCCAGAGGTTTCAGGTATTTGTCTTTTTGCTCTTCCGTTCCAAACTCTTCAAGTTCGTAACAGACAAGTGAGTTATTAACAGACACAATAACCCCTATAGATGCGTCTACCTTCGAAAACTCTTCCACCGCAAGGACATAGGAAACCGTATCCATACCTCCTCCTTCATATTTGGTGTCAACGGTCATCCCCATGAAGCCTAGTTCGCTTATTGCTTTTACGTGCTGCGTAGGGAATTCACATGTGGTGTCGCGTTCGATTACATCTTTGATCAGTTCCCGTTCAGCGTAATCACGAGCGGCTTGCTGGATCATCAATTGTTCTTCAGTAAATTCGAAATTCATTGGTTCAGAGATTTAAAATTTGTGTCTTTCAAAAGTACATCATTTCTTTGAACAAAAAAACAGAAAAGAAAAACCCACCAGAGGTGGGCTTTTCTTCCTCCGCGTTATCGGAGGTGTCATGAAAGAAACCAATAAAAAGAAACCAAATTTAAGAGTATTAACCTTCCTGTAACATAAATTACCATGCAAATATAATTAAATTTAGACTAATTCCAAATATTATTTTAATCTTTTTTAAATAAAAATTTTATATTTAACAAGAAATCCAAGATGCAACCAAGTTCTTATAGCTGGTTCTACCTTATTTTAAGATTTTTTTCTCTTTTCTTACCAACCATGAATAGCGTTTGCAATGGTATTGAAAATAGGAAGGCAGCTGAAAAATTCCTAATATTGCAGCTAATTTAAACGATGAATTATGAGAAAATTATCTGTGATTTTACTGGTTAGTATCTTTACTGCCATTTCACTTCAAGCTCAGGATGAAGGAGTTAAAAAACCAAAGTTTGGGATCGAATTATCCGGTTTTATCAAAACAGATATATTCTTTGATTCCCGTCAGGTGATCACAGCCCGGCAAGGTCATTGGCTGCTATATCCGGCGAATGAGAAACTGGATGCCGATGGAAAAGACATCAACGCCAAGTGGAACTACAACATTCTTTCGATACAAACACGTATAGCCGGTTCAATCTGGGGCCCGGATGTTCTTGGCGCAAGGTCTTCAGCCTATGTTGAGGGGGCATTTTTCGGGAACATCAATCCTGCGATCAATACATTTCGACTGCGACAAGCATTCATCAAGCTCAACTGGAAAACCACAGAGCTGTTAACCGGACAAACATGGCATCCGATGTTTTCGCTCGATTGCTTTCCCGGCACGGTTTCTTTCAATACCGGAGCCCCTTTTGTGGTCTTTACCCGGAATCCTCAAATACGCCTCACACAGAAGCTCGGGAAGTTTAAGCTACAGTTGGCTGCACTTTCCCAGGTGGACTTTGTCAGTACCGGTCCTGATGGGCCAAACACAAAATATCTGCGAAATTCTGTGTTACCGGAACTCGATTTACAGCTTCAGTTCAAGACGGCCAATAATGCTATGGGTACATCAATCGTGATTGGAGCAGGCATTGACTTTATGATGTTAACACCCCGATTGGCTACCACAGTTACCACATCACCTGCTTATGACACTGTGATCAATGGAATTGTAGAGCATGTGGATGCCATAACACAGGACTACAAAACCAACACGAAGACATCAGCATTTGCTTATAACTTCTACACCAAATTGAAATTTCGCCCGATCACGATTAAACTGGCTGCACAGTATGGAGGAAACAATTATTCCTTCACGATGTTAGGGGGCTATGCAGTGAAGCGTATCACAGATTCGGCCAAAGGGTATGTGGACTATGCCAATGTTCGTTCATGTGCCGTATGGGGAGAGATTCACACCAATGGAAAGCACTGGCAAACCGGTATATTTGGTGGATTCACAAAAAATCTTGGTGCTGGGGTAACTTTGTATGATAAAAATAACGATCCCACCGATCCAGAATATTTAATGTATGTCAGAGGTGCAGACATCGACTACGTTTGGCGCGTATCACCACGGTTGGTCTATAATATCCAAAAACTAAGAATTGCGGCTGAGTTTGAGTACACTGTTGCCGGGTATGGAACTACTACGCCAAAAGGGTATGTTTCCAATCCAAAAGCTGTTGGAAATGTGAGAGCGTTACTGGCGTTCTTCTATTTTTTCTAGGGAATAGTTATTGCCTCCTCTTCAAGGGGAGGGCCAGGGAGGGGTTACATCCCGTACATTTCAATGATCTCCTGCTTTGTCTTACCCAGGATGTTGTATTTCTTCCCTACTTTAATGAAAGCCGAAAGGGCTTTCTCCAGGTGATGGATCTCGTGTCCGGCAGAGATCTGTGTCCGGATCCTGGCCTGACCCTGAGGCACGACCGGGAAGAAAAAGCCTATTGCATAGATTCCTTCATCATAAAGATCTTTTGAAACGTCTTGGGCAAGCTTAGCGTTGAATAACATGACCGGTACAATTGGTGTATCGCCATCTTTCAAGACAAAGCCGGCTTCTGTAAGCCCATTGCGCCAGAACTCAGTATTCTTCTCTAATTTATCGCGAAGTTCGGTATTCGCTGAAAGAATCTCCAGCACCTTGATCACACCTGCTACTACAGGTGGAGCAATGGTGTTTGAAAAAAGATACGGTCTAGCTTTCTGACGGCACATTTCAACCAGTTCTTTCCTCCCGGAAACACACCCGCCGGAAGCACCTCCTAATCCTTTTCCAAAAGTAGTGGTGATGATGTCTACTTTGTCCATTACACCATATTTCTCATGTGTTCCCCGACCTCTTTTACCAATAAAACCACTGGCATGAGAGTCATCCACAAAGAGCAGGGCATCGTATTTTTCACACAAAACTGCCATCTCATCCAGCTTAGCCGTATCTCCATCCATGGAGAAAACACCATCGGTAATGACTACTTTTAGTCGCTGATCATGATGCAATTGCAATTTGTTCTCAAGGTGTCTCATATCGGAGTGCTTGAACGTATCGTGCATTGCACTGCAAAGACGGATCCCGTCAATGATGGAGGCATGAACCAATCGATCCGAGATCATCACGTCATCTTTCGTCAGAATGGCTTCAAATACACCTGCATTGGCATCCATACAGGATGGAAAAAGAATGGTATCTTCTGTACCGAGGAATTCGGTCACTTTCTGTTCCAACTCATGGTGAATATCCTGCGTGCCACAGATAAACCGTACTGAAGACATCCCATAGCCATGCGTATCCAATCCTTCATGAGCCGCTTTCACCACTTCCGGATGACTTGACAGTCCTAAATAGTTATTCGCACAAATATTGATTACCTCTTTTAATGGTGATCCTGCCGGGTATTCCACTTCGATATCGGCTGCTTGTGCAGAATGAATAAATCGTTCCTGTTTAAAAAGCCCGGCATCCTGAATCCCTTTCAGGACATCCTTGTACATCCCTCGTGTTTTTTCTGAGTAAGCCATTTGTGTATCCTCCTTTGTTAACCCATGTACTCCTTCACAAGGGCGCAAATCTTATTGATGGAGTCAAACGCCTCAGGAGTGGCTTTGTCGTCAGGAATTGAAATCTCATATTTATTTTCCAGAAATCTCTTCAATGATACCATCGAAAAGGAATCTACAATCCCACCGGTTATCAGCGGTGTGTCATATGTAATCTCTGTGTCGTCTTCCACATACTCATCGATCACATATTCCTTTACATTTTCTAACATCTCTTCCATAATGTTCGTTTTTTATCTTGTTTACGTTTTATTGGTTGCTAATCATCTTCCAGCGTTGAGGTATCACCGATCTCTTCGCCCCACTCTTTTGCATGGAGAATCCGGCGCATGATCTTGCCACTACGGGTTTTCGGGAGTGAGTCCACAAATTCAATCTCCTGCGGCATCGCGAGCGGAGAGAGTTTCTTGCGTACAAAGTTCATGATTTTCAGGTCCAATTCTTTACTCGGTTCAAACCCCGGTTTCAGGTTAACAAAAGCTTTCACTACCTCCATATTGACAAAATCCGGCTTACTTACAACAGCCGATTCAGCAACTGCTTCATGTTCCAACAATGCTGATTCAACTTCAAATGGGCTCACCAGATGGCCTCCTGTGTTGATCACGTCATCGTCGCGACCCACAAACCAGAAATAACCTTCGTTATCAATGCTGGAACGGTCGCCCGGAATATACCATCCGTTTTGGAATTTCTTATTGTAAACCTCTTCGTTTCTCCAATATGTACGCATCATGGCAGGCCATCCTGGCCTGAATGCGATCAATCCAACTTTCCCGGTCTCCTTAATAGGCTCATAGGTATTCACATCCACCACACAAGAATCAATTCCCGGAAAGGCGAGTCCCATGGATCCGGGCTTTACTTTCATGCCTGGAAAGTTTGAGATCATGATACTTCCTGTTTCCGTTTGCCAGTATGTATCATAGAATGGTTTGCCAAATACCTTTTCCGACCAGATTACCGCTTCTGAATTCAGCGGTTCTCCAACAGATGCCAGATGGCGAAGACTGGATAGATCATATTTCTTCACGACATCATCGCCGGCTTTCATCAGTGAACGGATGGCTGTTGGTGCAGAATACCATACTGTAACCCGGTATTGTTCAATAAACCTGTACCAGTTATCGGCAGAAAAACCGGCATCGAGTACACATTGTGTGACACCCAGACTAAATGGACCAATGATCCCGTATGAGGTTCCTGTAACCCACCCCGGATCGGCTGTACACCAATATACATCGTCTTCCCGGAGATCTAAAACCCATTTGGTGGTCAGGTATTGAGAGATCAGGGAGTAGTGGACATGTTTCACTCCTTTAGGCTGCCCGGTTGTTCCGGATGTATAGTGTAATACCGATGGAGATTCGGCTTTGGTTGGGTGGATCTCAATGTTTTCCACGTTGGGAGTCTCTTCAAGGTTGAACGCAATCTCACGTTCCTGCAACGGTTTGCTGGGATCGTGGTCTACCACAATGATAAACTCCAGATACGGCATTTTATCGATGATCTTCCGTATTTTAGACACATGCTTTTTTTGCGTGATAATGGCCCGGGTTTGAGCATTATCCAGTCGAACAAAAAGAGATTCATCGCCAAAGGCCGAAAAGAGGGGTTGCGCTATAGCACCGATTTTCAGGATACCCAGAAAACCCAAGTATAATTCAGGGATCTTATCCATAAAGAGGCAAACGCGATCCTCTGCCTTTATGCCCAGGCCTCTCAGGAAATCTCCAATGGTATTACTTGTCAGGCGAATATCATTATATGTGTACTTTTTTGCTTTGCCGGCATGACCCTCCCAGATCAATGCCATTTTATCGGCTTTCCCCATTTCACAGATCCGGTCGGAACAATACCAACCAATATTGATCAGGTCACCATCCTTGTAATCCAGCTCTTTTTCTGCAATGTTCCAGTCAAAATTTTTTGCTCGTTTGTCATAGGATCCAATGTTCGACATAGTTTTTAATCTTTTAAGTTTATTTCATCCCGTATATACGGGATCGATTATGACAAATGTTCCTGAATTTCAATAATTACGATAGCTGTTGCTATCTCTTTCAGATGCGACAAAGATACATGAATATTTGAAACAGATTCCTTCTCAACCCACTCTTTTGCCTTGCCGTAGACGTTGATTTCAGGCTTTCCCAGTTCATCATGGGTCACCTCAATATCACCAAAGCGGATACCGAACCGCCATCCCGTACCGATGCCTTTTAAGAAGGACTCCTTGGCTGAAAAACGGGCAGCGTAATGCTGGTATTTATGTCGTTTCGATTCACAATATTCAATCTCATGTGGGGTAAAGATTTTATCCCGGAAACCGATGTCTCGCTCCATTACTTTTTGGATGCGTGCCACTTCTATGATATCTGTTCCTATTCCTAAGATCAAATCGTTCTCTTTTTTCGGCCGCAAAGGTAGAAAAAAAGATCCTATCTTTCCTTTCTTACAAAGCTACTCAGAAAACAGGATTGCCGGTTATAACTGTCCTTATCACTTCTGCAACCGGGTAGGAGATCAATTCGATCTCCTTAATTCAATCTAAAATCTAAGATCGTCAATCGTAATTCTACTTGAGGGCTCTAAGGTTCAGTCGCCGTAGTAGTGGCGCTTTTTTGGCAATGGCCGTTACAATAAGCAGAGTCATCGATCCGCCGAAGATGACAGAAGGAATCAATCCCATGATCTTTGCTGCTAATCCGGATTCAAAGGATCCGATTTCGTTGGAGGAGCCGATGAAAATACTGTTAACAGAGGCTACCCGTCCCCGCATTTCATCAGGAGTTAACAGTTGAAGTGTTGTCGCCCGGATGATTACGCTTACGTTATCAAAGACACCACTCATGAAGAGCAGAAAAAGGGAGAGGTAAAAGTTCTTTGAGATAGCGAAGCAGATGATGCTGAGACCGAATCCGGCAACGGATATCAGGAGCCATCTTCCGGCATTCGCTGCCGGTGGCCTGTAGGCTAGTATCAGTGACATCAATACGGCTCCCACCATAGGGGCTGCCCTTAGGAAGCCAAGTCCCTGTGGACCGACAAACAGGATCTCAGCGGCAAAGATGGGGAGCATCGCAACGGCTCCGCCAAAAAGAACAGCTAACATATCCAGCGACATGGTTCCCAGCAGGATCTGGTTCTTGAAGACAAAGCGTAATCCCGTGCCTAGTCGTCTCCAGATCGTTTCGGTTAATTCCACATGCGGAGTGGGGTAGTGTTTGACTGTAAACAACAGGGTCAACGCGACCATCACGAAAAAGATGACGATCATATAGGCGACTTCTACTCCGAAAAACCCATAAATCATGCCTCCTATTGCCGGACCCGAAATGGCCGCAACATGCCATACGGTACTGTTCCATGTTGAAGAATTCGTATAAAGATACCGGGGTACCAGTTGCGCCATCAAGGCGATTGTTGAAGGGTAAAGAAAAGCACGAACAAATCCGGTTATTGCCACAACAAAATAGATCGGCAGAACCCCTAATGCCATAAAAGCGATCAATCTATCATAACTAAAAGCTAACAGAAAAAGTGTTCCCAACAGAAAGAGCAGGGAGAACCAGGTGATTATTCGCTTGCGGTTGTAACGATCGGCTACATGACCTGAATAGAGTGCTACTGAAATAAAGGGAATAGCTTCAGCCAGCCCGATCAAACCCAGTGCTAATGGGTCTTTCGTGAGTTCATACATTTGCCAGCCAACGATCAGGCTCTGCATCTGAATAGCCAGGGTAATGAAAAAACGGTAACTGATAAAGAGCCGAAAGTCCCGGTGCTTCAGGACAGCATAGGCATCGTGTTTCTTTCCGGGATCAGTCATCATTTAAGCCCCTCTCCTTCAGGAGAGGGGTTTGGGGTGAGGTGAGTAAGGGTAATTAATCCTCCTCCTGTTCCTCTGCTTCATAAACTTTCAGCAATTTATCCTGAATATCGGAAGGCACCTGGACATACTCGGCAAAGGTCATGTCGTAGGTGGCTCTTCCACTGGTCAGGGAGCTGAGAGCCGTGGAGTAGCGATTCATTTCGGCCAGTGGAACTTTGGCTTTGATCTTCTGGTAGTTGCCTTCGCTATCCATCCCCATGATAAGGGCACGGCGTCCCTGCAGGTCGGTCATCACTTCACCCATCTTATCTTCCGGCACAATGACTTCCACATCATAGATCGGTTCAAGAATTTTCGGGCCTGCATTTTTAAAGGCATCCTTAAAGGCATGTCGACCGGCCAATTTGAATGATATCTCGTTGGAATCGACCGGGTGCATCTTCCCATCGTATACGTTAAAAACGATATCACGAGCATATGAACCTGTCAACGGGCCTTCTTCCATCTTCTCCATAACACCCTTCATAATTGCCGGCATGAAGCGGGTATCGATCGCGCCGCCAACGATACAACTGTTCATAATCAGCTTTCCGCCCCATTCCAGATCAACTGTTTCACGGCTACGGATCGAATATTCCTTCTGGTCTGCCATTCCTTCTTTGTATGGCTGGATCATCATAAATACTTCACCAAACTGCCCGGCGCCACCTGATTGTTTTTTGTGTCGGTAACTTGATTTCGCTGATTTGGTGATTGTTTCACGATATTGAATCCGAGGAGCCAGATAGTCGACCTCGATCTGCTCGATATTCTCCAAATGCCATTTCATCAAATTCAGGTGAAGTTCACCCTGACCCTGCAGGATCATCTGCTTCAGCTCTTTGGAATAACCAAAGATCAGAGTTGGATCCATTTTCGCCAGATCGTTCAGAACCGCGCCGATCTTCTCATCGTCATTAGCATTTTTAGCCTTTACAGCAACTCGGAATTTTGGATTTGGATAGGTTATGGACTCAATGATGTCATCAGGATTCTTCAAGGAATTCAAGGTGTTGTTGGTGAATGTGTTCTTTAATTTAATCGTGGCTCCGATATCACCAGCAACGAATTTTTCAACTTTTTCACGGTTCTTTCCATTCATCACGAAGAGTTGGGAAATACGCTCCTTTGTATTGCGGTTTGCGTTTATCATATCCTGGCCCTCAGTCAACTCTCCGGCATATACTTTGAAAAAGGAAACCTCTCCGAGGTGTGCTTCAATAGAAGTTTTAAAGACAAACAGGGAGGTCGGATCAGAAGCCTTGCACGTAAGGACCTTCCCGTCTGTTGTCTTAACGCCGGGCATCTCATCAGGAGCCGGTACCGAGTTGCTGATAAATTCCAGGAACCTGCTTACACCGATGTTGTTCTTTGAACAAGTGCACATGACCGGAAACATACCTCGCGTTTTCAGTCCGATCTGCATTGCCTGATTGATCTGTTCTTCAGTAAGGGTTTCTTTATCAAAAAACTCTTCCATGAGCGCTTCATCCTTCGATGCCAGCTCTTCAATCAAAGCTGCATGCATCTCTTCGGCTTTATCCTTTTCCTCAGCAGGAATATCCAGAACCTCCGGTTTTCCACCATCTGCAGGATACTTGTACATCTTCATCTTCAACAGGTCGATGATAGTATTGAATCCGTTCCCCTGGTTGACGGGATATTGAACAACCGTAACATAATTTCCAAATTGCTGTTTCAGCTGGCGTACAGTCTCATCAAAATTGGCGAGTTCCACATCGAGGTGGTTCACCACGAGGATAACAGGCTTTTCCAATCTGTCGGTATGTCTCCAGGTAATTTCCGTACCCACTTCCACTCCATTTTGGGCATTCACCGTCATCACTGCAGTATCTGCTACGTGCAGGCCGGAGATTACTTCTCCAATAAAATCATCGAAACCGGGTGCATCGATGATATTGATCTTCTTGTCGTTGAAAAGTGTGAAGAGCACCGTAGCAGAAACCGAATTCTGACGCTCCAGTTCAATTGGCCGGTAATCGGATAGTGTATTTTTATCATCTACACTTCCTCGGCGGTTGATTACACCACCCTCAAACAGCATCGTCTCAGCCAGGGTTGTCTTTCCTGATTTCGCACCGCCAATCAATGCGATGTTGCGGATCTCATTCGTCTGAAATACCTTCATTGTAAAGAATCTTATTTACGTATGTACTTGATTAATATTTAGTTCGAAAAGGGATGCAAAGGTACGAGGTAAAAATGAAAAATCAAAGGAATTGCAGGAGTGATGTAACCTAATTACCTTGTTACCCTGCCACCTTTTTCTTTACATCCCCCCATCGCGCTTCCGACATTTTCGCGCCGATCTCTTCAATGATATTTCCAGCGAGAAGGGCCCCGGCTTCGCCACATTTTTCCAGTGGCCATCCGAGAGAGTGGCCGTAGAGGAACCCAGATGCATAGAGGTCTCCGGCTCCGGTTGTGTCGACAGGATCGACAGGGATGATCCCAATCTCAGAAACGACTTCCTGTGATTTTACAAGTGATCCGCTTTCACCGATTTTTACGACAACCACTTCGCAAAACTGGCTGATGTGATGCAGCGCTTTCTCGGGTTCATGCCCGGTAAACACCTGAGCCTCCTCTTCGTTGGCAAAGAGGATATCGACGTGCCTGGTCACAATATCTGTAAGAAATTCCAGATTCGCTTCAACCACATTGTAACTTGCCAAATCGAGAGAGACCAGGAGTCCGTTGACTTTTGCCAGCTCGACAGCTGCGCGGATCAGATCGTGGTTCTGGACCAGGTAGCCTTCGACGTGGAGGTAACCGAAAGAAGAGAAGATGCTGGATCCTAGATCCTGGATGTTGGATACTGAGAGTTCGATAGCGGCTCCCAGATAGGTGGCAAATGTACGTTCGGAGTCGGGGGTGATCAGCGTGATGGCTCGTCCGGTTTCAGTGTTGCTCCGGCTGAGATATGGCTCCACACCTGCATCGTATATGTCCTGTTCAAAAGATTCGCCCAGTTCGTCCCGGCCAATCACTCCGATATATCCGGCCTGTACTCCCAGCATACCCAAACCGTGAATGGTGTTGGCGGCTGAACCTCCGGCAGCCAGGCTTCGCGGAAAATCAATAAGGTTCGCCAGAATCTCATCACTTTGTTCTTTATTCACGAGCTGCATGCTCCCCTTAGGGAGATTCAGCTGATCTAGTGTTTTTTCATCTTCAATCCGGATTAACATATCCACCAGGGCATTTCCTATTCCAAGAATTTTCTTCATGATATTGTCTATTTTTCCGGCAAAAGTACAAATTCGAATTCGCTCGTGTAATAATTGCATCTTCCTTTCGTTTTTATTTAGATTGATTCTTGATTTATACTATGAAATCAACAGTATCTATTGTACTTTTGTTACTGCTTTCGATGCAATGTGGCAGTCAGCACAAACCTGAAAAGCGAATGGGATACACCAAACTGATACCCGAAGAGGAACGCGTGATCATTCATGAAGACACTGCCATCTTTGCCGGAGGATGTTTCTGGGGTGTCGAACATTACCTTCAAAAAGCTCCCGGGGTACATTCGGTGATTTCAGGATATATTGATGGCCACAGTGAAAATCCAACTTACGAGGAGGTCTGTTCTGGTACTTCCGGTCATTATGAGGCCGTGCAGGTAAGGTTTGATCCGGCACAGATCAGTTTTAAACAACTGACTAAATTATTCTTTGAGATCCACGATCCTACTCAGTGGAACCGTCAGGGCCATGATGTGGGTGAGCAATATCGCTCTGCCGTTTTTTATCTGAATGAAGAACAGAAGGTTATCACCGAGCGGTTGATCAACATACTAACTCAGAAGGGTTATAAGATCGTGACAGAGGTGAAGCCGGCTACTACATTCTGGCCAGCGGAAACGTATCACCAGAACTACTACGAGCAGAAAGGTTCAACACCCTATTGTCATAGGTATACCAAACGGTTCTAATATTTTTTTCATTGATTGCCATCGTTCACAACTCCTTCAACTGGGAGGAAGGGATTGAAAGAGCTTTTTTCATAACTTTGACAAAAATCCAACCGTTTGAGATCTACTCTTTTAAAGCATTTTAAGAACAGGATAAAGAAGTGGAATACCCCTCTGCTCATTCAACTCTGGATCTTTCTCCTCTTTATTTTCTTATATCAACTACTCTGGGATAAATTCGAAATTGACCTGAACACCATTCCTCTATTTGTAAAGATCAGTGACCACATCGGAAATCTCTTACTGGTTACGACACCAGCATTGCTAAATCCCCTTTTCGATGTAGAGATCGTTCGCAACGGGATCAGCATCATCCTTCCTAATGGATTTTCCATCGACTATGACTTCTATCTATCAGGGATCAAACAGATGTGCCTGGTTATTCTCCTTTTCATCCTGATTCCCGGTCCCTGGAAAAAGAAAATCTGGTATGTTCCGCTTACTGTGATCGGTATTTTTATCACTGTATTTATTCAGTTCCTGATATTGACCTTCCATTGCCTTATCCATCCTGAACATCTTCATCTCATTCAGGATCTGCTGGTTGGACCCATCTTCTATTTTGTAATTCTGGTGATGTGGATGGCGTGGGTGCTGGTGATTGCGAAGACTGCATCCCTTAAAATTACACGGCAACCTGATACAACTCGTTAATTCCCTGCACTCAACTGAGGAACTTTGATCTTTTCATCTTCGGTTAAACCGGATATCACCTCTATGTTTATTCCATCAGAGAGACCGGTTTTAATAAAGCGCTTTTCATACTGCTGCGGACCGATTTCCACTTCGACAAATGTTGAATCATCTTCAAATTGCAAAAGGCTTTCTTTGATTGTCAGGACCTGATCAACCCGCTGAAGAACAATATTTGCATTGGCGCTGTATCCGGCACGGATGAATTGGTCTGATTTCAGTTTCACATCCGCTTTGACCTCAAACTGCACCGCACCGTTTTCCAGGACTCCTTTCGGAGAAATATATTGAAGTGTGGCATCAAAGGTGTCGTTTTCAATAGCGCCAACCATGAGCATCAGGCTCATACCCGGTTCAATCTTTCCGATCTCCGTTTCATCTATTTTTCCCTGGAAGATCATATCACTAATATCAGCAATAGACGCGATGGTGGTTCCGGGATTAAAATTGTTCGCCTCAATCACCGAACTACCTACTTTCACTGGAACATCCAGCACCATCCCGTTGATTGTGGAGGTAATGAGTGTGTTGGTTGTAGATCCGGTTTTTTTCGTTGCGCCCTCTCTCACCAGTTCAAGGTTGGCCTCAGCTGCCTCCATTTCCTGCTTTGCATTACGAAAAGCAATCTGAGCAACCTGAAATTCTGATTCGGCAATCACGCCGCCTTTCATCAGCTTATCCTGGCGTTCAAAGTTTATCTTGGCATCCTCGTATGCAATATTGGCCCGCTCCAGTCTGGCTTCTGCATTGTTCAGGTTTACCAGATTAGGGATGATCCGTACCTTGGCAATCACATCGCCTTTTTTGACGTTATTACCCGGTTCCACATAAATTTTCTCCACGATACCTGAAACTTTTGGCTTGATCTCGATCTCCTGCCGTGGAATGACCGATCCGGTTGCAACAGTTTTTTTGATGATGTCTGAGGTAAAGGGTTTCTCGGTTGTGTAGACTACCGGTTTCTCCTTCGATTTATTATAAAGATAGTAAATGGTGATGGCGAAAGCCGCTAATATTATTACCAATACAACTATCTTGATAATCTTTTTTACAACACTTTTCTTTTTCATCTGTATGTTATTTATTCAATTTCCAATTTCGTTTTATTTATTGCTCGTATCTTAATGCATCTATGGGCTTTACTGCCACAGCTCTTCTGGCCGGAATGAAACCAGCCAGGGCTCCGGAAAAGACCAGGATGCTCAATGCGATCATCGCGATCCTGAAATCGACTCCCGGCTGATAGAACATATTTGTATCTGCACCTGATGACTCCATGGCGAAGTTAACCAGTTCCAGAATACTTACGCCGATAACCAGGCCGATATAGCCGGCAAAAGTTGTCAATACGACAGCTTCCGTGATGATCTGACTGATTATCTTAAAGGGTGTGGCTCCGATGGCCCGTTGAATGCCAATCTCTTTGGTGCGTTCTTTCACCACAACCAGCATAATATTGCTCACACCAATGATGCCAGCCATCAGTGTGCCAATCCCAACGATCCATACTAGCACCTTGATTCCGGTAAAGAGTCCTTGAAATTTTCTGAACTCTGCCTCCAGGTTAAAATGACCGATTGCCCGGTCGTCATGTGGGGCAACACCATGTCGTTGCTTCAATATACTGATCGCTTTCTCTTCCACAACTGACACCGGTATGCCATCCTGTGATGTAATTGCGAAGAAACCGACAACATTTCCATAGTTGTAGGTTTTCTGCAATGTAGTAAAGGGCATAAAAATATTTTTGTTTTCACGATCCGCCTGTTCTCCTGTTCGTTTCGATTTACAGATCCCGACCACTTTGAAATAGATTCCCTGAATCTGAATGTATTCGCCAATGGCCTCTTCATCCTCCTCAAACAACAACTCTTTCACCCCTTTACCGATCACGACAATTTTTCGTTTCTCCTCAATATCAAGCTCGTTGATTAATCGTCCATCTGTGATATATAATGGATCTATCAGAAAAAATTCCGGATACTCTCCCATGATTGAAAAGGAGCCCGCCTCCTTGCCCCGGATTACGTTATTGGTGCTAAAAAAATCTCCTCCCCGTATGCGTGGTGCCAGGTATTTGATCTCGGGAATGGCATTGCGAAGTACAACCGCATCATCGTTATCGTAGTTAAACCGTCGTCCACGCGGGAATCCCTTGTAGGGTATTGTCGTTTGTTGTGTCCAGATGAAGACGCTGTTGGTCGCCATGTCGGCAAAATTCCGTGATACGGAATTCTCCAGTCCATTCCCCGAGCCCAGCATAATCACCAGCATGAAGATTCCCCAGAAAACCCCAAAAGCGGTCAGGAAGGTCCTCATTTTATTGGACCTTAGTACGTGATATATCTCCTGCCAGCGGTCTAGATCAAACATTCTTTTTCAGGTTCAAGATTCAAAACTCAAGGTTCAAGGCGATTATATCTTTTAATGTTCTCTGTTCCACTTTTTTTCACTCACCTGCTCACCAGTTCACCAGTTCACTAATTATCATTCGTCTCTCAGTGCTTCTATCGGTTTAATTTTCGCGGCTTTTCGGGCTGGGAAGAGCCCTGCCAATGTTCCAGCGATGATGAGCAAAATGGTCGCACCAACTGCAATGGAAAAATTCGCTTCCGGGCTTCTGAAGAAATCGATCTCCGGTAAATTCATGGAGATAATTTCTAATACACCGATGCCAAGCACGAGGCCGATATATCCTGAGAATCCTGTGATGATAATTGCCTCCCGGAGGATCAGGGCAATCACGGAAAAAGGCGTTGCACCCAGCGCTTTTCGAATTCCGATCTCTTTGGTACGCTCCTTTACCGAGATCATCATGATATTGCTTACGCCAACAATCCCGGCGATGATAGTCCCGATGCCGACGATCCAGATGAAGAGCCGGATCCCCAAAAACAATCCTTGAAATCTCCGGAAATCTTCATTTTTACTCCAGATAAAAACGGCTCGTTCATCCTCTTTATCAAATGTGTGTTTTCTGGCCAGTAAATTGCGTGTCTGCTCCAAAATCATATTTACTTCCTCCACTGTCGCATCACCGGTAGTAAGAGATATCTGACTCACCACATTCTGTCCGCTGAAGACCCGCTGAGCTGTTGTGATTGGAATATAGATCCTTCGCAGTTCGCTGTCGTCCCGTCCAAAATCCCTGAAAACTCCTACAACCTTGAATAGTACTCCGTTGATATTGAGATACTCCCCCATGGCAACCGTATCCGATCCCTTGAAGAGATCCTCTTTCACCTTCTCTCCGATTATCGCAACTTTTCTGTATTGATTGATATCGAAAATATTCAGGAAACGCCCTTCCAACATCTCTACCTCTTTGATATGTCCATAATCGGGATGACATGGAGAGAGATAGAATGTGCCATATTCATTCTTATAGGATGTGATTGTGTTTCCCAGAAACATTCTTGAAGACATGAACTCATGATCACGTATGGAAGCCTTGAGGAGGTCATAATCCTCGTTTGTAAACCGGATTAACCGGCCGGCCTGCAATCCTTTGTATTCCAGGCTGGTCATCCCACTACTGATCCAGATGCCGTTATTGGCCCCTCCTCGAAACTGATCGGTGACACCATTTTCCAATCCTTTTCCGGATCCCAGTAATATGATCAGCATAAAGATTCCCCAGGCAACGGCAAATCCTGTCAGGAAAGTACGCAATTTATTCTTTCGAATTGTACTGTAAATCTCCTGCCACTTATCCAGCTCAAACATTGATTCTCAGGCTACTTTTTCGCACTTGGTATCCCTTACTTTGGGTTTGGTGATCAATGCCCTGGCGATAGCAACACGTTGCTTCTGGCCACCGGAGAGCTCGCTTGGAAGGTGGTGAGCCCACTCTTTCAGTCCCAGCTTATCCAGGTATTCCACGGCTATCTTGTTGCGTTTCCGCCGGCTTACCTTTTGATAGTATAATGGTAGTGCTACATTCTCCATGGCATTTTTAAAGGAGACAAGATTAAATGACTGAAAGACAAATCCCAGAGTTTTATTCCTGAGCTGAGCAGCTTTCCGTTCATTCAGATGCTGGATCTTCTTCCCATCAAGCTGGTATACACCATCATCATAGTTATCCAGGATTCCAAGGATGTTCAACAGTGTCGATTTTCCTGATCCTGATGGCCCCATAATTGAGATCATTTCTCCTGCTTCGATTTTCAAATCGATACCTTTTAGTACATGCAAGCTATTCTGGCCGTTTGTATACGATTTATGAATGCTTTTAATATTTATCATGATAAAATTGCTGTTTTAATATAGTTAGTAAGACTCACTTCAGCTGATTACGTTACATACATTTTAAAAAAACTATATCTTCCTGATATATAACGCAAAATTCATTCAAACAGCCGACAAAGAGAAAAGAATTAGATATACATAATCAGGAAAACGATGAAAGCATCAGAAACCGGGATTTTAGATTAGAAAATAGATTCCGGAAGCAAGAAAACCTGTATCTTTGCGCCCCAAAAAAATCATTATGCCTTTAACAAAACTCCGAAATATAGGTATCGCTGCTCATATTGATGCTGGAAAAACAACGGTGACTGAAAGGATCCTGTTTTTCACAGGAACCACCCGAAAGATGGGCGAAGTTCATGACGGGCAAGCCACTATGGATTTCATGAAGCAGGAGCAGGAACGAGGAATCACGATTGCTTCTGCAGCGATCTCATGTGGCTGGAAAGATTACCAGATAAACCTGATTGATACTCCGGGGCATGTTGACTTTACCGTCGAAGTAGAGCGTTCCCTCCGTGTGATAGATGGAATGGTTGCGCTATTCTGTGCCGTTGGAGGTGTTGAACCACAGAGTGAAACTGTATGGAACCAGGCAGACAGGTACCGCGTTCCCCGTATCGGTTTAATCAATAAAATGGATCGAACCGGTGCTGATTATCATCACGTGGTCGATCAAATGAATAAATACCTGGATGCCAATGCATTTCCATTCCAAATCCCCATTGGAGAAGAAGATTCATTCGAAGGCATTTGCGACATCATTGAACGGAAAGCATACATCTTCAAGGAGTATGATCGCATAGAAACCGGGATTCCTGAAGAATATCAGGCTAGGTGTGAAGAGGCACGAGCCAAACTGGTGGAGAAAGTAGCTGAATTCAACGATGAGATCATGGAACTCTACTTTGAGGAAGAGGATGTCCCTGCCGATCTTCTGAAATCAGCTGCCCGGGATGCCACGCTCAAGTTGCTGATCACCCCGGTTTTTTGCGGGGCTGCATATAAAAACAAGGGAATTCAACTGTTACTGAATGCCGTGCTGGATTACCTGCCATCTCCTATCGACGTTGGGGCAGTTGTGGGAACAGATCTGGATGATCCAGCCAAAACTCATACCTGTCAACCTTCACCAACGGAACCATTTTCAGCACTGGCATTTAAACTAATCCATGATCCCTTTGTCGGTCAACAAACGTTTACCCGGATCTTTTCCGGAACACTGAAAAGTGGGATGCGTGTATTTAACTCAACAAAAGGGAAGTATGAGCGTATCGGCAGGATCCTGAAGATCCATGCCAAGGACCGGGAAGAAGTGAGTGAAGCATTTCCGGGTGATATTGTTGCACTTATTGGCATGAAACTGACCAAAACCGGTGACACGCTTTGCAGTGAAGAACATAAGATGTTGCTGGAGTCCATTCACATTCCGCCGGCTGTAATCGAATTGAAGGTCGTACCCGCCAAACGCCAGGATCAGTCGAAGCTGGGTGAAGCGCTCGCCAAACTGGCAAACGAAGATCCCTCCTTCAATGTCCGTTACGACCATGAAACTGAAGAGACCGTGATCTCTGGCATGGGTGAATTACACCTCGAGATACTTATCGACAGGTTGAAGCATGAGTTCAACGTTGATGCTGTTGTTGGAGAGCCGTCGGTCGCTTTCCGTGAAACCATTACCTCCGAAGCGGTTTCAAACTACAAACACAGCAAGCAAACCGGTGGTAAAGGTCAGTTTGCTCATACGGTGATGAGGCTGGAACCCAATGAGGGTGAGGGGTATGCGTTTTCTGATAAGATTAAAGGCGGGGTTATTCCTGTTGAATTCATTCCGAGTGTAAACAAAGGGATCAAGAAAACGCTTGCTCGGGGCATTTTGGCCGGTTATCCGATTGTTGATGTAAAAGTAGTATTGCTTGATGGCGCTTTCCACCCGGTCGACTCCTCAGATATGGCTTTTCAAACCTGTGCCTCTATTTGCTTTAAAAATGGATTTATGAAAGCAAATCCGGTCTTGCTGGAACCGATCATGAAAGTCGAGGTTAATACACCGGATGAGTATATCGGGGATATTGTAAGTAACCTGAACCGGCGCAGAGGCCGGATTGAGGCGATGCGTCGTTACCGGAAAGGATCTCAAAAGGTGAACGCGTTTGTCCCGTTGTTGGAGATGTTCGGTTACGCTACACAGCTACGTAACCTATCCAGCGGCCGGGCAAACTATTCGATGGAATTTTTTCAGTACCAGGCGTTGCCAACGAAGATTCAGGAAGAGATACTGAAGAAGTGATTGCCATAATTAATTGCCATTATTGCCATAAAATATTTTAGAAATAATGTGCAATAGTGTGCATTCTTGCGCAATTGTGTGCAATTACCTCCGTCTTGAAAATCCTCTGGGTTTCTTTGGATTATACTCCGGTGCTTCACCAAGCTGTTTTGGCACGACTCCTTTATAGACCTTTTTGCCCAGTAACTTTTCGATCTCTGCAAATTTCCATTGACCATCAGGATTGATGAATGTAATGGCTACGCCGGAAGCTTCCGCCCGGGCAGTTCTGCCGATTCGGTGGATGTAATCCTCTGCGTCGTTGGGAACATCGTAGTTTAACACCAGGTCGATATTTTCCACATCGATGCCACGGGAGACTACATCGGTTGCCACCAGAACCTGGATCTCTTTAGCCCTGAAACTGTTCATCACCCGTTCCCGCTCTTTCTGGTCCAGGTCAGAATGGATCTCCTGCACCTCCAGTCCGGCTCTTTTTAACTCCCTGCTCAGCAGTTTCGTGCTGCTTTTTGTTGAGCAGAAGATCAGGATGGTCCTTCCCTTGGAAGTGCCCAAAAGGTATTTAACCAAAGGGAGTTTCTGGGTATCGTAAACCGAATAGGCCAATTGGAGAATCTTTTCAGCAGGTTTCGAGAGAGCAATATTAACCTCTGCCGGATCATGCAATACTTTTTTGGCCAGATTCAGTATGTCGGTTGGAATGGTTGCTGAGAAAAGTAGGGTCTGGCGCTTCTTCGGTACATGCGAGATGATCTTCATGATGTCGTCATAAAAACCCATATCGAGCATCCTGTCGGCTTCATCCAAAATGAGGAATTTGATGGTTGAAAAATCCACATATCCCATGTTCAGGTGGGCGATCATCCTCCCGGGAGTACAGACCACAACATTCACCCCACTTGTCAGGGCATCTTTCTCCCTGGTAAACGTAGCTCCGTCGGTTCCGCCGTAGATGGCCAGGGAGCTAACCGATGTGAAATAGGATAACCCCTCCATGTGTTGGTCAATCTGCACAGCCAGCTCCCTGGTGGGAACGACCACGAGGGCTTTAATCCCTGGACTAGTGTTTTCCTTCAGGATTCTGTCTGTTATAGGCAATAAAAATGCGGCAGTTTTTCCGGTTCCGGTCTGCGCCGAACCGATCAGGTCTTTTCCCTCCATGATGATGGGGATGCCTTGTTCCTGGATAGGGGTGGGTATTTCAAATCCAAGCGAATCAATCCCTTCTGCCAATTGGGGATTAAAATTAAAGTCAGAGAATTTCAACTGTTGATGGTGATAATATGGATTATTCAAAAAAATTTTCGCAAAGATACAACCTTTGTTTGATTAATCTTTGCACTTGATGACACGTTAATGATACTGATCATGGTGCATATGAATATGAATTATTAATTTTTCTTGGTTTCGATGTGAGATTTTCTTATATTTGAATGCTCTATATGTTTATGAGTGTTCATTAAATCCATCATCATGAAAAAGATTTCCGTTCTTCTTCTGGTCTCCGGATTCATTCTCGTATCCGGATATTATTTGATTGTTTCACAATCCTCCCGGGATCACTCTTCTCAACAGAGAACAGAGAAACAGATTAGCCACAAACAGTTACCTAAAAGCGCCATGCTTCCTTACATGGCAGAGTTGCAATGGATGAAACTGAGAGATCCTCAAACCGGGGAGGTACCTTCAGGAATCCGCAGCCGGGAGCTGGCTTTTGCATCAGGATTACCGGTTAAAGAGAGTTCACGAAGCCAGGTTTGGAACTGGCGGGGCCCTGACAACATCGGAGGCCGGATGCTCTGCATTGCGATCGATATGGATGATGAAGATCATATCCTCTCCGGAAGTGCGTCGGGAGGGATGTGGCAGTCGGCAGATGGTGGTCAGAACTGGTCGAAAGTGACGGCTCCGGACGCCGAACAGAGTGCCACTTGCCTCATCCAGGACAGCCGTCCGGGAAAGCATAATACCTGGTATTACGGTACCGGTGAGCTGCTCAGTACTACCAAGCGAAATGTCAGTACCAACGTCAGGACCATTGGCATCGGCGACGGAATATTTAAATCAACTGACAACGGAGCTACCTGGGAACCATTGCCCTATACTCAGGGTGGGTCTCCCGCTTTCCTGGATGAAGTCTTCCAGGGAGTCTGGAAGATCGTCACCGATCCGGTTACAATGGATAAAGATATTGTGTATGCCGCCTGCTACGGTGCGATCATGCGGTCGGAAGACGGCGGTGCAAGCTGGCAAATGGTGCTGGGAGACATGGAAAACAAATCGTTTGCTACTGATATCGCCATCACCACCGAGGGCATCCTTTATGCTGCTATGAGTAGCTACTGCTGGTCTATTGAACGTCCGGCCAAAGCCGGGATCTGGCGTTCCGTTGACGGGATCGACTGGAAAGAGATCACCCCTCCGGATTTTCCAGAAGAGTATAGGGTAACCAGACTGGTTATCGCCCCGTCAAACGAAAACGTGCTGTATATCTTTACAGAAACACCCTCCAGTGAGCTCTCTCCCTTTAATGGGGTGTTTAATACAGTAAACACCTTCTGGAAATATACCAGGCAGGCACCCGCCGATACCGGATTCTGGGACGAGAGATCCTCCAACATCCCTGGCGGAGGAAATGGAAACATGAACAGTTTTCCATTTTCTTTCATGGTTTACGGAGGGTATACATTCGACATGAAAGTAGGACCTGAAGATGAAAATGTGGTGTTTCTGGCCGCCATGAATATGTTCCGTTCCGATAACGGATTTGCCGATTCCATTCAGACAACTTTCATGGGGGGATATCCTTTTGACATGGATTCATTACATGCACTTCACCCGGATCAGCATGGGATTACCTTCCTGCCTTCCGATCCGGATGTCCTGTTCATGGCCAACGACGGAGGTGTATACATCAATTACGATTGCATGGCCGATAGTGCAGATATGGTCTGGAACCGGCTGAACAATAAGCTGACTACCACCCAGTTCTACTCTGTGACCATTGACCATGAAGGCACCAACGACGACTGGATCCTGGGCGGATTACAGGACAACAACTGGTATTATACCGTGACTGATGACCCATCAGCGTTTTGGTTTGATATAGACATCTGTTTCGATGGTTTTGCTACTTGTGTGGCCCCTGACTGGGAATATTGCATCATTTCGGCCTACAGCGGAAATATCTGGACAACACAGTTTGATACCGGGATGCATACCAAAAACATCTTTCGCCAGCTTCCCGATACTTTGTTAAAATTCTATAATCCGATCATGGGTTCAAATTCACTTTTTCCGTTTTATCAGAACTTTGCCCTTGACCCAAACAACTATGAAACCTTTTACCTGCCAACCATCACCAGTATCTGGCGGAAGGCGAACCTGAAGGCGGCATCATACGACAGCAATCTGCGAAATGCCGGATGGGAGCATTTGAGCAATGTCGATGTGGGTGATGCCTCAGAGATCAGCTACATCACGATTTCTAAAACTCCGGCAAACCGGATCTATTATGGTACCAACCTGGGACGGGTATATAAGCTTGATGATGCTCATACCGGGAATGGCATGCCGGTAGAGATTACCGGCCCGACTTTCCCATATTATGCCTTTGTAGCTTGTATTGACATCGATGAGAACAATGCCGACAACATCATGGTCGTTTTTTCGAACTATAATGTTCAGAGTATTTACTATTCCGAAGATGGCGGAATCACCTGGAGTCCACAGGGAGGTAACCTGGAAGAAAATCCCGACGGTACGGGATCCGGGCCTTCCATTCGCTGGGTAAAATCGCTCACTTACCAGGGGCACCAGGTATGGTTTGCCGGTACATCGGTCGGACTCTATTCCACAAATGAGTTGAAAGGGGACTCAACCATATGGAAAAAGGAGGGAGCCTCTTCAATCGGATCTGTGCTTGTCGATATGATCGATGCCCGTCAAACTGATGGTTTCATTGCAGTTGGAACCCAGGGAAACGGGGTCTACAGTACCTGGTATGATCCGGCTGCGTACATCGAAGAGCCTGAACCGGTAATTACATTGTTTGTCGGTAATCCCTATCCGAATCCTTCACAGCAAAACGTATCCCTGGAGGTAAACTCTAATATTCAACAATCGGTTGAAATTATTCTCTATACATCAGAAGGGAAAGAGAAGGCTTTGTTGTATCGGAATCTAATCACACCCGGTCGTCAACTCATCCGGTTGAATGTGAGTCACCTTGAAGCCGGCATGTACTATGTTACGGTAATCACATCAAATGAGAGAATAGTCAGAAAACTACTGGTCAATTGAACCTGATAATTTTTGCAGAAAGAGACTATGTGTGAAAAGTTTTAATACTTTTGAGATACTATTTTCATGTTCAAAAATGTGAGTTTATGAGTACTACTGTCTACAGAAAGGATGTGTTTTTTTATCCGGACCCAAAACGTATTATTGCCCGTTTTTTCTTTCCCGGACCTGAGACCCGTGTGCAATCAATCATCCAGAAAGTGATTGACATGCCGGAACAGGCAGCACAATTGGTACTCAACCAAACATTGCGCGATTTCTCTTCACGACACCGGAATATCTCAAAGATTTTTCAAAAGCACTTTGATCGTGTTCGTGATATTATGGCTGGTAGAAATGGTGATATGAACACATTGCCAGAAATTAAGCGCCTTCTTATAGGAGCCTATTTTACGAATGAGTATTCCATTGAGTCAGCTGCTTTTTTTAATCCTTCAATGGTTGAGCATCCTGACCAAACCGGATTACAGGAAGGCCAAAAAAGAGTGATCATAAGTTTTAGGGCTACAGGCGAAGGGCACATTTCATCACTTGTTTTCAGAAGTGGAATCCTCGATCAGAATAATAATTTGACAGTACAACTGCCAGGTAACCTGGTTGATGAAGCTGAAGCAGTCAGGAATTTTGTCTACCAGAAAGAGACTTTTTGTCAGAAACTTTCTGAAATGCATACGGATATGAGAATTGTGAACAAGGTCATGGATAAGCTTCGTTTCGAATTTGATTATAATGAACTCACTCATGCTGTGGAAGAGACGATACGTGAGCTGGACCCTGATTTTGCCCAAGAAAAGATGCTCCAAACCATTACCTGGCTGGCCGATTCTCATTATGAGATCTCCTTTTCTCTGGATACAGCAATATCAGAGCGTGTGATTTTTCCAATCGCAGCCGCAGAGAGTAATGGGATTGAGGATGCCAGATTCGTCAAATTCACTGATGATGATGGAAGTGTAAAGTATTATGCCACGTATACTGCTTACAATGGCTACTCCATCATGCCAAAACTGATCGAGACGAAAGATTTTTACAACTTTAACTTTATGCCAATCCATGGCGAGAACGCACAAAATAAAGGCATGGCTCTTTTTCCTCGAAAAATAAACGGTCAGTACACCATGCTCTCACGACTTGACGGCGTGAATAATTATATCATGTTCTCAGCTGATATTAATCTCTGGCATGAGGCAATCAAGCTTCAGGAGCCCAAATTTCCCTGGGAATTTATTCAAATTGGTAACTGTGGTTCTCCCATCGAAACCAAATATGGCTGGCTGGTGATCATCCATGGGGTAGGCCCCATGCGAAAGTATTGCCTGGGAGCTACATTGCTCGATCTGGAAGATCCGACAAAAATCATCGGGCAATTAAGCGAACCTCTTATCTCACCCAATGAAGAAGAGCGCGAAGGGTATGTGCCAAACGTTGTTTATTCGTGTGGCTCTATCGTTCAGAATGGGCATTTAATCATTCCATATGCCATGTCTGATACAGCATCTACCTATGCTGCCGTACCCCTTGATGATTTGCTCAACAGGTTGATCCCGTCAGATTTTCGGAAAGATAAAGGTGATGTTAAAGCAAAGGCAAAGATTTTAGTAGTGGAGGATGAAGCACTAAATCAAAAGATTGTTTCGGGGATGTTAAAATCTGCTAATTATGAAGTAGAAATTGCCCCGGATGGGATTATCGCCCTTATGCAGATTGCAAAAGGAAAATTCGACCTGATCCTTTCTGACATCTCGATGCCAAATTTTGATGGATATCAGCTGCTTGAATATCTGAAGCAGAACAATATTGATATCCCGGTTGCTTTTATGACAAGTTTTACAAGCAAAGAGGAAGAGATTAAAGGGTTGCAAATGGGTGCGGTAGAGTATATCAAGAAGCCTATCGATAACGAGTTGCTGCTTCTGAAGCTTGAAAAGATCTTAGCTCTCAGGAAGTGAGATAGGGTTCGGTAATTAACCACGACATCAGGTAAGCGATGATACTTTCTGCTCCCTGGTCCTGACTGATGCTTAATTCTTCTATTCCATCGTTACACCCCTTTGTTTCACTGTCGTAAAGGGGCAGGTTCAAATCGTTAATCCCGAAAAACCATCCAAAACACATCCTGATCTTATTCACGCTCTCAGGATCTTTCTTGATTTTATTGATCGTACCGTACAGGATGATCATTGCCAGGGCGTCAACAGGCTGTTGTGCAAAACCCGGAATCTCTTCACCTCCCCTGAACCACTGTTTATTCCCGATAATAGATAAATGCCCGGTTTGGAAGCATTTGCTCTCCAGAAAGTGGGTCGTCACATCAGCGATAGTGAGATATCTCTCATCGGTTGTCAGCTGATACGCTTTGTATAAAGAAGCGGGTAAGAGTCCGTTATCATAGGTAAGGGTATCTTCAAACCAATCCCAGCTCTTTTTTTTGTGCTTTTCGTAACATCCGCATAAATTGTCAGCCAGTAAGCGAAGGGTTTCTACCGGTTGTTCCTGATTGGGGAATCGCTTGATGTAATGACAAAAACCGAGGATACAATTGGCAAATCCACGGGCATATGTCAATTGTGAAATTCTCCGTGTAGCTGCATTGAATAATTCAACAGCCGTTTGAAACAGGGAATCACTGTCGGCAAACCTGATAAGGTAACCCAATGCCCAAACGGCACGGCCATAGGCATCATCAGACCCGCTGAGTTCAAAGGTTCCCCGATTGTAATTGAGGAAATTTTTAAAATCACCTTCCTGGTTTTGCATAAAAATCAAATAGGCAAGATACCGGTGAATATAGGTGATGTATTTTTGATCGCCAAACCGCCGATACGCTTTGACACTCAGGATTAATGCCCTGGAGGTATCATCGAGGGAGTAGCCGGTTTGGTAATTTGGAATACACCCTTTGCAGTGTTGAATGATGCTTGTGTAATCGGTTAGTCGTTCAACATGTTGAAAACAAAATTCAGGTACATCAAAGGAATCGACTGCCTCTTTCCCTTTCTTATGCTTCCGCTCTACGTATATCTCTTCAAACAGCTCAAGATACTGGTTTCCAATTTTAGGCCATGCAATTTGACAGCCATAAGAGAATGAATTTTTCCTTAATCGATCCAGTTTTTTTGGATGATTGAGCAAATCATTGACAATGTCAGCCAATTGCAAATGATCCTTAAAATCAAAGAGGATGCCCCGATCTTCAGCCAACAACTCTTCGGCATGCCAGTATGGAGTAGAAATTACAGCCAATCCGGCACCCACTGCATACGCTAACGTGCCACTTGTGATTTGCGTTTTATTCAGGTAAGGTGTAATATAAATATCACCTGATAAAAGAAATGTTGCGAGTTCTTCTTCTGAGGTATATTCGTTGAGGAATTTGACATGATCTTCAACACCTCGTTCTATGGTCAGTTCTTTAAGATAAGTTCGATACTCTTCACCATGTAATTTTATCACATGAGGGTGGGTTTTCCCTAAAACAATAAACACTATTTCAGGATGTTTCTCTACAATCAGAGGTAACGCCTTGATAACAGTCTCAATTCCTTTATTTCTGTTAATAAGCCCAAATGTGAGAAGTGTTTTTCTGTTCTTACCAATCCTGGGCGCATCAGGATTCATTGTTTTGAGTAGTTCAAAATCAGGTACTCCGTGTTCAATCCGGATAATTTTTTCCCTGGGAATATCAACTTTGCGGGTTAAAAAATCAATAGCAAGATTGCTCATGACAACAAGCTTGCTCGAGTAGGCACCAATCTTTTTAATTACCTCTTTCTGATGAAAAGAAGGCTGCTCTAAAACAGTATGAAGAGTGGTTATTATAGGTATGTTTAACTGCTTCAATAAAGTCAGGATCAGGAGTCCGTTGTTTCCACCGAAAATTCCATATTCATGCTGTAGTAAACAGATCGTTGCTCCCGACTGATTGATATATTCCGCTGCTTCTAAGTAACCTTCTTTGTCAAGGTCATCGATGGTGTGTGTTACAATTGCAGGGTAGTCGTACTCCTGACCGGGATCATTCATCGCAATCACCTCAATGTCAACATCTTATTTTTGAGCTACTGCTGCTGTTCGGATGGATTGTACCAGGTTTTCAGTAAACGTGGCAATGCCGCATTTTCGTGGGGGATAGTTACCAATACAAACAATTTTCATGTTGAACTGAACTAAATATCTGCAAGGTACAAAAGAATTAGCTGATATCAGAATCCGTATTCCTCTCCGATCATCACAACTTTTATCCGGTCATTGGTCATGCTTGCTTCGATCACGACCAGTTGTCCGCAGATCCGGTTTGGTGGAGTACATTTCGGGTCCTGACATAAACCGGTAACGAAACATGGGGTTTGTTTATTAACCCGAACAGCATTCATTGGGGCTGCCGTGGTTTTGATCCGGGTAATGGCTTCCATCACAGTCGGAACGACTTTGTTCATTCCCAGCACAAGGATCACTTTCTTCGGCCCATAGATCATGGCTGCTACCCGGTTTCCCATCCCATCCATATTGACCAGCTTTCCATCCAGGGTGATCGCATTTGAACTGGCAATAAAGACATCAGCGAGCATACTTTCATGCCGCATAGCATCCACCTCTTCAACCGTAACACCATCCCGGAAACGATCCAGCAATCGGATATCCTGCTTCCTGAGCGCTTCGATGAGTCCGGTTTCAATGACAGTGACCGATCCTCCCAGCCCAACCAGGGAGCCGGCAGGAATCATGCTGCAAACCGCTTCTACTGCCGGCAACGCATTGTCGAAATAAAATCCCTCCATGCCCTGTCTTTGCAAATGACCGATGATCTGTTCCGCCTGTTTGCGATAAATTAGTTGCCGAGGCTCCTTTGATTGTTGGTTTCGTGTATCCATTACTGATGCTAGCCTTTATGATTTGTTGGGACGATAAACCAGAACGTGCTTCCTTTTCCTTCATCGCTGGTAGCCCCGATTCGGCCTCTGTTTTTAACGATAAATTCTTTGGAAAGGATTAGACCCAGTCCTGTACCTGATTCATTATTCGTTCCTTTTGTCGATACTACATTTTCGATATTGAACAGGCCTTTCAGCACTTTTTCATTGATGCCTCCTCCTGAATCCCTGACATTCACAATTACTTCATTTCGATTTTCTTTCCTGGCATTTATCTCAACACTTCCATTCGAGGATGTAAATTTAATCGCATTGGAAAGCAAATTTCTGATCACCGTGTTGATCATATTCCGGTCGGCATAGACCAGAACAATCTCCGGATCAGGTTTGATAAGAGTGATCTGTTTTGATTCTGCAGCAGACTCAACTAACGAGATATTCTCCTGAACCAGTTCCATCACATTAAATTTTTCCGGTTCAAAGGGGAGTATCCCTTTTTGGGATTGAGACCAGGTAAGCAGATTGTCCAGAAGATTAATTGTGCTGCCGGCAGATGTCTTCAGGTTTTTCAGAATTCGTTGTCTTTCCTGGTCGCTGAATTCATCATATTCGGTAGTGAGTAAATCAAGGAATCCCAATATGGCATTGAAGGGGCTTTTCAGGTCATGAGCAATGATGGAGAAGAATTTATCTTTTGCCAGATTGCTCTCCTTTAGTTTTTTCTCCGATCGCTGCAATGCGCGGGTTTTGTATGAAACCATTTTTTCCAATCGGTTTTTATACTGCTGGATGATAGAAAATCTGATTGCCATATAGGATATACCTGCCAGCACAACGATGCAAATTGCTATAAACCAACCCCGGAACCAGAATGGCGACCTGACTTTAATAATTGATGAACAAACCGGTTCGCTCCAGATTCCAAGTGCATTTTTAGCTTTTACACAGAACGTATAGGTTCCGGGATTTAAATTGTTATAATGATAGCTGCCAGTTGGTGACTGAAACTCTTTAGACCACTGTTTGTCAAATCCTTCCAGGAAGCATGAGTAGAAAATCTTCTCCTCGTTGATAAATGAAATGGCCCTGAAATGAAAGTTCACGTTGTTTTGGGTGCTTTCCAGAACCAATCTTTTTTCAGGACTTATTGTATCGTTGTCAACTTCAATCCATTGAATGGTAGTAATTGGGGCAGGGACTTCTGTCATCTCGTATTCATATTCGGGCTTGTATAGAGTGAGACCACTATTCGTTCCGAACCAGATATGATTCTGATGATCCATGAAGCCGGCATCCCTGTTAAGGTCCTGCCCCAGGATCCCTTCAGCTTTCGTGAAATGATCCAGTTTCTCACCATTCCATCTGATGACTCCATTATCTGTTCCAAACCACAGATTGCCAAGATGATCTTCCAGGATCAAGTAAATCGGCCGGTTTATTGTTAAGCCGTTACTATCGTATTGGACCAGATCTCCTTCTGCTATAATATATAAACCATCATTTGTTCCAACCCAGCGACGCTCTCTGGAGTCGGTCAGGAAAGCAAACACATTGTTTCCATTCAGATTTGCAGGTGATTGGATAAGGATTGATTCTCTCTCTCTTTTCGCCAGAATTCCGCTGTTGATGGTTGCCACGTAGAGCGTCGTATCATCCCCAGCAAAAAGTTTCCGGATTCGGGAATTTCGAATTTTTGGTGTTGAAACCGGGATAAACTTGTCCTCTGATGATAATGCAAATATCTGTTTACCATTTGCGGCATAAATGTTTCCATCTGGGATGACAACTACGGAGACCATGTCGCCCTTTATTCCTTCGGGTTTTCGATACCATTTCACCCGTCTTTTTTGATCAATCCGGGCAATCCCTAATTTAGAACCCGATAGCCAGATATTTCCCTTTTGATCATAGTCAAGATCCTGAATCCTGATCTCATAATTTGGCATCTCATCTGAAGGATTGAAATTCAACGTCTCAAAACTTTTCCCGTCATAAAAGGTGATGCCGCCAAGATGACCAAAAATATAGGATCCGGGTGCGTATTCCAGGGCAGAGGCTACTTCATTATCAAGAAGTCCCTCTATGGCCGTAAAGCTTGAAAAACGAAAAGATGGAATCTTGTTAACACCCCGAAAACTGGTGAGCCAGGTATTTTTTTCGCGATCAATAAGTACTGAAGTCGCTCCGTCAGAGATCAATCCATTATCTCTGTCCATGCGTTCGAAGGAATCAGCACAGGAAGGCGCTAAATAGTAAAGGTCATATGGATTTCCAAAGAATAATCCATTATTCTCATCAGGGTAGATAAATGAGTTGGATGTTACTTTATAGATAGCTAGATCAAATCCTTCGGTGATCATTGTGAAAGCGGAGTCTGACAACGTGCCCAGCCATCCATTACCCATTAAGTATATCTTCTGGTTTCCAGCTGTTGTTTCCGAATTTCGTGCCAGCGCCAAAGCAAGAATCTCCTGAGAACCAGTAGGCAACAAAGCATTCAACTCATTCGAGACATGACCACCTCGAAGAACTGATAATCCCATTTTTGTTCCGATAAATATCTGATCTCCAAGAGCGACAATGCTTCTGATTTTATTGCTGATAAGTCCCTCTTTTTCACCATAATGTACCCATTGTTTATTCCGGCTGACGAATATCCCGTCTTTTTGGGTTCCTAGGGCTAAAATAGGCACATCGTCCTGATAGAAAACATCAAAAGCACTAATAATAACTGGGTGAGTCTTCCCGGTTTTACAATCGAACTTATGCCACTCTTCTCCTGAAAACCAGAAAGCAGTTGGCTCACTTTGAAGAGGAACAGCCCATAATTTTCCTCTTTCATCAGTCATGATAAAAGCGAAACTTGGAGATATCTGATTAGCAGATGGATTATAGTGTGTCCAATTTACTCCATCATAAGAGGAGATCCCATAACGGGTGGCAAACCAAAGCAGACCTGATGTGTCTTGAGTAATATCAAATACCATGTTGCTTGGAAGACCGTCTGCTTCAGAATAGCTCCGGGTAAAATAGCGCTGGGAAAACAGATTCCCCTCTATTCCGAAAAAAAGAAAAAAAACTAAAATCCAACTTCGTATCAAACGATTGATCAGCAAAATATATCTTTCAGGAGTTCACTTAGTTTAACGTCTGTAAAACTACAAAAATTAGAAATAGCTTGATTTTTATTTTCTGTTTCGCTTTCGGAACAAGTTCATGTATAATGAAATAGAGAGGGCAAGGAAAAATAGTCCCACCGTCATGGCATCCACCCATTGTTCATTCGAAGTTAATCCGGTCAGGCGGTGGATCAGATAGGTAATGT
>JACKQG010001344.1_pt1 | contig 34284 bp, 40 predicted proteins | sample 8237621 | NCBI WGS metagenome assembly JACKQG01 (sample SAMN15677084, study PRJNA649215) | marine metagenome | biome: marine; feature: Black Sea; material: saline water; isolation source: suspended particulate matter (SPM) from the Black Sea western gyre | collected 2013-06-09/2013-06-10 | depth...
GGGTCTTTCAGGTCCAGCAGTAAAGCCAATTGCTCTGGCAAAGGTTTATTCTCTGACCAGGGAAAAAATCCTCCCTGTTATTGGAATGGGCGGCATTTTTAGCTGGCAGGATGCTCTGGAATTTCTGGTGGTAGGTGCCAGTGCAGTAGGGATTGGTACTGCAAATTTCATACAGTATGATGTCGGGGAAAAGATAATAGAAGGTTTAAGGAACTACCTTAAGGAGAAAAAAATTTATGATATTAATGAAGTAATAGGAAGGCTTAGAACTTGAAAGGTAAAAAATTATCCTTAAAAGACAGATTAATTGTAAGTCTGGATACAAATAATAAAAGTGATGTTGTAAGTATGTGCAGAAAAATTTCCGGCAAGGTATCAACTTTAAAATTAGGTCTGGAACTGATATATGGTGTTGGGCTGGAGGTAATTGATACAGTAAAGAGTTTTGGTTATAATGTAATGCTTGACGCAAAGCTTCTTGATATACCCAATACAGTAAAGAGTGCTGCGGAAGCTATTGGAGATCTTGGTGTCAGCGCAGTGACCATACATACGCTGGGTGGAAGGCAAATGCTCGAGCAGACACGGGAAATATTGGAAAAGCAATCAGAATCAAGAGCTAAATTCAGGCCGCTTCTATTTGGAGTTACCATTCTTACCAGTCTGGATGATAAGGATCTTAAGGCTTTAGGCTTTAAAGGGGATTTCCTGTATTCTGTTTTAAGTTTAGCCGGTATTGCCATAGATGCAGGAACAGATGGAATAATATGCTCACCAAATGAAGTCGATGCAATAAGAAAAAAATTCGGCAACGGTTTTTATATTGCTACCCCCGGAATCAGACTTCCGGGAGATGCAGCTGGAGACCAAAAAAGAATAAACACTCCAGAAGAGGCGATGTCCAGGGGAGCAGACTTTATAATTGTGGGCCGTTCGATAACTACCAGGGAAGATGTAGGTGGTACTATAGATTTATATCTGGAAAAAATAGAAAGGGCACTGGGCCATGCTTAAAGTAATAAGTCAGGTTGAAGGATTGGATATATATAAAATATTGAAGGATACAGGTTCCATAATGGAAGGTCATTTTAAATTAAGCTCGGGGTATCACAGTAAGTACTATCTTCAGTGCGCCAGACTGCTTCAGTATCCGGATATTACCTACAGGCTTGCCCGGAAAGCTTTAGATGTGGTCAGCGAAGATATTGATATAGAAAATATTAATGCTGTAGTATCACCTGCTGTAGGAGGTATCCTGTGGGGTTATATGATCGCCTACGCGGCAGGCTGCCGGATGATATTTACTGAAAGAAAAACTGAAAGTATGGAATTAAGACGTGGGTTCGAGATAGAATCCGGCCAGGAAATTATTGTTGCAGAAGATGTTATTACCACCGGTGGATCGGTAAAGGAAGTAATAGAAATATGCAAGAAAAACGGTGCGCAGATAAAAGCAGTAACAAGCATAGTCGACCGTTCAGCCGGTCTGGAATTTGGTTGTCCATATTATTATTTAATTAAGCTTGAGATTGACAAATATCAGCCTTCCGAATGCAAACTTTGCAGGGGAAATATACCTCTCGTGTACCCCGGCAGTAAGAAGAAAAATGCAGACAACTGGTGAAAAAATGTTGATATTAAGTATATATATTTGTATACTCTAATGTATCTAATTTTATTTTAATAAAGAGAGCTCTATGGCTTTAAAAAACTTAAGTGACAAAGACAGAAAGAAGGGTTTGGAGAAAGCCCGGCGGGTAAGAAAAAAGAGAGCTGAAATCAAGGATTTGCTAAAAAAAGGTAAGCTCGATATACGGTCACTTTTTAAAGATGGCAAGCTCTTTAAAGAATATATAATAAATATGAAGGTTATAAATCTAGTAAGCGCGCTCCCTGGAAATGGAAGAGTTAATGCCCTGGAAATCTTAAAGGATTTAAAAATAAGCCCTAATAAAAAAGTTGGCGGGCTGGGTAAGAATCAGAAAAACAGTTTTTACAAGTTTTTTAACATAGCTTAGGCTGACAAGTTTTCAATATTTTATGGCAGGTAGAGGAAAATTATTTATTGTCTCAGGACCCTCAGGTTCAGGAAAAAGTAGCCTGATTAATGATATAGTAAATGAATCGGACGATTTTGTCAGATCCATCTCAGTTACCACCAGACCGAAAAGAAAAGATGAAACTAGCGGCAGACAGTATCATTTTATAAGTAAGGATGAATTTGAGGAACTTATAGAAAAAGATATGCTGCTTGAATGGGCAGCTTATGCCGGTTATCTGTATGGCACTCCAAAAAAATCTGTAACAGAAAAATTAAGTAAAGGTAAAAATGTAATTCTGGTAATTGAGGTCCAGGGCGCCATGCAGGTTATAAAAAAAATAAAAGATACCTATTTAATTTTTATTACCACTTCTTCATTTAAGGAGCTGGAAGAGAGAATCAAAAAAAGGAGAGCCGACAGTCTGGAGGAAATGAGTAAAAGGTTGGAAATTGCAAAAAGTGAACTGAATTATAAGAAATATTATGATTGCATAATTGTGAATAATAATTATAATGAGGCTTTGCTTAATTTAAAAAAAGTTCTAGATTCTAAAAAAGAGAGGAAATGACATAAATGAAAGTGCAGTATGTTGATGAATACAGAGAGAATACAGACAGTAAATATAAACTATGTATATTGGCAGCTAAAAGAGCCAGAGAACTTGGAGAGTATCTTTCTGCGCAAAAAAATATGGAAAGAATAAATGTGGTAAAACCACTGGTTGATGTAGAATCACATGATCCACTGGAAATTGCCTTTAATGAAATAAAAGAAGGAAAAATAATTTACAAAAAGAAAAAAGAATCTATATAATTTTGGTTTTGAATAAATCAATATTTTTAAAAAAAAAGATAGTTCTGGGAATTACTGCGTCTATTGCAGCTTATAAGGCAGCTTCAATTTGCAGCAGGCTGACTGGTATGGGTGCTGATGTATTTCCTGTAATGACTCCTAATGCTCTAAATTTTATAACTCCCATTACTTTCAGCTCAATCTCCGGAAATAAAACTATTGTGGAGCAGTTTGCAAACGAGAAGAAAATTCACCATATCTCACTTTCCCATAGTGCGGATATTTTTTTGATTGCACCGGCTTCAGCTGATACCATTTCAAAATTATCTTATGGAATTTGTGATAATTTCCTGACCACTTCAGTGGTTTCTGCTGCCTGTCCTGTGTTAATTGCGCCGGCTATGAACGAAAGTATGTATCTTGACCCAATAATTCAGAAAAATATTCTGCGGCTTGAAAAGTCAGGAAAATATTTTTTTAAAGGACCGAAGAGTGGCAATCTGGCCTGTGGTGAGAAAGGTCTGGGAAGACTGGAAGATGAAGATATTATAATTGAAAGACTGGGAGAGCTTCTTAATTATAGTTCTGATCTTAAAGGAAAAAAAATTATAATTACAGCCGGCGGCACCAGGGAGTTTATTGATACTGTAAGATATATATCCAACAGGTCCAGTGGGAAAATGGGTTATGCTCTGGCTGAAGAAGCTTATTTCAGAGGTGCTGAAAAGGTAATCCTTATAAGCACCGCGAGGAGCCTGCCGCGGCCATACGGCTTAGATGTCAAATATGTTGAAGATACAAGCGGGATGAAGAATGTGTTGGATAAATATTTTAGTACCAGTGACATTGCTATAATGGCAGCTGCTGTAAGCGATATAATACCGCTTAAAAAATATGATTTTAAGTTAAAGAAAAAAAATGATATATTATCCAGAATAAAGTTTGGAGAAAATGAAAATATCCTTGAGTCTTTAGCTGAAAAAAAGAAAAAGAATCAGTATCTGGTTGGTTTTGCTGCTGAAAGTGGTTATAATTCCAGAGATGTTTTAGAAAAGATTAAGAATAAAAATATTGATATGATTGTTGCCAATGATATCTCCAGAGAGGATATAGGAATGGAAAGCGATTATAATGAAGTTGATATAGTAAGACAGGATGGGACTGTAAAGAAATTAGCCAGGGATAAGAAAAGAATTATTGCCAGAGGAATCTGGGATGAAATTGTAAAAAGTTCAATGGAGCTTTAAAAGTTTTGGTAGGAGGAATAATGTTAAAGAAAAGGGAATTCTTATTTACTTCAGAATCAGTTACCGAAGGTCACCCGGACAAGATGGCTGATCAAATTTCAGATGCAATTCTCGATGCTATGATAGCTGATGATCCCAAATGCAGGACAGCCATCGAGACGTTGCTTAAAACAGGAATTGTAGTAGTGGCAGGTGAAGTTACTACTTCTACTTATGTAGAAATTCCTGATATTGTTAGAGAAGTTATTAAAAATATTGGCTATACCAGGGCAAAATATGGTTTTGATTATGAAACCTGCGGTGTTATTTCTTCTATTGGGAAACAGTCTTCTAATATTGCCCAGGGTGTGAATAAAGCTTATGAAGCCAGAGTAGGAAATGGATATGAAAATGAATTTGATACTCAGGGTGCTGGAGACCAGGGAATGATGTTCGGTTATGCATGCAATGAAACAGAGGAGCTTATGCCCCTTCCTATTCAGATTGCCCATAAGCTGGCTCACCGGTTATCTGAGGTTAGAAAGGCAGGGATACTGCCATACCTGAGGCCTGACGGTAAAACGCAGGTAACAGTAAGATATGAAAATGACAGGCCGGTTTTAGTTGAAACAATTGTAATAGCTACTCAACATGCTCCAAATATTGACATAGAAGCACAGATAAAACCGGATATCAAAGAATTCGTAATAAAACCAATTGTCCCCCAGGAATATTTAAGCAAGGATTTAAAGTTATTTGTAAATCCAACCGGGGAATTTACTATTGGTGGTCCTATGGGTGATACGGGAGTTACCGGGAGGAAAATAATTGTAGATACCTATGGTGGAATGGCAAGACATGGCGGAGGGTGTTTTTCAGGAAAGGATCCTTCTAAAGTTGATAGATCAGCTAGCTATGCGGCAAGATATGTTGCCAAAAATCTGGTGGCAAGCAGGGCTGCCGATAAGCTGGAAATAGAAGTGGCTTATGCCATAGGTGTTTCGCATCCGGTATCAGTTATGGTAGAAACATTTGGCACTGAAAAGGTAGATGTTAAAAAAATTGAAAAGGCAGTAAAAGAAATATTTGACTTAAGACCGGCGGCGATTATTAAAAACTTGAATTTACTCAGGCCAATTTATAGAAAGACCGCTGCTTATGGTCATTTCGGGAGGCATGACAGAGATTTCACCTGGGAAAAACTGGATAAAGTTGATGAAATTAAAAGTTTTCTGGGTCTTAAATAATTATTGTGTTTTAAATGGGTAGAAATAACAAATATGCAGAGGTTTATATAGATATAAAAGCCTTTGATATTGATCATGCTTTTGACTACAGGATACCACCGGATTTATCTTCCGATATTGATATTGGCAGAATTGTTCAGGTTCCCTTCAAAAATAGAATTGAAGTTGGCTACATTGTAAAAATTAAAGATGAGTCAGAACTTAAAGACAGGGAAATAAAAGATATTTTAAAAATAGTAGAAAAGAGGCCTGTTTTTAACCCAGAGAGACTCGAGCTTATTAATTGGATTAGCGAGTATTATATTCAGCCGCCGGGAAGTGTTATTAAGTTTTTCCTGCCCCCCGGGGGAAAGTACAAGCAGGCGATTACCAGTCCCAGGGTTCAACTAAAATTTAAGGATTTCATAACTTTAAACCGGAACAGATATAATCAGCTAAAAGATAAGATAAACTGGAAAAGAAATTCTTCACAAAAAAAAATAATTGATTATTTAATTTCAGGCGGTGAAGTTTTAAAAGAAAAACTGGTAAAAGATACCGGCTCAAGCTACTCGAGCCTGGCAAGTCTTGCAGATAAAAATATTATATCCATAGTTAAAAAAAGACAAAAAAGGGATTTTAGATACGAATACCGGCCTGGTAAAGATTTAAATAAAAAAAAGATAATTTTAAACTCCTATCAAAAAAATGCTCTGCGCAGTATAGATAATGCCATACAGAAAAACATTTTTCACAAATTTCTGATTGAAGGCGTAACAGGCAGTGGAAAGACCGATATTTATATAGCTGCGTGCAGGAAAGTTATAGAGAAGAAAAAAAGAGCGCTCATTCTTACACCTGAAATTTCCTTAATTCCCCAGCTATTTTCAAGATTTGAATCCGAGTTGGGATCCAGGGTCTGTGTGTATCATTCTAATATGAATGAAGCGGAAAGATATGAAAGATGGCTTGGTATATGGGAAAATGAGTTTGACGTAATAATAGGGACAAGATCTTCAATTTTTACTCCTATAGGTAACCTGGGCATGATAATACTGGATGAGGAGCATGACCCATCCTATAAGGAAGGGACAAGGGTAAGATATAATACACAGGATGTGGCAATAAAACTGGGGGAAATACTGAATATTCCTGTGGTTATGGGAAGTGCGACTCCTAATATTGTTACCAGGTACAGAGCAGAAAAAGAAAATGATTTTACACTTCTAAAGATTCCGGTTAAAGCCCAGAGCAGCAGTCCACTGGAAACGCAAGTAGTTGACTTAAAAAAAATAGACCGCTTGAAAGAAGATGTGGCTATAACCGCTAAATTATTTACTGCAATCAGGGAGGAATTAGAAAAAAATAATAAGGTAATCATTTTCTTAAATAGAAGGGGATACAGTAATTTTGTTATATGCAATAAATGCGGCAGCGTGCCTAAATGTTCCGCCTGTGACCTTTCCTATAATTACCACAGTGATCGTAAAAAACTGGTATGCCATCATTGCGGCAGGGAGCAAAATTATACTGGAAGGTGCCTTGTTTGCGGCGCAGATAATATCTTTTTATACGGTACTGGAATTCAGAGGGTGCAGTCCAAGCTCCAGATGAGATTTAAAAACACACCCATACTTAGAATGGATTCGGATATAACTGTAAAGAAGAAGTCACACCAGGAAATACTAAGCAAGTTTATTTCCCCTGGTGGGTCAATCCTTATCGGCACTCAGATGGTAGCCAAAGGCCTGGATATTGAAGATGTAACACTTGTAGGAGTTATTAATTGTGATAGTATGCTGGGGCTTCCTGATTATCATATGAATGAAAGAGTTTATCAGCTTATTACTCAGGTATCGGGAAGAGCTGGCAGGAAGAGAAAGAAGGGCAGGGTAATAATCCAGACCTATAATCCAGAAAGCAGTGTTATGAAGAACGTACTGGGAAATGATTATGAATCATTTTACCGCCAGGAACTGGCCAGCAGAAAAGAGCTTTGCTATCCTCCTTTTTCCAATCTGATAAATATTATAATTTCAGGGAAAGAAGAAAATAAAGTAAAGAAAGATATAAAAGAATTATTTGCAGAAATAAGCAAAGAAAACAGAACTGGCAGCAACATACTGGGTCCTGCCCCTGCTCCTTTTTATAAAATAAATTTATTTTACAGATGGCATATAATAATAAAGTCTAAAAATATTGAATATTCAAATAAAATATTGACTAAAATATTAAAGAGATTTAAAAAATTTGATGAAAATAAGATAATTATTGATGTAGATCCGGTATGGATATTGTAAATTTGTGAAAGGTATAAGATGTCAGTTAAAAAAATTAGAAAGATCGGGGATCCGGTTTTAAGGGAGAAAAGCAGAAGTGTGGAAAAAATAGACAGCAAGCTCCTGGAGCTCGTCAAAGATATGATAGATACATTAAATAACGAGGGTGGAGTAGGCCTGGCCGCTCCCCAAATAGGAATAACCAGAAGAGTAGTTATTGTTAATTTTGACGATAAGATTCAGACATTTATAAATCCGGTGATCGAAGTTCTGGACAATAAAAAAATAGAGAGTGATGAGGGCTGCCTGAGTATATATTCCATAAAGGGTTTTTTCGTTAAAAGATTTCCCAGAGTTAAAGTAAAGGCAAAAGATCTAAAAGGCAATGATGTTACACTCATAGTTGAAGACCTGCTGGCGAGAATATTTCAGCATGAGATTGATCATCTGAACGGGATATTGTATATAGATCATCTTGACCGCAAATCAAAAAGTGAACTGCTCTCTAAGATTAATGAGATAAAACTAAATATTTAAAAGTAAAAGGAGACTTTAATTGAAAATACTATTTTTTGGCTCTTCAGAAATCTCAGTTCCTTTTCTGGAAGAAATATATAAATCCCGGCATAGCATAACCTCAGTTGTAACTACTATTGATAAGCCGGCAGGAAGAGGAAGAAGGACTACCCTCAATATAGTAAAGAAAAAAGCCATTGAATTGGGGATTGACTTTATACAGATTGAAAAGTTTGAAGATAATTTTTTTGATAATTTTGTAAAATTAGAATTTGATGTCGCGGTAGTAGTTTCTTTCGGAAAAATATTTCCTGAAAGGATATTTAAGCTTACTTCTTGCAGGTGGCTGAATGTGCACCCGTCACTGCTGCCCAGATATAGGGGTCCTACGCCTATTATAAGCGCCCTTTTGAATGGCGATAAAGTCGGTGGTGTGAGTATAATCGAGGTAGTATATGAAGTGGATGCCGGCCGGATATATGCTCAGGTAAAGTTTGGAGTGGAGCAGGATGATAATAATGATAGTCTTGAGCAGAAAGTAGTAAAATTTGGAAAACCCCTTCTGATGGCAGTACTTGACTTTATAGAAGATAAAAATATAAATCCCTACCCACAGGATGAGAAAAATGTAATCTATAGTTATAAGATTGCAAAAGAAGACTTAAAAATTAACTGGAATAGTAGCGCAGTGGAAATAGTTAATAAAGTTAGAGCTTTCAGTTCAAAACCCGGCGCTTATTGTCTCTGGAAAGGTTTGAGGATTAAAATCCTTAAGGCAGGTGTCTTAAGTGGAGCTGCGAGCAATGCACACCTGGATAAGCTTAAGTTTGGTGAAAATGAGAAAAATGGACTTGTAGTGGAAGCTGATAAAAAAACAGGTATTTTAGTTAGTTGTAATAAAAATGAAATGGTAAAAATTGAAAGACTGAAGCCCCAGGGTGGAAAAGTAATGTCTGCAGCGGATTTTATTAATGGATACAGACTGGAAGCCGGTGAGAATTTTGATTGAAAAAAGCAGTAGTGTCAATCCCCGCAGAATTACCCTTCTTATATTGAATGAATATTTCAAGAAAAAAAAATCTCTAAAAGACATAATAAACTTTTATTTTAAAAATTACAGGCTATCCGGGCTTGATAAGCGCTTTATTTTTAATATAGTTAAGGGCACAGTAAGGTATTATCTAAAAATTGATTTTTTACTCTCTTTTCTTTCAGATAAAAAAATAAAAGATATTGATTTTGCAGTGCTTAATATTCTCCGTATGGGAATTTTTCAGTTCATGTATATGGATAAGGTTCCGTCTTATTCAATAGTAAATGAAAGTGTGGAATTGGCCAAGAAAAACGTAACTTTATCTTCTTCTAAATTTGTGAATGCAGTACTGCGCAAAGTCAGTTCAGTTCCAAACATAGATTCATTTGCAAAAGATAAGATTGATAGGTTGGTGGAAGATGAGATTGATAAAATAAGCATAGATTACTCCTATCCGGGCTGGCTGGTAAAATACTGGTTTGACTGGTATGGGAAGGATAAAACAATTTTAATCTGCAGATCACTGAATGAAAATCCACATATTTATCTAAGGTTTAATAAAAATGAAATTACCAGGGAGGAACTGGTAAAAGAGTTAAACATGAAGCCAGTTAACGGGAGGCTCTTACCGGAAGATGTATATGGGGATGCAATAGAGGTTTCCAGCGTCCAGGATATTTCAGAGACTGATGTTTACCGGGAGGGCCTGGTTTCAGTTCAAGATCTCTCATCACAGATAGCAATAAAATACTTCCTGGAACCTTTGGAAGGTGAGAAAGTACTGGATGTATGTGCTGCGCCAGGCGGCAAGACTGCCTATATTGCAGAGCTGGTGAAAAATGAGGGTGAAGTAGTATCGGTTGATATAAGCAAAACAAGGCTGGATGTATTAGAAGATAATTTAGACCGGTTAAATATAAGGAATGTAAGGATTGTGGAAGCAGATGCAGCCAAAACGGATTTTCTGGAGAGAAACAGAGATATTAGGGAGAATAAGGGTTCTAAAGATGAAAGAACAACTGCCGGTTATACCGGATATTTTGATAAGATTTTAATCGATGCTCCCTGCAGTGCTTTTGGAACCATTTCTAAGAATCCGGACGCAAAATATAACAAAACGATGAAAGATTTAATCCGTATTTCCGAAATGTCCTACAAAATTATGGTAAATTGTGACTGGTACCTGAAAACCGGTGGAAAGATTATCTTTTATACCTGTACCCTGTCACCTATAGAAAATCAGCAGGTGATAAGCAAGTTTCTGGGAGAGTTTAAAGATAAGTACAGAATGGAAAAATCAAGCATCTCTGATAAGTTGATATCATTTTCAGGTCAACTAAAAAATGACGCCAGCTCGAGAGAGGAAGCCTGCTTTGAAATAATGCCTTATTATTTTGGAAGTGAAGCAGGCTTTATCTGCAGCCTTTTAAAGAATTCTTAAAGCTGTTTATGAATTGATTAATCTTTTGTTATATTGACAAAGTCCCATAATATGTTAACATAAAATATACAATTATTAATTAACAAAAAGATTAACATGGATACAAAAAAAAGAACACATGTCGTGGTGCCGGAAGAATTAGTAGAAGAGATAGACAGGCTTTCGGGAAAAAGAAAGCGCAGTTGGTTCATAACCCAGGCTGTAAAAAAAGAGATACAAAGACTAAATTTTCTTAATGTGGTAAAGGAAACAGCTGGAACTTGGAATGATGAAGATCATCCCGAATTTAAGAAAGGAGTGGACAGGTGGGTAAGGAGCCTGCGGAAGGAAGATGAAAAGAGACTTAAGGAAATAATGTAATGGCTGAATATCTATTGGATACAACCACAATAATTGATCACTTGCGTGGTGATAAAAAAGTAAGCTCCTATCTGGAAGAAATTGGGATGCAGGGTGACATTGCCGGCTGCTGTTGTATAAATATTGCTGAAGTTTATACAGGAGTAAAAGAAAAAGAAAAAGAGAAGACAGATAGATTTATTGAAAGCCTTTATTATTATGAGGTAACTAAAGAGATCGCAAGATTAGCCGGGGGACTGAAGCAAAAGTATATAAAAAAAGGTAAGACATTGGCTACTACTGATGTAATTATTGCAGCTACAGCTATGGTATATGGTTTAACGCTGGTTACAAAGAATATAAAACATTATCCCTTCCCTGAGTTGGGAATTAAAGAAATCTAGTCTATATGTTGTTTTTAAATAAGGTAAACTATTAAAAAATGAATGAGTTATCTTTCAAAATAGCAGGAATGGATATTTTCTCTAATTATCAAGAAAGGTGATATTTATTTATACTATTTTTTTAACCTTGCCTGATTTCAGGCAGCTGGTGCAGATATTTATGGTTTTAATCTTGCCTTTATATTCAACTTTTGTTTTGTGAACATTAGGTTTAAATGTTCTTCTGGTCTTTCTGTGCGAGTGGCTCACGTTATTTCCAAAAGATGTTTTTTTATCACAAATTTCACATACGCTGGACATTTTTTCTCCTGTATATTAAAAAAATATATTTTATAACTTTTAAGAATACATTCGGTATTAATAAATTAAAAACAACTATAAACAGGTCAGGAAGGAATATTAGCATCTTATTATTTAATTTTCAAGGTAAATAAAAAAGTATGATTATGACAAGAAACAATTTTTAATTTAAAAAGTCTTAATTGGTAGAAAATAAATTAAGATGTTCAAATTATACAACTAAAGAAATTGTTTTTATTTAAAAATAAGATAAGTTTTAATATAATATTAACCTTATATTTATAATTTAATCTTGAAATGATAAGACTATGTTTTATGAAATAAATAACAAGGATTTAAAAAAAGTTATTGATATAATACTGGAAAATTTTAAGGAAAACGAAGAAAAAATTAATGTTTTAAATGTGTTTCCCGTTCCAGATGGAGATACCGGTACCAATATGCTGTTGACTTTAAAGGCGATAAAAGAAGAGCTTTTAAAGCTTAAAAATTTTTCTGTAAAAAGTATTCTGGAGAAAGCTTCATTTGGCGCATTAATGGGTGCAAGGGGGAATTCTGGTGTAATATTCTCTCAAATACTTAAAGGTTTTTTCGATATAATAATAAAAAGTGATAGTTTAAATCTGGATGTAATTAAAGAAGCGTTAAAATCATCCAGAGATTTGGCATATGATTCTGTGCAGGATCCGACTGAAGGAACCATGCTTACCACTATGAAGGATATTTGCAAGCTTGTTGAAAATTTAGTCAATAATACTGATAAAATAAAACTGGTGGAGCTTCTGGACAGAATTATTTCCGAAACTGAAAAATCTGTTGAAAGAACTACTTTTCTCCTGCCGATACTAAAGAAAGCTGGTGTAGTAGATGCTGGAGCGCAGGGTATTTTAGATATTTTGATTGGAGCCAAAAAGGCTTTAATCGAGATTAATAGTATAGACGGCAGTTTAGAAAGAAATGTAAGTAAAGCAGGAAGCGTATCTATTATATCTGGCAGCAGTAAAAATAATAAATCAAAGAGTAATAGTCTAGATAAGGAATCTAAAGCATATGTTCCGCAAGCTGAGAGTAAAAGATTAAAAGAAGTAAAAATAAGTTATGAGATTAAATATACTTATTGTACGGAATTTATGGTAAGGGGCAGCGGGATAGATATAGGAAGATTAAGGGAAAGAATTGAAAGTTTTGGCGATAGCACGATGGTGGTCGGAAATGAAAATCTTGTAAAAATACATGTACACACAAACCATCCCCAAAAAGTTCTGGGAACAGCATTAAGAGAAGGTACTCTTCATGACATTCAAATTAATAATATGGAAGATCAGAGGAAAGAAGCAGCAGGAGAAGCAGAACCGGTAGAAGAAAAGATGGAGGAAGGAAGGGCTCTGATAGTAGTGGCTAATGGTGATGGACTGGAAGGGATATTTAAAAGTATTGGTGCGGATATTATTATAAGCGGGGGACAGAGTATGAATCCATCAACTTATGATATAGTAAAGGCCATAAACAGCACGGAGGCTGTAGAGGTTATCATATTTCCAAATAATAAAAATATTATACTTACTGCAAACCAGGCAAAAAAAATTGTCAGGAATAAGAGTGTTTATATAGTGCCTACTAAAAACATTCCGGCTGGAATATCGGCAATCCTGAGCTATAATCCTGATTCAGGCATGGAAGAAAACAAGTATAATATGGAGGAAGCAGCCCAAAAGACCAAGAACGGGGAAATAACACAGGCAGTGAGGGATGCAAATCTTATGGTTGGTAAAATAAAGAAGGGTGAATATATTGGTTTATCTGATGGCGAAGTAAGAGTAATCTCGAATAATGTTGTGGATGCGACTATAGATCTGGTAAGAGATATTGCAAGTTCAACTGAAGAGGTTATTACCTTTTATACCGGGAAAGATGCCATACATGAAGATAATGAGATCATTAAAATAAAGCTTAAAAAATATTTTCCTAAAATGGATATAGAAATGCATAAGGGGGGACAACCCTTATATCCTTATATATTTTCAATAGAATGATTGCACTAGATGGTGATGAGCTATTAGAATTATTTCTGGTAAATTTAAAGGTAAAAAACTAAAGACTCCTTCGGATTATAAAATCAGACCCACTTTAGACAGTGTAAAAGAAAGTATTTTTAATGTTATTGGCGATAGAATAGTGGGGTCAAATGTTTTGGACCTGTTTTCAGGAACAGGCTCACTGGGAATAGAATCTTTGAGCAGGAATTGTAATCTGGTATATTTTGTAGATAAAAGCTTTGAGTCAATTAATCTCATAAAATATAATACTGAGTGTTTAAAAAATGACAGTAAAAAGTATAAAATAATTAGAAGTGATGTTTTTAAATTTTTGAAGTTTTATGAAGGTTTAAAGTGGGATATAATCTTTTTAGACCCACCATATAAAATTGAAAGTGGTATAATGAAAAAAATATTCGATATTTTATCAGAAAAAAAAATTACAAGAGCTGATACCCTTATAATATATGAATATTTTTTTAAAAAGGATGCAAGTAAGGAAATAGAAAATTTGAGAAAAATTAAAGAATCGCATTTTGGAGATAAAAAAGTAATTTATCTCTCTCCTTATTAAATTTAAGAGATTGGATTGTTTTATGGAAAAGATAGCACTATGCCCGGGTACTTACGATCCTATAACCGAGGGGCACAAAGATATTATTAGCAGATGTTCAAAGATTTTCTGTAAAGTAATAATAGCCATATCAAGAGATACCAGAAAGAAACCTCTTTATACTACAGAGAGAAGAGTTGATTTTGCAAAGAGGGCGCTAAAAAATATAAATAATATTGAAGTGATCACATTTGAAGGGCTGTTGGTGGATCTTGCCAAAAGAGTAAAGTCAACGGTTATAGTCAAAGGTCTTAGAGCTATATCGGATTTTGAGTATGAATTCCAGATGGCGCAAATAAATAAAAAATTAAATCCGGAAGTAGAGACTATGTTTATGGTAACTAATCCTAAATTTGCTTATCTTAGTTCCAGTGCGGTAAAAGAAGTGGCCAGGTTTAAAGGCTGTATAAAAGGTTTGGTTCCAGAGGAAATAGAAAAAGATATAGTTGAAAGTTTTAATAAAAATATTTTTAATTAAAAAGAAATAGATATGGAGAATGATATGGATGCAATTGAAATTGTGGACCGGATTGAAGAATTTCTAGATAAGAGAAAAAGAATTCCATTTTCGTCCAATATAATTGTAAATGAAAATGAGATATACGACCTGTTGGATGAACTGAGGAATATACTGCCGGAAGAATTCAAGCAATCCAGATGGATTGTGAAAGAAAGAGAAAATATGATAGAGGAAGCAAAAAGGTACTCTGAAAGAATAATAAAGGATGCAAAAGAAAAGGCAGAAATTCTGATTAGTGAAACCGAGATACTAAAAAATGCCAATAGGAAATCAGAGGAAATGATGTCTGCAGTAGAAGCAAGAGCAAGAACCATCAGGCTGGAAGCTGAGGATTATGCTGATGAAAAGCTGGCAAACATGGAAGCTGTATTGCATAAACTACTGAATGCAATTGAAAAAGGAAGAGAGCAATTCAGAAGTACACTGAGTTCAGACGATAAATGACATGATAAATAATGTTTATTGAATAAATATTATTTTGTGATATATTTATGTACTTGTGTTTATTTATAACAAGTTTGTAACAAAATATTCAGCAGGAGGATATAGTATTGGGGGTTCCAAAAAGGAAAACGTCAAAATCTAGAAGAGACAAACGCAGGACTCATGACAGGTTAAAAATGGTAAACATTGTAGAGTGCCCCAGGTGCCATAGCAAAAAGATATCCCATAGAGTCTGTGAAAATTGCGGCTATTACTCAGAACACGAGATAATAATATTTGAAGAGAAGGGAAAAAGAAAAGAAAAGAAAGAAACCAAAGAAGCAAGCAAATAAAAGTGAAAGTGGAACGGAGAAATAGAATTGGAGGTTTGTAATTTGAGTTTACGAAATTTTTTTTGTCCCGATTCTGTAGCAGTAATAGGAGCTGCCAGAGAAGAAGAAAAAGTAGGCCATATCATCCTTGATAACATAATAAATTCAGGATATAAAGGTAAGTTGTTTCCAGTAAATCCTAAAGCAGATGAAATACACGGCATTAAATGCTACCCCTCAGTTTTAAATGTTCCCGGTGATATTGATTTAGCTATAATAGTTATCCCTGCACAGTTTGTATTGCAGGTTTTAGAAGAGTGTTCAAAGAAAAATACGAAATGGTCTATAATTATTTCAGCAGGATTCAAGGAAACCGGAATAGAAGGTGCAAAAAGAGAAAGACAGCTGATCGAAAAAGCAAAGGACTATGGGATTAGAATATTAGGACCTAATTGTCTGGGAATCATTGATACTGAATGCCCCATAAATGCCACTTTCTCACCCAATATGCCTCCCATGGGTAAGATAGGTTTTATTTCACAATCAGGTGCACTGGGCACCTCTATCCTGGATTGGGCAAAAACCAATAAGGTTGGATTTTCAAAATTTGTATCATTGGGTAACAAAGCCGATATTTCAGAAAACGATTTGTTTGATGACTGGGAGAATGAGAAAGATACTGAGGTTATAACAGCATACCTTGAAGGTGTAAAATATGGCAGGGAATTTATCAGGATATCTTCAAGAGTTTCTAAGAAGAAACCTATAATTGTTGTAAAGTCGGGTAATACAGATGCCGGAGCCAGGGCAGTGTCATCTCATACCGGTACTCTAGCCGGTTCAGCTAAAGCTTATGAAGCAGCTTTTAAACAGGCAGGAATAATAAGGGCTAATACCATAAGGGATTTATTCAATTATGCCACAGCTTTTTCATATCAACCATTGCCTAAAGGTAAAAAAGTTGCAATAATAACAAATGCAGGTGGTCCCGGTATCATGGCCACCGATGAATGTGAGAAAAGCGATATATTGCTGGCCAGTTTGGGAAAAGAAACCATAGATGGTTTGAAGGAATTTTTGCCAGAAGCGGCAAATTTTTATAATCCTATTGATATATTAGGGGATGCACTGGCAGATAGATACAAAAAGACACTGGAAGTGGTTGTAAAGGATAGTAATGTTGATGCGGTAGTGGTGCTGCTTACACCACAGGCTATGACTCAACCTTACAGGACAGCCAGGGCAATTGTGGAAGTAATTGAAAGTAGTGGCAAAAGTATTACGGTGCTGACCAGTTTTATGGGAGGTTCTGAAGTCGAAAAAGCAGTAAAATTTTTAGCTGAAAAAAATATTCCAAACTTTGATATTCCGGAAGAAGCAATAGATACATTGAAAGTTATGATGGAGCACATTGATTGGAAATCCAGAAGAAGCTTTCCTATTGAAAATTTTAATGTTGATAAGGGAAGAGTCAAAAAAATATTTTATCAGTGCCAGAGTGAAGGCAGATTAGAGTTAGGGGAGATGGAATCTAGAGAAATTCTGGAGGCATACAACATAAGAATGCCCAGAGCAGAATTAGCCTTTGATATAGATGAAGCAAAAGAAATAGCAGGCAGGATTATTGGATATCCACTGGTGCTAAAAATTGTTTCTCCGAATATATTACATAAAACTGATGTTGGCGGTGTTAAGATTGGAATAGATAATGAAAAAGAGCTGGAGGAAAATTATAACCAGATTCTTTTTAGTGTAAGCAAATATATGCCTGATGCCAATATACGCGGTATTCTGGTTCAGGAATTTATTAAGGATAAAAAAGAGACTATTATTGGAATGAGTGAAGACCCGCAGTTTGGGCCTATGATTATGTTTGGGCTTGGAGGAATATATGTTGAGGCACTTAAAGATGTTTCTTTCAGAATCGCCCCTTTAAGCAGACAGGTTGCCAGAGAGATGGTAGAGGAAATCAAGACTATCAAACTGCTTAAAGGCATAAGAGGTGAAGATCCTTCAGATATTGATAGTATAATTGAAATCATACTTAGAGTTTCTCAGCTGGTTACGGATTTTCCAGAAATAATAGAAATGGATATAAATCCCTTATTTGTAAAAAAACAGGGAGAGGGCTCTATAGCTGGAGATGTAAGAATAAGAATAGGAGGTTAAAATGGTTCCGTTATTTTTTATTTCAAACCAACCTTTTTCTGGCAAGAGTTCGATGTGTGTAGGTGTAGGAAAATTATTTACTGAAAAAGGCCTGAAAGTAGGGTATATGAAACCAGTAGGGACGTTGCCAATCCGGGTAGGAGGAATAACTACAGATGAAGATGCGCAATATATCTCAAATATACTGGACGTAAAAGAAGAACTCGAGGATATATGCCCTATTGTGTTAACCCAGCATTTTAACAGAGAAGGCCTGAAAGATCAAAGTTTCTCTAAGGGGTTTGTGGATTTAATTGCTAAAGCTTACGAGAGAATTCAAAAGGGTAAGGATATTGTAATTTTAGAAGGGGCTAAAAGTGTTGAAGACGGCTACTTCCTGGGGATATCTTCAGATAAAATTTGTGAAAAATTGGGTGCCAAGGTAATTATGGTAATTAAATATAGCTCTGAAATTGTAGATCAAATTCTTTATTCAAAGGGATTTTTAGAAGATTGCTTGAGTGGTGTAATCATAAATTGGGTTCCAAGAAGCCAGATGAACTACCTCGAAGAATTGATAGTTCCATTCCTGACAAAAAAGGGAATAGAAGTTTTTGGATATATAGCTTCGGACACGATGCTGTCCTCTGTAAGTATAAAGGAAATGTCCGAGCTTTTAGGCGGACAGATAATTTGCGCTGAAGATAAAGTTAATGAATTAGTGGAGACATTTATGGTTGGAGCTATGGGTCAGGAACAGGCGCTTAAATTTTTTAGAAGAAAGGCCAATAAAGCGGTTATAACCGGTGGAGACAGGGCGGATGTTCAGCTTGCAGCGCTGGAAACACCTACTAAATGTATTATACTTACAGGTAATTTTCAGCCAAGCACTATAGTTCTTGGAAGGGCTGAAGAATTAGGCGTGCCTATGATTCTGGTTAATTATGATACGCTTACTGCAGTAGAGAAAGTTGGAGAAATTATCGGCCATGTAAGATTTCATGAAATTAAAAAAATAGATAAAATAGTTGAAGTGGTACGGGAGTATATAGATATAAACAGATTGCTGGAAATTTCAAAAAAATAATTACAGCTAAAATCAATTATGGTGCAGTTTAACTCAAACAATTATTCAATCATTATAGATGCAATGGGAGGAGATTTTGCCCCTGAAGAGATTGTTAAGGGTTCTATAGAAGCCAGAGCAGCCTTTCAAGTAAAAATAAAACTGGTTGGAAATAAAGATAAGATAAAGACAGTTGCAGCAGCCAGCCAGTTAAATCTTGATGGTATAGAGATTGCTCCAAGCTCCCAGGAAGTAAGTATGAACGAATCCCCATCAGAGATACTAAAGAAAAAAAGGAATTCCTCAATTTTTATAGGTTCAGAGCTCGCATCCAGGGGTCAGGGAAAAGCTTTTCTCTCTGCTGGTAATACTGGTGCGGTAATGGCCTGCTCTCTTTTTAATATGAAAAGAATAGAAAATATAATAAGACCTGCTATTGCAGTGGTAATACCTTTATCAGATAGGAAGTTTGTATTAATCGATGCTGGAGCCAATGCTGATTGCAAACCTCAATATTTAAAGCAATTTGCTATAATGGGAAAAATTTATTCCGAGAATATTCTTGGAATAGACAATCCAAGAGTGGCTCTGGTTAATATTGGCGAGGAAGAAAAGAAAGGGAGTGAACTGGTGGTTGAAAGTTACAGATTACTTAAAAGCTATCCTAAAATTAATTTTATCGGAAATATAGAAGGAAGGGAACTGTTTGAGGGTGCAGCAGATGTAGTGGTTTGTGATGGGTTTGTGGGAAACGTAATATTGAAGTCGGTTGAGGGTCTGACAAACTTCTTTTTTGGTGAAATAAAAAAAATCTTGACTTCAGGTATACTGGCCAAACTTTCAGCTTTGTGGCTCAGGAGCTCTTTTACCACGATGAAGAAGAAATTTGATTATGAAGAATATGGAGGAGCACAACTTCTAGGGTTAAATGGACTGGTAATTATTTCTCATGGAAGATCAAAGTCCAGAGCAATTAAAAATGCCATAAGAGTAGCCATAGAAGGCTTGAAAACAAATCTGACCAGTAAGATTAATGAAGAAATTAATAATATAAATTAAAACAATAGTAACAATTAAAACAATAGTAAAAGGAGTAAGAATGGAAAATTTTGACAAGCTTAAAAAGATTTTAATTGATGTACTTGGCGCTAAGGAAGAAGATATTAAAGCTGAAAGTAAATTTGTTGATGATCTGGGAGCTGACTCACTGGATTTAGTAGAACTTATTATGGCATTTGAGGATAAATTCGGGATAGAAATAAGCGATGAAGATGCTGAAAAAATTGTTACAGTAAAAGATACTCTGGATTATATTGATGCTCATTCTAAAAAATAATTTTAAATATGGATAAAAAAAGTTTTATAGTTATATAAGGTGGGGAAATTTATTTAATGAACGATGAAGGTGTCCTGAGGAGTAGAGCAAGAGACTGGTTAAAAAGTTTGGGAATTAATCCTGTAGATTTAAAAATTTATATACAAAGTTTAACTCACAGATCTTTTGCGCATCAGATAAATATTCAATCACGGGGGAACGAACAATTGGAGTTTTTGGGTGATAGTGTACTTTCCTTTATCATTACATCATATTTATATAAAAAATACAGCAATTTTACCGAAGGGGAAATGGCTAAAATAAGAGCAGTTTTAATCAATAGAGAGACGCTGTTTAAAATAGCCAGAGAAATAAAAATAGACCAGCAGATACTTTTAAGTGAAAATGAAGAATCCTGTAAGGGAAGAAAAAAAATATCTATTTTAGCTAATAGCGTAGAAGCTCTTATAGGTGCTATTTACGTTGATAAGGGAATTGATTTTACTTTTAATTGGGTCCTGGAAAGATATGAAGATAAAATTAAAGAAAAAATTAAAACTTCTGAAATTATAGATTATAAAACTTATCTTCAGGAAGTTATTCAAGCGGATTATTCCAAACTTGCAAAATATAAACTGGTTAAATCCGAAGGTCCTGATCATAATAAATCATTTTATTCAGTGGTAATGATCGATGATGAAATAATTGGCAGGGGCGAAGGAAAAAGTAAAAAAGATTCCGAACAGGATGCTGCAAAAAATACTTTAAAAACGCTATATAATTTAAATTTATAATTTTTATTTAGGAAATTAAAGTTGTACTTAAAGAATATAACACTCCGGGGTTTTAAATCTTTCAAAAATAAAAGTCAATTATTTTTTGAGCCTGGGATCAGTGTAATTGTTGGGCCCAATGGAAGCGGTAAAAGTAACGTAGCAGATGCTATCTCCTGGGTTCTGGGCGAGCAAAGCCCGAAATCACTTCGTGGGAGCTCAATGGGAGATGTAATTTTCAGGAGTAAAAATGAAGAAATGGGAATTGCTGAAGTTTCCCTGATGTTTGATAACTCAAATAAATTATTTAATACAGAGTTCAGGGATGTTAAATTCACCCGCAGGGTATTTACGAGAGGAGGCAGTGAGTATTTTATAAATTCTTCACCCTGCAGACTAATAGATATACAGGAGCTTACAGCTGACACCGGGATAGGGAGAGGCTTGTATATTATTATAAATCAGGGACAGATTAATGAAATTGCAGTGCTGAAACCTATTGAAAGGAAAACTATAATAGATGAGGTACTGGGAATATCAAAACATAAAAACAGGAGGGATAAATCCCTGAGTAAGCTTCAAAAAGTAAAAAATGATATCGAGAGGATAAATGATTTGATGGAAGAAATAAAAAGGACAATGGATCCCCTTGAAATTGAAGCAAAAAGAGCCCAAAAACATTCTGAAATTTTCAATTTACTCAAGAACGAGGAAATCTCTCTTTTTATCGCTCATCTTAACCATTTAAATAATGAATGGGAAAGTGAAAACGAATCTTACAGGACAAATAAAGATGAGTTAAAAGAAATCAGCAGTAAAATTTTAAGTATAGAAAAGGAGAAAAATGATCTTCTAAAACTCGCTAATAAGGAGCAGGATGAGTACGAATTCTGGAAAAATAAGATTGACTGGTTTAATTCAGAAAAAAACAGACTCGAAAGTATCATAGCCCTGATTGAAAGTAAAAAGAATGTATTCAGCACATTATATAATATGTTCGATCTAAAGTTTTCAAGCGGTACGAGCAATAAGAACGAATTGAAGGTCTCATTGGAGAAAGACAAAAATGGTATTGATATATCTTTTCTGCAGAAAATTTCAAATGGACTTAAAAGGATTGATGAACTGCTCCTGAAATTTTTAGAAAATTTAAAGAAAAAAGTAAAAGATAAAAATACTGCTCGTTATGTTGAAAATGAAGGAAATTTAATTATAGAAGAGATAAAGAAATTATATAAGGTAATTGAAACCAGCCAGCGAAGTAAAGATGCGATTAGTAAAAAAGAATCTCAAAAAGGAAATGAGAAGCAAGTCGATAATTTTAAGAAGAGACTGGACCGGATTAGAATCATAAAGAATATTTGTATGACAAACCTGGAAAGGTCTAAAAAGATTCATTCAATTCTAAATGGTTATCTATCAGTTTCAGAAGATATAAAAAACAAACTTTACCCGGAATTTGAAAGAAGAAGCAGTTTAATTTCAGGCAGTCAGGATAAAATAAATGAACTTGGCATCAGATTAAACCAGCTAAATATCTCTAGATCAAACCTGGAGAACAGTATATATAAAATCGACTTAAAGAAGGAACAAATAAAGGAAAAGGTAGAAGCTATTACAGAGAATATTGTAGATAATTATAATTTATCAATTGATTATGCATTGAAAAGTTACAGTCCGAGCAGTGACATTAAGGAGTCCGAAGTTAAAGTAAAAAGATTTAAAAATGAAATAAAGAAATATGGAAATGTTAATCCCAATGCATCAATTGAATACAACAGAATAAAAAAAAGATTCGACTTCCTTGCTGATCAGAGTCTTGATCTTGTTGAAAGCAAAAAAAATCTGGAGGAATTAATTAAGGATATAAATGAAAGGATAGCTAACTATTTTTTTAAAAAATTTGATGAAATCAACCAGTGTTTTAAAAACTATTTTAAGATTCTATTTCCCTTAGGTGAGGGTGAGATGCAGCTTGAAAAAAGTGATAGCGAAAGCGATAATGAAATAGGTGTGGATCTGAAGGTAGATATTGGTAATAATAAGTTTGTTCCTCTTTCATTGCTATCCGGAGGAGAGAAATCTTTAGTTTCTATAGCATTTCTTTTTTCTATTTATTCAATAAATTCATCACCTTTTTATGTTTTTGATGAAGTAGATGCTTCGCTGGATGATGTAAATATTGGCAGATTTCTGACCCTGGTGAAGAAATTTTCTGAAAAGCAGCAAATAATAATAATTACTCACCAGAAACGAACAATGGAAGTTGCAGATACGATTTATGGAGTAACTATGCAATCCAACGGGATTTCCAAAATAATTTCCGAAAAGATCGGGGAAAAATATGCAGAAGTTAATTAAAAATTTAAGTTATATCTGGAATAAGTTTAGAAATAGCCGCGAGTCATTCTGGGACGAGTTGGAAGAACAGATGGTAACAAGTGATATCAGCATTAATACTGCCAGCAGGATATTAGAAGAAGTAAAAGATTATGTTTACCGTGAAAATATAAATAACCTTGAAAAAGTAAAATCTTCATTAAAACAGCAAATTATAGAAATTCTCAAGTGCAATAGAGATAGTAAATTAAATATATCATCCAGACCTCCCACGGTATTCCTGATAGTTGGAGTAAATGGTGTGGGTAAGACCACCTCGATTGCAAAATTAGCCAATATGTTTAAAAAGAATGGAAAAAAGGTCTTGATATCAGCAGCTGATACTTACAGATCGGCTGCAGTGGAACAGATACAATATTATGCTGAAATATTAGGAATGGATATAGTTTACCACCAGAAGTTTTCTGACCCCGGGGCAGTAGTTTATGATAGTGTAGAAAAAGCAAAAGCCAGAGGAACCGATCTGGTAATAATTGATACTGCAGGAAGAATGCAAACTTCGTATAATCTTATGGAAGAACTTAAAAAAATAAAAAAAGTAATCTGCAGGAGAATAGACCGGGAAGTTGATGAAATATTGCTTGTAGTGGATTCCACTACAGGTCAGAATGCCAGAAATCAGGCAGAATTATTTAACAATTCATTAAATTTAACCGGAATTATTTTAACTAAAACCGACAGCACTTCTAAAGGCGGAATAGTAATTACTATAAAGAATGATCTGAATATTCCTATAAAGCTGATTACCAATGGTGAAAAATTAGAAGACATATGTTATTTTGATCCGGTCAGATTCACTGAATTGATATTCTCTTAATTTGAAACTCAAGATAGAAAGGGATTTTGTGAATGTTTGATCTGCTGACAGCTAAATTTGAAGATTTATTTTATAAAATAAGAAATAAAGGGAAATTAAGCCCTAATGATTTAGATAGTGCTTTTAGAGAAATCAGGCTGGCTTTACTGGAGGCTGATGTAAATTTTAAAGTGGTTAAAGAATTTATAGAAAATGTAAAGACGAAGGCAACAGGCGAGAAGATATTGGAAAGCCTAACACCTTATCAGCATGTAGTAAAAATAGTGAATGAAGAGATTATAAGAATGCTGGGTTCAAGCAGTGGCGGTATTAGTTTTGCTTCCAGAGGTCCTACAATTATAATGACTGTTGGACTTCATGGTTCTGGAAAAACCTCATCTGTTATTAAATTAGCTAATTTTTTAAAAACTAAATTTCAAAAAAAGGTATCCGTGGTTGCTGCAGATGTATACAGGCCGGCTGCAGTGCTACAGCTGGAAGATATGGCAAAAAATATAGATGTGGATGTTTATTCTGAAAATAATTCAGACCCGGTATCCATATCGGTAAAAGGCGTAGAATTATTTAAAAAATCCGGGAGTGATGTAATCATAATTGATACTGCTGGAAGGTTACATATTGATGAAAATATGATGGATGAGATTGCAAATATCAGAAATAAAATTATGCCACATCAAATATATCTTGTATTGGATGCCATGACCGGTCAGGAAGCTGTAAATATTGCTTCCAGTTTTAACCTGCGGGTTGAATGTGACGGAATAATACTGACTAAATTGGACAGTGATACCAGGGGTGGTGCTGCGCTCTCAGTATATTATGTAGTTAAAAAACCGGTAAAATTTGTATCTAATGGGGAGAAAATCGAGGATTTCGATATATTTTACCCGGAAAGGATAGCTTCCAGAATATTAGGTAAGGGTGACATTTTAACACTGATTGAAAAAGCGGAAAAAGTAGTAAGCGAAAAAGAGGCAAAGAGAATCGAAGAGAAAATTTACAGGAATGAATTAAATTTTGAGGATTTTGTTGCACAGATAAGAAGTTTAAAGAAAATGGGGTCAATAGATAAGATATTTTCGATGATGCCCATAGTCAATAAAAGTAAAATATTTAAAAAAGTAAATTTAGATGATTCGCATCTGTCTCATATAGAAGCCATAATTAATTCTATGACTGTGGATGAAAGAAGAAAACCGCATATAATTAACGGCAGCAGAAAAAAGAGAATAGCAAAAGGAAGCGGCAGTTCTGTATCAGAAGTAAATAAACTACTGGAACAATTTAGCAAAACAAAACAGATGTTAAAACAATTTTCAGGGCTGAAAGGGAAATTTAATTTACCTCCTGGTAATTTTTAGGTAAAAAAATATTTTGCAAGTTTTATAGAAAAATATATAATTATGAAAGCATAAAGCTATCTATTTAGGAATTTGGAGGTTACAGATTGAGTGTAAAGATCAGGCTGGCTAGAATGGGTTCAAAAAAACAACCCTTTTACAGAATTGTGGTAGCGGATATCAGGTCGCCAAGAGATGGAAGGTTCATTGAAAAAATAGGCATATATGATCCGAAATGTGATCCATCGAGAATAGAAGTGGATAAAGACAAGGCTCTTGATTGGATTAAGAAAGGTGCAAGACCGACAGATACAGTTCAAAGACTTTTTGATAAAATTGATTTAAAGAAGTAGTTATTACAATTAGACTGGAGGTAAACAGTGAAAGAACTTCTGGAGTACATGGTAAAAGAGTTGGTTGACAGCCCGGATGATGTTGAAATTACAGAAGAGGAGGAAGATGAGAGAACAGTGATTTTTAAACTAAAAGTAGCAGAAGATGATCTGGGAAAAGTAATTGGGAAAAAAGGAAGAACCGCAAATGCTCTGAGGATTTTAATGAGAGCTGCATCTGCTAAAAGAGGTAAAGCCTCTATTGTTAAGATTATGGATTGATAATTTAATATATAAATATAGATAGATTTTTTTATACAGGCACTGGTAAATGTCAGAAGTAATTGTAGATGCAAGGTTGATTGGGGTAATTGGTAAGCCGCATGGAATAAAAGGAGAAATAACTGTAGTGTTGCTTACTGATTATCCCAAAACTATTAAAAGTGGAGATACTCTTTTTTTTGATGAAAAATGTAAGAAGAAAATAGATGTTGAAAGTATTAGATGGAAGAAAATAAAAAGATCTTACATTCCAGTAATTAAATTTAAAGGTATAGACAGCAGAAATGATGCTGAAAACTTAAAAGGTGCTAGTCTCTTCCGGAGTGTAAAAGACAGTCCTAAACTAAAAGAGGATGAATACTGGGTAGACGATATAATAAATTGTATGGTTTATACAAAAAATAATATTTTTGTTGGTAAGGTAGTAAATGTGGAGAAATTTGCAGCAAATGATAATTTAGCAGTAAAAATAGAGAATAAGGATTTAGATATAAGAGATTCTGACAGTAATATTTTCTATATTCCGGTTATTGAAATTTATATTGAAAGTATAAATCTAAAAGATAAAAAAATAATATTAAAAAAAATTCCAGAATATATTTGAATTTGTTATTTTTTTATCACATTTTAAAACCTTTTCATTTGAAAAATGCTAAAAATAGATGTGGTGACCATTTTCCAAGACATGTTTGATAATATTATCGAGTTTGGGGTGCTAAAGGAAGCTTTTAAAAAAAATATCTGCCAGCTGAATATATACAACTTAAGAGATTTCTCGAATTATAAGCACGGCAGGGTTGATGATAGACCGTATGGTGGAGGTCCAGGTATGGTATTAATGCCGGAACCCATAGACAATGCAATTACTTTCATTAAAAAAAAGAATAAAATTAAAAAGAAAGAAAAGCAAAAAACAATATTGCTTGCTCCCAGGGGAGAAAAGTTGAACCAGAATAAATTAAAGTATCTGTCAAATCTTGAAAATATAATACTTATTTGTGGAAGGTATGAAGGTGTTGATGAAAGAGTGATAGATTCTCTTATCGATTTTGAGATTTCCATAGGTGATTATGTATTAACCGGAGGTGAAATTCCGGCAATGGTTATAATAGATGGAGCGATAAGGCTGCTTCCAGGTGTAGTCGGAAAAGAAGAATCTTTAAAGTCGGAATCATTTGAGGACAATCTGCTTGATTATCCCCAGTACACAAGACCACCGGTTTTTAAGGGAATGGATGTTCCTAAAATTCTTTTAAGCGGAAACCATAAAGATATCCAAAAGTGGAGAAAAGAAAAGTCACTGGAAATAACCAGAATAAAAAGACCGGATTTAATTGACAAGGACGGTTAAATTCATTATATTTGTTTGGTTCTTATTAGAATGAAAAAGAGATAGGCTGGAGTTAAAATGAATAAATTAGATAAAATAGAAAGTAAATATATAAAGACTGATATACCCGAATTTAGGCCGGGAGATAAAGTAAGAGTCAAGATAAAAATCAGCGAGGAAAATAAGGACAGAATTCAGGTCCTTGAAGGAATTGTAATAAGGATTAAAGGCTCTGGTATCAATAAAACATTTACGGTAAGAAAGATCTCTTTTAATAATGTGGGTGTTGAAAGAACATTTCTTTTAAATTCACCTATAATTCAGTCTATCGAAAGGGTTAGCGAAGGCGCAGTAAGAAGGGCTAAATTATATTACCTTAGAGATAAAATTGGTAAAAAATCAAAAATTAAGTCTAAATAAATATGTAATGATTTGACTTTTTATATTAATGCCTCTTAAGATTAAGAATAAACAGGTTAATGCCAAAAATAAAAAAATCTTAAAAGAATTTTTAGGATACGCTATTGTTATTTTAGCAGCAGTAATATCAGCCACTTTAATTAGAATTTTTATACTTGAACCTTTCATTGTTCCCACTCCTTCTATGGAACCTAACTTAAGAGTTGGAGATAAAGTCATAATCAATAAAATGGCATATAAATTTGGCACTGTTGAAAGAGGAGATATTGTAGCATTTCATTCTCCGTTGGAACAAAAAGATCTGGTCAAAAGAGTTATCGCTGTAGAAGGTAATGAAATTACTCTGACCAGTGAAGGTGAAATTTTCATAAATGGTGAAAAAATCTCTGAAAGTTACCTGCCAGCCAATCAAAATATATTCTATATCAACCAGACCATAGTTGTCGGTGAAGGTGAAGTATTTGTAATGGGAGATAACAGGAATAACAGTTTTGATAGCAGATTTTTTGGAACAATTGCAGAAGATGATATATTCGGGAAGTTTGTTTTAATTTACTGGCCCCCGTCCAGTTGGTAATTTTTTTATATTATTATGGAATTTAAAGAAATAAGAAGACTGGTGAATTTATGCAGTTATGAGGATGATCTGTATATTGCGGGCTATGAAAAAATAGCCGGGGTTGATGAAGTGGGAAGAGGCTCTTTAGCGGGACCCCTGGTTGCAGCGGCTGTCATTCTGGATAAGAGGAAGCTAATGATAGAAAATATAGATGACTCGAAGAAACTCAATGCAAATAAAAGAAAGTATATTTTTAAAAAAATAATTAGAAGCTGCTTGTGCTGGTCCGTAGTAAAAATTCCTCCTGATGAAATTGATAGGTTATCAATAACAAAAGCGAATGCAATTGCATTTAAAAGAGCAATTGGCAGCTTAAAAATAAAACCTGATATTATTTTATCAGATTTCATTAATATAGATCTAGGTACCGGATATTTACCCATTGTTAATGGCGACGAGCTCAGCATTTCCATTGCAGCTGCCTCAATAGTTGCTAAGGTAATAAGAGACCAGATAATGTTTAAGCTTTCGAGATATTATCCTGAATATGGATTTGAACATAACAAGGGTTATGGAACTAGAAAACATTTAAAATCTCTTCAAAAGTATGGACCCACTATGATTCATAGAGCATCTTTTAGAGGTGTTTTAAATTAATAGTTTTAATAAAATAATTATAGGAAAAATAGGGGAGTCTATTGCCCGGAAACATTTAAAAGAAGAAGGGTATTTTATTTTACATAAAAATTATAGAAACAAATATGGCGAAATAGATATAATAGCCAAAAAGGGCAGAAATTTAATTTTTACTGAAGTTAAAACCAGGACGAATTTGGAGTACGGAGACCCGCTGGAGACCATAAATAAATTAAAGATTTCCAGAATAAAGAGAGCAGCCAGTTTTTATATTGCAAGCAACAAACTTTCAGGATTCAATCCCAGTTTTAATGTTATATCTATAATTATCAACAGGAGTTTAATCAAAAAGATGGTAGAAAAAGATAGTATGTCGAACGGAATAACTGAATTAAATACCCCGCAAGATAAAAGCTTCTTAAAAATTGAGCATATAGAGAATGCTTTTTAGCAAAATGCATTATTATGACAAATATTTCTACTTATATACTTGACAAGAATCTTTTACACAATATAATTAAGGATGATGGCTAAAGATTTATATAAAAAAATTAAACTATTAAGAGAAGAAAATGGGTTTTCCCAGGAGTACATTGCTAAAGAATTAGGAATGTCCAGACCTACTTATATGCAGATAGAAAAAGGAGAACGGGAATTGACTATATCTGAGGCAAGAAAACTTGCGAGTATTTTTAGTATGGGACTAGAGAATCTTTTAGCGTTGGAGAAAGCTACAAAGACAAAGATTGTTTTGGAAAAAGAAAAGATACATAAGACATCTAAAGCGACAACAATCCGCATTATTATTCCGCGTGCCAATGTTAAAAAATTTAAAGAAGTTTTGTTATATATTTTAGAAAAAGTAGGAGCAAAGCCAAATATTGGCGAAACTGCTTTGTATAAACTACTTTATTTTATAGATTTCGACTTTTATGAGAAATTTGAAGAACAATTAACTGGTGCGCGGTATATTAAAAATCATTATGGGCCAACACCAGTAGAATTTAAAAAAATTGTTGAGGAGATGGAAGAGAAAGGTGAGATAGAGAGAGTTAAAAGCAGGTATTTTCAGTATGACCAAAAAAAATATCTGCCATGCCGCGAGTCGGATTTAAGAAGATTGTCCGCACGAGAAGTAAAACATATAGATGAAGTGCTCGCCCGTCTTTCAAATAAAAACGCTAATGAATTAACAGAATATTCTCACAGCGATGTGCCGTGGCGGGTTCATAAAGATGGTGAGATTATCAGCTATGAAAGCGTATTTTACCGTGATATGGATCATTCTGTAAGAAATTACGAAGATGAACTTTGATGAGACCGACGAATTTTCTAAAGATTTCAAGCGATTATCAAAGAAATATAAATCATTGGCTGATGATCTGCTTGAATTTAAAAAAGTTGTTTCAAAATTTCTACTTGGCACAGGCAAGCATTCTGTAGTACTAATAGCAAAAGAAACGGTAAAAATTATAAAAGGCCGTCTTTTTTGTCGTTATTTAAAAGGCTTTTCATTGCGAATTATTTATGCTTATTGTAAAAATAAGCAAAAGATTGAGTTTATACAATTATATTTTAAGGGCGATAAAGAAAACGGAGATCATAACAGAATTAAAAATTATCTGCGTAATTTTAAACGGTAAAAAATTATGCAAATACCAACCAAACAGCAAATCCTTAAGAGGTGGTTTTAGAGAGTAAATGGCCAATAAAAAATTAGGAGAAAAAGCAATTTTAGACAAAGCATTTGAAGGAGAATTAGTAAAATAATTATCTTTAAATCGCAAGGGTGATAATTGTAAATTATGATAAATCCACTTGAGGAAGCAGAAAGGATAAGAAAGATTGTTTGCAAAAATAAAGAAAGAAAGTATTACCGATTTAGAGCAGGTCTATTTTATGGAGGGATAGCTTCAGCAGATTGCGTTGGTTGTAATTTAGATTGTGCCTATTGTTGGAGCCAAAAACCAAGGAAGAATCCAGAGAAAATATGTAGATTTTATTCCTCGGAAGAAGTTGCTTCAAAGTTGATTAGGATAGCCAGAAAAAATGGCTACCAGCAGGTGAGGATAACTGGAAATGAGCCAACCTTATGCAAGTATCATTTGCTTGAGGTAATATCCCTGATTCCGAAAGATTTGTTGTTTATTCTGGAAACAAATGGAATATTAATTGATGAAAAATTTGCCAAATACTTATCGAAATTTAAAAATTTGCAGGTAAGGGTAAGCTTAAAAGGAAGTAATGAAAAGATGTTTTCTTTGATCACTAATGCCGAACCAGAATTTTTCGAATACCAATTGAAAACTCTGAAAAATTTGGTTGATAATAATATCTCTTGTAGTGCTGCAATAATGGTTGATTTATATAGTAAAGAAGAAATTCTGGAAATCAGAGAAAAGCTTTACTTGATTCATCCATCTCTAGCCAGAGATTTAGAATTTGAATCATTGATTATGTATCCTTTCGTCCTAGAAAATTTAGAAAAGAGGGGGATAAAGATTAAAAATCTCGTTCTTTAAAATTATAAAATAGGAAAAAGAAGAAAAATTATGTAAATTTAACCAATCTTATTAAAAAAGCTAAAAACAAAAAGGATTTAGAGAAAAAACTTCTGGAATTTAAAGGGGTAGGGCCAGTGACAGCCAGAATATTTTTGAGAGATTTAAAATTAATAAAATGAAAATTACTACTTTAACTAACCCTAGACAAACTATTTTACTTACCTGCCGGGCTGAAGGGAAAGACAATGTGATGACCCTTGATTGGCATACTCCTTTGTCTTTTGAGCCAGTGATGTATGCGGTTTCGATTGGTAAAACTCGTTATTCTTTAAGTTTGATCAGAAAATCAAAAGTTTTTGTAGTTAATTTTATGTCAAAAGATTTTGAAAAGGAACTTCTTTTTTGTGGCCGGCATTCAGGAAAAACTCTAGATAAATTTAAAGAAACTGGCCTCGAAAAAGAAGAGGCAGAAACAATTAATTGTCCAAGGATAAAACAAGCTTTAGGATACTTAGAGTGCAAAGTTGAGAAAGAAACTGAAGTAGGGGATCATTTTCTTTTTATTGCCAGGGTGACCAAGTCAGAATTAAAACAAAAAGGCAAACGCCTTTTTCATCTTTTTGCTGATAAATTTACAACTACAATGGATTAGAGAAAAAGAGAGCAAGAAGGTTTAATGGTATTTATAAAAATTTAGCTTAAAGTTGAAAGAAACATGAAAAATAGACCTGAAAAGAAAAAATTATTAATTAGTTATTGTGGAATAGTTTGTTCTCTTTGTCCTTTATATAGAGGGAAATATAAGAAAAAGAAATGTTCTGGATGTTGGACAATTAACGAATGTAAAATTGTAGAATGTGCGAAAGAGAGAAAAATAAAATATTGTTTTTACTGCGATGAATTCCCGTGTAAATTTTATAAAAAAGGTTTTTCGTGGGACATCGAGGGTAAGCCAGTGATTTGGAAACCGTATAGTAGAGAATATATAAAACTATTCGAAATTGCGAAAAAGAAAAAATAATTAAATTTTAGCTCGAAATTGAGAAAAAATAAGCAATTTGATAAGTTCAAAGTTAAAAATGATGAATAATATCGTTTTAAAGATATTATTTTCTGATTTAACCCATCCTTTAATCTCTTATAATTTCTAATTACCTAATTCACATATGCACATAAATATTATACAATTGACTATATGTGTAAATGTATATATAATTAGTGTATGCTCTTTAAGCTGGATAGTTTCACACTAATTGGCATTGATGCCATAAAGGTGTCTGTAGAAGTTCATATATCAAGAGGGCTCCCTGAGTTTATCATTGTCGGACTGCCGGGGAAAGCTGTAAATGAATCAAGGCAGAGAGTGAGATCTGCGATAATCAATAGTGGATTTGATTTCCCCGTTAAAAAAATAATTGTAAATCTATCACCGGCAGACATAAAAAAAGACGGCTCTTATTATGACTTACCAATAGCCCTTTCAATCCTTGCAGCAAGTGGTCAGATTGGATGCGGTATGTTTAACGAATCTTGCTTTATAGGAGAACTGTCACTGGATGGCAGTATAAATCCGGTAAAAGGATTAATTTCCATGGCTGAAAAAGCACGGGATATGGAAAAAAAGTTTTTTTTTGTGCCATACGAGATTGCCAATCAGGCTTCTTTTATTTCCAGTGTAAGTATTGTCGCGTGTAAAAGTCTGGTTGAGACTGTAAAGGTTCTCACTGGCGGAGAAAAAATAGAGAAATTTATATGTAAAGATAAAGAAAAGAATATTTCAAATAGAAACAATCATTATAATTTTGATTTAAAAGATGTGAAAGGGCAGCTTAAGGCAAAGAGGGCATTAGAAATAGCGGTAAGCGGCAGGCATAACATTATGTTAATAGGACCTCCCGGAAGTGGTAAAACTATGCTGGCCCAGAGAGCTGTTTCTATAATGCCGGATTTAAATCTGGAAGAGTGTATAGAGGTTACTAAAATTTATAGTTTATATGAAAAGTATGTTAACCACCTGATACAGGAAAGACCATTTCGAAATCCTCACCATACTATAAGCAGAGTAGGTCTTATTGGGGGAGGTATTAATCCGAGACCTGGAGAAATCAGTCTGGCTCATAAGGGACTGCTGTTTTTGGATGAGTTTTCGCAGTTTCCTAAAAATTTTATAGAGGATTTAAGGCAGCCTCTGGAAAATAAGACAGTAATTATCACCAGAAATAATCTGTCTTACAGTTTTCCCTGTAATTTTATGTTAATAGTAGCTACGAACCCATGTTATTGCGGATATTTTGGAGATGAGAGCAGGAGATGCATCTGCAGCTTAAGGGAAGTAAGGAAGTTCTGGAAAAAAATATCAGGCCCTATTATAGACAGGATTGATATGAGAGTTACTGTTGCAAGACTGAAGGAAAGTAGTTTTATAAAAACTGAATGTGGTGAAAGTTCAAATCAGATAAAAAACCGTATTAAGAAATGTATAAGTATGCAAAACGAAAGATTTAAAGGTAAAAATGTCAGTTACAATTCTGAAATTGGAATAAATATTATTAATGAATGGTTAAAAAATAATAAAAATATAAGGGATTTAATATATACGATTTCAAGAAAATATAATTTAACGGCCAGGGGCATGGTTAGTATCTTAAAGGTATCCAGAACTATAGCTGATCTGGAAGAAAGTGAAAATATTAAAGACTGTCATATTATTGAAGCCGTTCATTACCGGGTTGGTTCTAATAATCTGGACAGCAGCATCTGTATATGAGTATGTCAACTACCCCGCCCTAACGGACGGGGCTTGTGAAAACAAGCCTGGTTGACTAGGAGGCATAAGAACT
>JACKQG010001345.1_pt1 | contig 34279 bp, 26 predicted proteins | sample 8237621 | NCBI WGS metagenome assembly JACKQG01 (sample SAMN15677084, study PRJNA649215) | marine metagenome | biome: marine; feature: Black Sea; material: saline water; isolation source: suspended particulate matter (SPM) from the Black Sea western gyre | collected 2013-06-09/2013-06-10 | depth...
GGTAGAATGTCAGCTTCCCAAGCTGGACGTCGTGGGTTCGAATCCCATCGCCCGCTTTTGCCTTTAGCGGTTCAAGGGCGAAAACTTGCGATTGCCTAAAGCATAGAAAATCTTTGCTTTGGTTTGTTCCTATCAAAATAAGGTCAATATTTCCAGCAAGTTACTTTTAAAGATAACAGTCATTTGAAATCAAAAGCAATAACAAAAAGTGCGGCGGCGGTTATTATCTTTGGTGTAATATGTGCTTTTACAGCTTACATTGCGCCGGATGGCGAAAAAGATTTGCAAACAAGCGTGTGGTATAGTGTAGTTCCTCCTCTACTGGCAATTATTCTGGCTTTTTTGACGCGGCATGTCCTTCTGAGTCTGGGAATTGCCATTATAGTAGGAGGTTTGCTGACTAAAGTTCCGCAAAGCCCCTTGAGTGTGGTTGCCTGGCTGGAGGGTTTTAAATCAGTAGGTATTTATGTAGCAGGTACTGTTACAAGCAGAGCGAATTTGCAGATACTTGCGTTTCTGCCGCCAATCTTCGTGATGATAGAGATAGTCATAGCCTCCGGAGGTTTTAAGGGAATCATTGTGTGGCTCTTGAAGTGGGTAAAAGGCAGGAAATCCACACAAACGGCTACCGCTCTGATGGGAATACTGTGTTTCATTGACGACTATACTAATGCCATAATCGTTGGCTCGATGATGCAGCCAATCACAGACCGGTTTCGTGTCAGTCGCGAAAAACTTGCCTTTCTTGTTGACGCCACCAGCGCACCTATTGCCGGACTCGCAGTGATTAGTACATGGATAGCCTATGAAGTAGGTCTTCTGAGCCAAATCGCAGATGAGCTGAGCATTGATAGAAGCGGATATTCACTGTTCTTCGATGCACTGAGTTTTCGTTTCTATTGTCTGCTGATGATTGCTTTTGTCTTTTTGCATATTATTTTTGGCAGAGATTTCGGTCCGATGAAAACTGCTGAAGACCTGGCAAAAAATGCGCCCGATGAAAATAACCAAATCGGTCCGTCTCAAATTACTTCTGATTCTGCTCAAATAGCTGTCGAACATCAATCCTCACGGGCAATCAAGGCACTTGTCCCATTGGGCGGACTAATATTGTTTCATATAACCGGGCTTTGGATTGATGGCGGCGGGCCTGCTATGCTTCGGCAAGGCGGTTCGCTTCTTAGTTGGGTTTACTGGCGTGATGTTATTAGCGCCGCCGAAAATACACACCTGATTCTCGACTTCGCAGCACTCTTCGGCCTGGCATTGGCCTTACTGTGTTCGCAGCTCTTCGGTTCACTGCGTATGCCCGTTATTAGCAATTGCTTCAAGCGAGGTGTCAAGCGGGCTATGATCCCCTTTGTCATACTTGTTCTCGCCTGGTCGCTCAAGAATTGCTGCGACAGCCTGAAAACCGGAGAGTTCCTGACAGCAATTCTGGCCGGTAGAGTCTCACCTCATTGGTTTCCGCCGGCGGTTTTCTTCGTTGCCTCGGTGACCTCATTTGCCACAGGCACGAGCTACGGAACGATGGCTATTCTCATTCCCACTGCTATTCCAGTCGCATTTGCGCTCGATGGGAATACCTACGGCCTGACCACAATGATAAGCCTCGGAGCAGTCTTGGACGGTGCAATCTTCGGCGACCATTGTTCGCCCATCTCCGATACGACGATTATGAGTTCTATTGCCAGTTCCTGTGACCTCATCGAGCACGTTCGTACGCAATTACCCTACAGTCTGTTTGTTGCCGGGCTTGCTTTGTTCTGTGCATACCTTCCCAGTGCTTTTGGTCTTGCGCCTGGATGGAGCTTTGTTCTGGCAATATCGGTTATGACATGCTTTTTTGTCGCTCTTGCTCGATACAAGAAAGCATAGCAGAAATGTCAGAACTAATATTATCCTGCATTGAATTATGATATGAGTAACCGCCAAACAAGCAACCGTTAACAACTTTCCTAAACGATGCTGACCATCCTTAAATCTGAATTTGTAATCCTCGGGATATTGATTTAAACATAATCCCTGAAAAATACTTCTTCTGCGATAGCTAAAACAAGCACATCATTGTAATTGAATATGAGAAGTTCGAGGGATTATTATCGGAACTCAAGCAGTTATCTCCATAAGCAATGTGCGGTGAAAAAGGTGCAGTTTTGTCGCTTATCCCCCTATTATCGGGGCTTATCAAAAAACTGTCGATTGTTATTTTTTTGGTCTATTGGCTTGACGAAACACCTTTATTATGATAAAAGAAATGCTCTATCATTGGCGATCTCACGGAGGGGTTTCCGGAATATTTCTGCAGAGAAGAGAATATCATTTGGGCTGAAGGAACGTTTTTTTTTGTATTAATATACTACTTTAGGAATATAGCCTTTTATGTATATTATTGGGTCTAACTACAAGCTATTACGGCATAGATCACTTTCTTTGGCATATAAGGCATCAGGCAGAATACCGCTTTGGTCCATTTGGATCCTGGCCATTGTGCTTTTGGTGTCTGCCGGCATAACTTACCGTATTTTGGCGTCCAACCTGGAACGCGTTGTTAATAGAACTATAAAGTTACCGGTACCGATGAGTGCGTTCCCATTACAAATTGGCAACTGGTCAGGAAAAGACCTGCCCATTCCAAATACTACTAAGGAATATATGGAGAAGAACTTTGCGGACGATTATTTCAGCAGACAATATGATAATTCTGACACTGGGGCCAGGGTTAACGTTTATGTCGTATATTGCTCGTCCCGGCCGGGAGGTATAGTAGGTCATCGGCCTCAAGTGTGCTATCCCGGAAATGGCTGGACACGCGATAGTACTGAAACTGAGCAGTTTATCTCGCGTGCCGGCCAGAAAATACCTTTTCTGATACATCGTTTCCATAAACTGGAGATGACCGACCAGGCAGTTGTTTTGAACTTCTATGTCTTAAACGGCAAGCTTACTGCCGACGAAAAGGACTTTTCCGGATTATTTGGGCAAAGGCTCAATATTGCCGGTGACTTGGCTCAATACGTGGCACAAGTACAGATAAGCTCAGTACAGGAAAAATCCGTCCGAATGATGGCAAAGGATGTAGTAGATTTGATTCTGGATTATCTCCCGGACCAGAGCGGTAAAGTCCGTGCGGTTGATGATAACAATCTCTATAGAAGATAGTGTTTTAAAATTGGCTATCTTGAAACCGATGAATGCAGGAATCGGATAGCAATAATAAGTTGTATTTTTACTCGAAGTTACATTGATTTTTCAATGCAACCGACGGGGACGGAGTATAAGCAAACCAAATAACAGGTTCTATATAGACAACATACAAACATACAGGCACGATAGTATAGTCATATCTTCTTTTGCTGATAATGAATTCAACTGCAAAGATCTCGGAAAAAGCAAAGAAAGAATATTGTTGCAAGCCCCAAAAGATAGTGTACTTATATTAAACTGCTAAATACACTAACAAAGCTGTCTGATAAGGAAAAGGACAATGAAAAAATTTGCTTTGATCGGTGCGGGAGGCTATATCGCACCCAGGCATATGAAAGCAATGAAGGAAACAGGGAACGTTCTTATTGCAGCATTGGACCCGAATGATTCTGTCGGTGTCATTGATTCATATTTTCCAAATGCTGATTTTTTTACAGAGTTTGAGCGTTTTGACAGACACCTTGAAAAATTGCGTCGTGAAAACAACCAGCGTATTGACTATATTAGTATTTGTTCTCCCAATTATCTTCATGATGCTCATATTCGGTTTGCTCTGCGAATAGGAGCGGATGCTATATGTGAAAAGCCGTTGGTATTAAATCCCTGGAATGTTGATGCTCTTGAGGAGATTGCCAGGGAGACAGGGAAAACGGTTAATACTATTCTGCAGCTTCGGTTGCATCCGGCTATATTAGATCTGAAGAAACGCGTTGATAAATCGCCAAAAGGAAAGAAGTATGACATTGACTTAGCCTATATTACCGCTCGCGGGCATTGGTACATGATTTCATGGAAAGGTAATATCTCAAAATCAGGTGGTGTTGCTACTAATATTGGCATTCATTTTTTTGATATTTTGCAGTGGATTTTTGGCGGAGTTAAATACAATTTAGTTCATTTGGATGAGCCGCAGAGAGCTGCGGGATTTCTTGAACTTGAACATGCCCGGGTCAGGTGGTTTCTGTCGATAAAACGAGATGATTTGCCACAAGAACCCGAACCTGGGAAACCTGTGGCGTATCGCTCTATGACTATCAATGATGAAGAAATTGACTTTTCGTGCGGTCTTACTGATCTTCATACTAAAAGTTATCAGGAAATACTCAACGGCAGGGGATTTGCTTTGCAGGATACAAAACCTTCAGTTGAAATTGTATCAACAATTCGACGAGCTAAAACTATAGGCTTGAAAGGAGATTATCATCCATTATTGAAACGTTCTAAAGATTAGTTGTTTTTGTGTCATGATTATATTCCATTAATTTAAATACTGAGCAGTATTTTGAATAAGAAAGAGTAGTAAGGAAAGAATTCTTAATGACAAAGAAGGAATTGACGGATTGCCTAAAGCCGCAAAATAAAGAGTATTTCGTACACGAGTCTGCCTATGTGGACCAGCCGTGTGAGATTGGCAGCGGCACAAAGATTTGGCATTTCTGTCACATAATGAAAAACGCCAAAATCGGTAGGAACTGTATATTCGGGCAAAATGTAAATGTGGCGAGCGGCGTCGTTATCGGCAACAATGTAAAAGTCCAAAATAATGTTTCCATTTACACGGGTGTGATAATTGAGGATGATGTTTTTCTTGGTCCGAGCTGCGTTTTGACGAATGTTACAAATCCACGGTCGCAGATTGTTCGTCATGATTTATACGAGAATACGGTTTTTCGCCGTGGAGCAACTGTCGGCGCGAATTCAACCATTGTTTGTGGGATTGAAATTGGGCGGTATTCGTTCATAGCGGCTGGTGCAGTGGTGACTAAAGATGTGCCGGATTATGCATTGGTTATGGGTGTGCCGGCACAACAGGTTGGATGGATAAGCCGGCACGGTATTCCGCTTCCGAAACCGGATGCCGAAGGTATTATGATTTGTCCGGAAGGGGGCTATCGTTACAAAGAAGTGGAGCCGGGGGTGCTCAGATGCTTGGATTTAGACGAAGATGCTTGTCTCCCACCGGAAAAAGCTATAGGTAAAGCTTCGTACACAGATATTAAAGGAAAATAAACTACGATACCCCCTTTAACCATGAAAGATGACATAATGAACGTGCCTTTATTAGATTTGAAAGCCCAGTACACAACAATAAAGGATGAGATTGTGAGTGCCGTTTCCGAAGTGCTCGAATCGCAGAGATGTATAGGCGGCCCGAAAGTCAACGAGCTGGAAGAAAAAATAGCTGATGTCAGCGATTGTAAATTTGCGGTTGGCGTTTCCAGCGGAACAGACGCAATTTTAAACAGCCTGATGAGTTTGGATATTGGCAGTGGTGACGAGGTTATTACTACCCCTTTTACGTTTTTTGCGACGGTTGGCTGTATTGTCCGTGCCGGCGCAAAACCGGTATTCGTGGATATCGATCCGGAGACTTTCAATATCAAAGCAGAGCTTATCGAATCGGCGGTGACGGAAAGGACCAAGGCTGTTATGCCCGTTCATTTGTTCGGGCAAATGGCTGATATGGACCCGATTATGGAAGTTGCAAATAAATATAATCTTGCGGTCATAGAGGATGCAGCGCAATCGATTACGAGTACATACAAAAACAGAAAAGCAGGCAGTATCGGAACTGTTGGCTGTTTCAGCTTTTTTCCCAGTAAGAACCTTGGCTGTGCAGGTGATGGTGGTATGATTGTCACCAACGACAAGGATTTGCACGACCGGCTCAAAATAATGCGAAACCACGGCGCCAATCCCAAATACTATCATAAATATATTGGCGGAAACTTTCGGCTCGACCCTATTCAAGCGGCGGTTCTTTTAGTTAAGCTCCGGCATCTGGACAGTTGGTCACGGGCCCGTAGAAGTAATGCTGCCTTTTATGATGAAAAGTTCGCAGGTACGGTGGTCAAAACACCGTATATCAATCCGGATTGTTTAAGCGTATATAATCAATATGTCATCAGGATACTTAAAAGGGATGAGTTGGCAGCTCATCTGCAGGATAAAGGCATTGGTTGCGCGATCTATTATCCGGTTCCTATGCACTTGCAGGAATGCTTCGGATATCTCGGCTATAAAATGGGTGATTTCCCACAAGCGGAGAAAGCCGCAAAGGAAGTTCTTGCCATTCCAATCTATCCAGAGCTTACGGATGAAATGAAAACTTATGTCTGTGAGGCTATCTTGTCTTTTTGTTAATAATTAAAAGATGAGATGTCACGTGTGTGAGATTTCGGCACACAAAATCTACAAGCCCAATAACATGTCACAAAGCAGAACAGTAAAAGCCGGTATTCTTGCCTCAGGCACATTTCTGACGACTTGTGTAAGTCTGATTAGTGCAGTTGTTCTTGCGCGTGTGCTGAGCATGTACGATTATGCCACATACAAACAGACTCTGCTTGTATACGCATTCGTGTCTCCATTATTAATGCTTGGATTACCCGATGCCTTGTATTACTTTTTGCCGGGAGAAAACAAACGGCCTCGTTCTCTGTTGATTGAGAATCTCCTGTTGCTTGGTTTTATGGCCGGACTATTTTCTCTTTTCCTTCTTTTTGGAGGAAATCGACTTTTGGCCTGGCGTTTTAAAAATCCGGACTTAGCTCGAATGCTGCTTATACTGGCTCCTTATCCTTTATTTATGTTGCCAGTTTCAGGGCTTAGTGCCTGTCTTATAGCTCGTAATAGAGTAAAACAAGTTGCCGTTTTTAATGTATTAAGCCGCTTGTTTATGCTTGCCACGGTGTTAACCGCTATCATGATTAGTCGTACTCCAGCTGCGGCTATTGTCGGTACAGTCGTTGCGACGGGAATAGTGTTTTTTCCAGCGTTGAAATTAATGTTTGCTGCCTGTAACCTTGGTTCGTGGCTGCCAAGTACAAATAGCATGTGGTCTCAGTTAAAATATGCAGTCCCATTGGGTCTGGCTGTAATGATTGGAACTATTTCCAAGTCATTAGACAAGATGATTGTTTCTTCAATGTGTTCTCCGGAACAATTCGCGGTTTATGTAAATGGTGCTATAGAGATACCTTTGATAGGAATATTGACCGGTTCGGTTATTGCAATTCTTATTCCTGACCTTGTCAAATTGTACAAGGCAGCCCAATATCAGGAACTCATGGAGCTATGGCACAGGGCAATGGTAAAGTGCGCGCTTTTGATTTTTCCTATTATGATTTTTCTGTTTGTAATGGCACCTGAGGTTATGCGAATACTGTTTTCGGTAAAGTATGAAAATAGTGCAGTACCTTTTCGGGTTTACTTATTGCTTCTCCCCATCCGGATAACAACTTTTGGGGCAGTATTTATGGCGGCAGGGAAAAACACATTGATACTTTATCGTGTCATAGTGGGACTAGCACTCAATTTAGTTTTAAGTATTATTTTAGTTAAGCTTGTTGGCGCTATAGGTGCCGCTGTTGCTACAGTTATAGCCATATATGTTTGGAATATACCTTATTGTTTATTTTTCATTGGAAAAATTCTGCATACAGGAGTTTTTCGCATTTTCCCTTATCAGCGCCTTGCTAATATATTGTTAATTGCGGTTTTGCCGAGTGTTATTTTAGTAGCTGGATTAGTCTGGGATGTATCAGATATTGTAAAGGTAATCACTTTGGGTAGTTTATACTCATTAGCCATAATTCTTTTGTATGGGTGGCGTAAATGGGTTAGACTACAGGAATGGAGGTTCAAATGGGGGCAGATATAATTCCCGAGAAGATACCTGAGGATTTTAGATACGATGATTCATACTATGAGGCGCTTGGCTTGCCGAAGGGGATTTTAACTTTAAAGGATAGAATAAGATTTCTTCATGCCTCTAAATGGATTGCGGGAGATAGCTTGCTTGATGTAGGTGCTTATTACGGAGATTTTATTAAATTGGTCCGGCAAGAACACAAGCTTAAATCAGTTTATGGCACAGAAGTGTGTGATCAACGTCTTAAACTGGCAAATGAGAATATTGGAAAACATGTTGTGCAAATGGGATTTAGACACGGTGATCTGGATAGCTTCGAAGAAAACAGTGTAGATACAATTACCTGTATGGAAGTTCTCGAGCATGTAGATGATCTGGATAGAGCGGTTGGAGAACTGCTCCGTGTGGCCAGGAAGAGAATTATAATTACAGTTCCATGGGAACAAAAGATAGCATACCAACTGTGTGTTTACTGTGGCGGATATACGCCGGAAAGCGGTCACCTCCGGCGGATTGACAGGGAAATTATAGAGCGTCTTTTCGGCGGAAAAGTTGCAAATTATACTATTTTACCCATTGTCAATAAGCGTCTTTTGAGGATTTGCCGATTACTTCATATCAATTCACCGGAATTGATTGCTTCTGTGGACAAACTGTGGAGATTTAATATGAGGGGATGTTTATGGGCAATGATTATAGTTGATAAATAAATGATGCCTTTTTTCCTTGGTTGTCTTCGGCGGAATGCCCGGGAACAAATATTCAGGATTGTGAAGCAGATTTTGTGAAAACAAAGGCCTGATTAGTAATGTGTCAGCAAAAGAGATAAGAGAAATTAGTCCTTATAAAGGTAAGGTGGACTTGTAATCTGGTTTAAGATTAAACGATGGAACGCTCAAATAAAATAGTTTATCTTTGCACAGAGAATAATGCCAAGTCATACTGGGGTCTGGAAGAAATTCTAAAGGACGAATGGAATGTTGTGTTAGTCATTGCTTATGTTCATACCCCACAACAGATGGCTCACAAGTGTTTATATAAGCGGGTCAGGCAGACGCTGGCCTCGCCAGGCCGTACTTTTTTAAGGTTATATGCCCGGCTTAAAAGGTTCTTGGGGAAGAAAAAACCTCTTGAATTAACGTGTATAGAAAAGTTGTGTGAGCTACATGCTGTTAAGTATGTACAGACCACAGATAAATCGCTTCAAACTATGAAGGACTGTATAGCCGCTGTTTCGCCCGATGTAGTGCTGTCAAATGGATGGATGTTCAGGATTACAGAGGACGTATTTTCTCTGGCGAATTTGATTGCACTAAACTGTCACTCAAGTTACTTGCCTGAATATCGCGGTGGCAACGTTACATTTGCCCCACTTATCAATGAGGAAAGACAGAGCGGAGTGACTGTTCATCAGCTTGTAAAACAATTTGATGCCGGTCTGATTCTGGCTCAAGAGCGTGTTAATATCGAGCCTGGTGAAAGTCCCGTGTCTTTGAATACTAAACGTGCAAAAATTACAGGGCGTGTTCTCATAAAAGCGTTCGAGACAGTCGGTCATGAGGGACTTTATAAAAAGAATCCCCCAAATCCCTTTTATTTCCGTTGCGATTATGCAACGTATAGACGTTTTAAACGAATAAACTTTTTGCGAAAAATCATCGGATTACCTATCAAGCGTTATGAGCCAGAGGAACGATTCGACATCTAAATCAAATAACTTTGTATCAATTAACATACGAAATAAGATCATCGACTATTGGGATACTGAACAGTTATGTAGCCTTGAAAGTTCCACGAGTCAAGCCGATCCGGATTTAGCTTACCTTGACAATGCTATTGAGAATCGCGTATTAGGACAACTTTTGAATACTTGGGCAGAAGGTCGCCGTAGGTGTTTGGATGTTGGGGCGGGATATGGTCGATTCACAGAGCTTTTATATAGATTCTATTCAGAAGTTGTTCTTTTGGAAGCAGCCGAGCGGATTTACAGCAGATTGGTAAAGCTTTGGGCTGATCGACCAGGTATCAGATGTCACAAGTCTGTTTTCGAATCATATGTTGACGAAGAAAAATACGATCTTATCTTCGCGAGCGGTGTACTTTACCTATACAGTGATGAAATGCTGTACGCTTTTGCCAAAAAAGCTGTTTCAATGCTTACCAAAGATGGACTATTTGTACTTAGGGATTTTCTATCTGTGCAAAAGCCTCAGGTGTGCAAGTCCAATTATGTTAAAGATGTTTTTTGCTATTATCGCACACCCCAGTTTTGGATTAACTTTGCAACTCACTTCGGGCTGGAACTGCGGCTAATCAAGAGGTCGAAACCACGGATTTCTTGGCTCCGATATAGTCGTGTTCTCCGCATTATGAAAAAACTGCGATTGAAATGGTGTTACAGGTGCCTACCGGTTATAAGCGCATTAATGCATCTCGGTAGCTTCCGAATAGGTGGCAGGGGGATTCAGACCGTGTTTATTGCGATGAGTGTGAAATGACAGCCATAGTATTTAACTGCCATTACAACGGCTTAAGCATTATTCAGGAATTGGGACGGCATAATGTTGAAGTTTTTGCTTTAGACAGTGTTCGGTCTGTCGGAACTTACAGTCGATACGCTAAATATCTAATATGTCCAGACCCGCTCACTTCAGAAGGAGCGTTCATTGACAGAATGCTGGAGCTTGGTCGATCGTTCAAGAACCGTCCAGTACTCTTTCCGACGAATGATCACTGGGCTGCGGCTGTCTCTCGGCATAAGCAGGCTCTTTCACAGTATTATCTTCCTTGTGTGGCTGATTGGGCAACGATGGAATTACTAATTCGAAAGCAACGTTTCTATGAGTGGGCTGAGCATAAGGGTTATCCTGTCCCCCGAAGCTGGAAACATTCACAAATCGATAGCTTGGCGAAAGATACCTTTCCGGTCGCAGCCAAGCCGGAATATCGACGTATTTCGGGTGATGATCCTGCGGCCAAAGAGTTGTCGCAAAACCTTGATCAACTAAGGCTGACAGTCCTGAAGAATCAGACTGAACTCAATCAATTTGTAGCTCTCCATACCGACCTATTAGAATATTTTATATTCCAGGAGTATGTCGAAGGATTATCTGATTGTATGTTCACAGTTGGAGTATATGCTAATCGACAACACGAGGTCCTTGGGTTATTCAGCGGACGTAAGGTTCGTGGATTTCCACCAGATGTTGGTGATTGCATTTTGGGTCAGGCCGAGGAAGTACCCACATCGCTCAAACAAGTAGTAAAGCAAATGTGTCGAGAGCTTGAGTATCATGGCATAGCGGAATTCGAGTTTAAAAGGGATGCTGTCACAGGTGAATTCAAACTGATTGAGATCAATCCGAGAAGCTGGTCCTGGGTTGGTATTACGCCTGCCTGTGGTGTCAGTTTGCCCAGGATGGCATATTTGGATCTGACAGGAGGTCAGACAGTTCAATACACAGAGAGCAATGTCACGACAGGAACGATCAAATGGGTAAGGATCCTTGATGACTTTCTGAACTGTTTTTATTTTAACCGGCGAAGAGGTTTTCCTGAGTGGGATATGGCACCCTTACAGTGGTGGAAGACGATTCGAGCGAACCGTCTGGTTGTAGCAGAATTTGCGAGGGATGATCTACTACCAGGTTTATACTCTTTGTACTTAACATTTAAGAGTCTTCTATGCGGGCTGGCTCACAAGCTCGGCCTATGGAAATAATATTGTGCTTGAACAAAACAAAATAGATACTTGTTTGGATTACACTCTTCGAGTACTTCTCGGTGACGAGAGCATTGATGCTTTGAGAAAATATATTTCTTATTCTGAGTCAAAGCCTCGGATGGAAAACACTGTTCGCCTGTGTATCATTCCAAGTGGTTTCTTTGGTGAGGATTATGGCAAATCATCTTCGCTGCCTGCACTTCCTTTAGAAAAAATTGAAGATACTCCTTTGCTTTATGGCACAAATCAAATACGGCGTGAGGACGGTCGTTTGATTATTCATGCCGACATCATAGCATCGGCATATTTCCTTGTAACCCGCTATGAAGAAATGGTTGCCTGCGATATTCGTGACGAACACGGTCGATTTCCTGGTACAAAGTCCTTACCATGTCGTGCAGGATTTATCCATCGACCTATTGTTGATGAATATGCTGCTTTATTGCGTAAATGGTTAAAAGAAGCGGGTGTCGATGTGCCTGAAACGAAAAGATGCTTCTCTGTACTTCCAACTCATGACGTTGATACTTTGCGTAAGTACCGACATGCTTTTCGGCCGCTCAGGTCTATACTTGGTGCAATGCTTGGTCGTCAGCCATTCCGAAATATTCCTGAGAGTTTGGCAATTGCCCTGGGTTTAAAGGATGACCCGTTAGACACATTTGCGCGGATAATAGCTTTTGATGCGAGCTGTAGCGTTGGATTGGCTCAATCGCCAACATACTTCTTTATGGCCGGCGGTAAGAGCCAGTTTGATGGTATGTATAATATTCGCAGTAAAGTAGCAAAAAGTACAATTAAACTGGTTTGTGAATCCGGAGCGGAAATAGGACTTCACACAAGCTACGAGGCGGGCATTCATCCGGAGCAGATTGCTGAAGAAAAAGCGGCACTCGAGGAAGTCTGTGGATTTCCGGTTCATTATAATAGGAATCACTTTCTAACATGGCGCGAGATTGAAAATGGTTGGGCATTAGCAAAGGCCGGGATAAACAGAGACTCTTCATTAGGATATGCAGATGTCGCAGGTTTCCGACTTGGTGTATGTCGGCCTATACCTCTGTTCGATCCAATTAAGATGCAAGTGTTCGGAATTGAGGAACATCCCTTGATTGTTATGGATTGCACGCTGAGCAACGACAATTATATGAATCTAAATGAAGAAGAGGCATTTAGTTACTGTCAGAGACTTATCGAGCAAACGCGAAAGCATCACGGTGAGTTTGTTATGTTGTGGCATAATACAATGTTTGTTCCAGAGCAAAACAATTATCACCCAAAACTTTATCAGAGATTGCTGCGCGAGCTGGATTGTGGTGACAAAAATAAATGAATGTAAAAGCATGCGGAATAGCCTTTGTTCTGAGGGCTGGTAGATTTGTGGCTAAAAGTTTTACAAGCTATTCAGCCACTGGTGGTGTACCCACAAAAGTGATTTCTCTTTGTGGCCTGGAACTTTCCTCTGTCAGTGAAAAAAGTAAGGAGCAAACCCATTGAGTAAGTCTATTAAACTTGTTACCGTGGTTGGAGCCAGGCCGCAGTTCATTAAAGCGGCGGCAGTTAGCCGGGCGATTGCTGCGCATAATGAAAAATTCCCTGATTCTATACTCGAAGAAAAAATTGTTCACACTGGCCAGCATTACGATGAGAATATGTCTAAAGTATTCTTTGACGAACTTGAGATTCCACATCCGGACTACAACCTGGGTGTCGGTAGCGGCTCACATGGTGAACAAACAGGGAAAATGCTTCAGAAGATTGAGGACGTTCTTGTCAGGGAAACGCCTGATTTCACTATCGTGTATGGTGATACCAACTCGACCCTTGCCGGAGCCTTGGCGGCAGCAAAACTTCATATTCAAATTGCTCACGTAGAGGCGGGATTGCGTTCATTTAATCGCAGAATGCCTGAAGAGATTAATCGGGTCCTGGCTGACCATGTTTCAGACTTTCTGTTTTGCCCAACTGAAGCAGCTGTCAACAATCTGTCGAACGAAGGGATTTCGAACGGTGTTTATCAAGTCGGGGATGTAATGTATGACAGCATACTATTCTATGCGAAAAAGGCGAAAAATATCGAGCAGAAAATCCTAAAACAGCTTGGTTTGGATTCAAAGTCATATTACCTTGCGACAGTCCACCGCGCTGAAAATACGGACAATATTAAACGTCTTCGAAATATTTTTGAGGGATTCAATAATATTTCTGCCTCAGAATGCCCTACTCTGCTTCCGTTGCATCCGCGAACGAAGAAAAAACTTTCGGAGCTTGGATTAGTATGCCCCAACTATGTCAGGATTATTGAGCCAGTTTCGTACCTGGAAATGATAGCACTTGAGCAAAATGCGCGGGCGATATTGACAGATTCCGGCGGTATTCAAAAAGAAGCCTACTGGTTTAAGGTGCCTTGTATTACTCTTCGTGAGGAAACGGAGTGGGTGGAAACAGTACAATCTGGGTGGAATGTAATAGTAGGAGCTGACGAACAGAGTATTATTAACGCTGTCTCGGGTGCCGATAAGTTACACGCTATTTATCAAAGAGCAATATATGGCAACGGGGATGCAAGCAATCGAATCTGTGAAATCATACAGGACAGCAGTTGAAATTGTACCATCGAGTTATAGAAATGGCAGAAATGATTCCTGAATTTGAAAACGGTTTGTATTATGTGAACCGATTGGAAAGCCAAGGATATTGCAATGATCCAAATCATTCAGGTAAAATGACGTTTTGTAACGTGCAGGACTGTTGTTTATGGAGATCTATGGGAAATTCCGGATGAACATTGTTAGGCCAAACAATAAACAAATAACAGAAGAAAGGAAATAATCAGAATGTCATCAGAGCATGTTTACCTTCTCGACACCGAAGCTCTTGATTCATTTGCCCTTAAAGGGCGGAGCACACCTCAGATCGCCAATGCTAACGGGCTCACGGTGCGACGAGTAATGCAAATCATTCGAGACACTGCAAAGTTACCATTTGATCAGCTTCGGATTCTTGACTTCGCATGTGGTGAAGGAGTGTATGCCATTGAAGCAGCATTACGCGGTTCTGAAGTGGTAGCATTCGACGTCCGAAATGAACGAATGGACGAAGGGGTGAAAGTTAAAGAGCGTTTCGGTCTCGACAATCTTCGGTTTGAACAGACCGACATCCGGAACGTCGATGTCGGCTCATATGGCGGGGCTGATGTTGTCCTGTTTCTTGGCATCCTCTACCATCTCCACCATCGTGACGTCTTTAAGGTTGTGCGTAACATCTACGATATGTGTCGTCAGTTTGTAATCATCGACACTCATATTGCATTGCATGGCCGGATAAAGATCGAGCACGACGGCCGAAGCTATGAGGGAAGGCAGTATCGTGAACATGCCGACGATGATCCGGAGGAAGTACGCAGAAGTCGTTTATTGGCTTCGTTAGATAACTCTCTGAGTTTTTGGTTTACAAAAGAGTCATTATTTCGATTACTCAATGATGTGGGTTTTACTTCTGTTTTCGAATGCAACGTTCCCCTGGAACCATTCAAGCTTGAAAACAGAATTACAATTATTGCGTACAAAGGAGAACCAGTAAAAGTCTCCTCATATCCGTGGGTGAACGACAAAACTGAAGATCAGATCAGAGAGGTAGTTTCTCTGAATCACACATTATCTCACTTTGGAGTGAAGCAATTTGTAAAAACCGCAGTCAATGGAGTTTTGCACCGCTTTGGACTTGAGCTTAGGCGAATATAAATTGGCTATTTGTCTTTAAAACCTGCCAGGTCAATGTCTGCCATAAGCTTGACATGCTTTCTGAATGATTCTGTAGCAAAAGAATAGAATGTTAGTCAGAGATGGCATAAACGAAGATGATTAAGAAAAAAGTTTTGATTATTGCTTACCATTATCCTCCCGCTAATAATGGGGGTATAGAAAGACCGTATAGGTTTGCGAAGTATTTACCACAATACGGGTATGACCCAATAGTTATTACAACAGATGCTTATGGGCAGATTGAAGGCGAGAAAGATGTTTTCAGGTTTAGAGATATTGTTGGTCAAAATGTCAAAAAAACAAGCGGAATTCTATTTTTCCTCTTAAGGGCTCTAAGAAAAATTGTTGTTATGATAGGTTTGTTTAGTTATGGCTGGTATTTTACTGCGAAAAAGAATATCGAAAATATTGTTCTTAATAATAAAATCGATATTGTATTTTCTACTTATCCGCCTATAACCACAGTACTTTTGGGTTTACATTTGAAGAGAAAGTACAACATCCCATTAGTCGTTGATTTTAGAGATGGGTTTTTGTTTGAAAGATGCAGGAAGCTTAACTTTGTTCAGGAATATTGTGCAAAAATAATTGAAAAAGAGATCGTAAAGCACGCTGATTTTATAATTACAGTTTCTCCGCCTATCACCAATTACTTTAAACAGAGATACAAAGTTAGAGATTTGGCTACGATTTATAACGGATTTGACACATCGGATTTGGATGACATCAAAGATATAGATACCCCAGAACTTGAAGAAAGACCTTTTCTTATGAAATATTTCGGCAGGTTTAGCAAATCTTCTGAAAATCGTAAACCTGCGAATTTATTCAAGGCACTATCTATACTTAAAGAAGAAGGATTGATTAGTAAAGATAGTTTTCATTTGGTTATGTTCACCGACTTGTCAGAGTCTGAATCGAGTTTAATAAAAAAACTAAAGATTGAAAATATTGTTACAGTTAACACTATTATAAATAGAGATGATGCCCTAAGGGAGATGAAAGTCTGTGACTTTTTACTTTTTCATGGAGATGTGGGCAGCTCCAGTGTGGTTAGTACAAAGCTTCTCGAGTATATCTTTATGGAAACGCCCATACTGGGTATTTGCAAAAATAATGAGGCGGAACATGTAATTGAAAAGACAAATACAGGTATTGTAACAGGATTTGAAGTAGATGAAATTATCGATGGCCTCAAGAAGGCGTTAAATTATAACTCAAGAGATTTTAAGCCCAACTATGATGAAATCAATAAGTTCACAAGAAAAAAAATAACAAGGGAATTAGCAAATGTTTTTACGTGCATAAAACAGAATGCCCAAACCTCAAAAATCTTTGATTAGTACAAGACATGACATTTAGGAACATCTGCTGGCTATGCACAAAATGCTAATGACTGTGCCCCATTTCAATGGATTCTCATTCTTAGCGAACTGGCATTTAAGGCTGAAGTAAGAGGCTCGATAAAAAAATCTTATTTCACTTTGGTAAATGCGTAAAGACATCTTGTTTTTATATTGACTTGGATTTATTAAATCAACTCTTTAATTACCAGCTTAACGCAGCAACGGAGCATATTCGATGATTTCGGTAGTTTGCGTACATAATAACAAAAAAATCTTAAATGACTGTTTATTAAAGAGTCTAAAAAATCAAACAGTCAACTTTCAACTTATTACCTTGGACAGTACTGAAGGAAAATTTCGGTCGGCAGCGCAAGCGTTAAATCACGGAGGAGAAGGGGCAATAGGGAAATACATCATGTTTGTGCATCAGGATGTGGATTTGTGTTCAAACACATGGTTGGAAGAGTCGGAAAAAATATTAGAGTCCATATCCGATTTAGGAATTGCTGGTGTAGCCGGTATGAGTGTAAATAAAAATTCTAATGGAAAAAGAGGAAGAAATATTATCAAGCATGGAAAGTCGGCAAAAATTTGGTCGTTTGGAACTGCCATTCAAAAACCTGAAACTGTACAAACACTCGATGAATGCTTAGTAATAATACCCAAATCTGTATTTGATATGCTCCAGTTTGATGAAAATGTGTGTGATAACTGGCATATGTATGCGGTGGATTACTGCTTAAGTGTACATGAGGAAGGTTTGGGAGTCTATGCAATACCGATGTTTATATATCACAAATCTACAGGCGCCACTATCAAGAACCGCCTTAAAGTTGTTTTGTCCATGGGTTGGTTATCTCATGAATATTATCAAACTCTTGATAAGCTTTTAAAAAAACACAAGCTCCATGTTAAATGGATTTATACAACTGTGGGCGATTGGAATACTTCGTATCCCGTGGCAATACAAAGAATTCAGAAGCTTGCGAAGAGAGGAATGGGATATCTAATGAGAAGATTGTTAAGGAACTGCAAAAAGTGACTTGCTCTGGCGTCTTTTCCGTAACCATCAAAGGAAATGTACAGAAGTGAAGCCTGAAACAATATTTGTTACATCTGTTCTTGTCATACTTACGATGACAGTACCTCGGAAGTGGATACTTTTGCCGTTTGTTATGGCGGCCTGCATAGTCCCTCCGGATCAGCGAATCATTATATTTGATCTGGATTTTACAACCCTTCGATTCTGTATCTTTTTTGCAGTATTGCGTCTTTCTTTGTTCGACGACGTGCGGCGAATTAAATGGAATGCCTTTGATAAGCTATTTTTGACCTGGGTTATTGTGGGCGCAGTCGTTTACTGTGTGCAATGGCATAATATGCGTGCTGTTATCTACAAAAGTGGCGTGCTGTACGATTCTCTGGGACTCTACTGGATATTCAGGATGTCTATCTTCTCCTGGGATGATATTCATCGTGTTGTCAAAATGTTCGCGATTTTTGCGCTCATCTCTGCACCCCTGATCATCTACGAAAGAGTGACGCTAAATAATCCGTTCGCGCTTTTGGGACGCGTCGCCGGTAACTTTCATGGTGGGCGGATAAGATGTACAGGTCCTTTTTCGCATTTCATCATGATGGGCTTGTTTTGGGCCAGCCTGGTACCAATATTTGTTTCGTATTTTATGATTCGGCGGTCAAAGTTACTTTATGTCTTGGCTTCGTTGAGTGCCTTGGTTTGTGTTATTCTAAGTGCTTCCAGCACCCCGTTAATGACAGTTCTTTCCATAGCTTTCTTTGGAGCACTTTGGAAGTATCGCAGCTATGGAAGGACAATCACCCTTGGAATTGGGGCTATGATATTTGCTCTTCATGTTGTTATGGAGGCACCGGTTTGGCATCTCGTATGTAGAATCAATGTTTATAGTGGGTCAACTGGTTGGCACCGTTTCATTCTTTTTGATCAGTTTGTCAAAAATATCGGGGAATGGTTCTTCTTTGGCTGTCATGGTGTTGAACATTGGGGTATATACAAAGGCGACATCACAAATCAGTATGTTCTTGAGGGTGTCAGAGGGGGGGCATTAACACTCGTAATATTTATTATTCTGGTTGTTCAGGCGGTTTGGATTACCGGGATTTGTTCTATAAAAATTCGAAATCGGGAGAAACGCATTCTTTGCTGGGGATTTTGCGTGTCTATTCTGGGTCATTGTGTATCTTTTTTTGGGGTCTCCTATTTTGACCAGATTATGTTGTTGTTATACTTTACCCTGGCAATAGTCAGTTTTCTTGAAGGTAAGAAACGCCTCAAGTTTGCAACAAAACATCAAACTGCCGTCAAATGTAGTTGATTGTATTTGGGGACAATGTGCAAGTTGCTTTTCTAAAGGATTGCACAAGTAAAATATGAGCATTACTGATGTTTCAATCATTGTAGTTAACTGGAATACGCAGGATATTCTCCGAAACTGCCTTAATTCGATATATGAGCAGGGTGGTGAAGCATCTCTTGAGGTGATTGTCGTAGATAACGCCTCGACCGACGGCTCGGCCGAAATGGTCACGAAAGACTTCCCGCAGGTAATTCTCATTGAGAATTCTGAGAATCGTGGTTTTGCCGCCGCTAATAACCAGGGAATAGCTGAAGCCAGGGGGCGATATGTTTTGCTACTTAATAGCGATACAGTAATATTGGACAAAGCGGTTGAAAAAACAATTTCTTTCGCGGATGCACATCCAGAAGCTGCAATTGTTGGATGTCGCGTTCTCAATCCGGACCGGACATTGCAGCCGACCTGCTTTATGTTCCCGTCTATATTGAACATGCTGCTCTCAACCACTTACTTATATAAACTCTTCCCGAAGAATAAATTCTTCGGACGCGAACAAATGACATGGTGGAACAGGAATGACATAAGGGAAGTGGATGTTGTAACCGGTTGTTTTATGCTTGTCCGGCGTGAGGCGATTGAGCAAGTCGGTACAATGGACGAGCGGTTTTTTATGTATGGTGAAGAAACGGATTGGTGCTATCATTTCAAAAAGGCCGGCTGGAAAATTATATTCACTCCGGCAGGTGAAATTATACATCTTGGCGGCCAAAGCAGCAGACAAAAACGATGTGAGATGATACTGCAATTACGTGGCAGTATATTGCTCTTTTTGAAAAAAAATAGAAGTTTTTTGACATACACTTTGGCGTGCCTGCTGGTGGCACTATTTTTCTTCCTGAGAGTTCCCTATTGGCTGGTCAGGGCAGTGTTTTCGCGCAATAGCAAAAGAAATGACATTTTAATCTCGCGAACATATTTAACTGGAGCCTGCAAAGCCCTGTTAGGGGCTGGAATTCTGTGTAAAAAAAATGAACGGTAATAATAAACGAATCGACACTATATGCTTCGGCAGTGAAGACTGGTGGTACCATAATCGTAGCCACGTCGATATGCAGTTGATGAGGCGGTTTGCCCGGATGGGGACGGCTCTTTATGTCAATTCAATCGTTATGCAAAAGCCCAGCCTCAAGAAGAACACGGGGGGTGGAAAGAGTTTTACTCATAAATTGATTCGCAAAACAAAAAGCATACTCCGTGGCTTACGCGAAAGTGGGGCAGGCTTTTGGGTATATAGTCCATTTGCACTGCCGGTGCATCATATTTCATGGGCTCTGTCTTTGAATGAATTACTTTTAAGAAAACAAATAGAAAAAATCGTACGAAAGCTGGAAATACACGAGCCGATCATTTTGATTGCCTGTCCAACGGCAAGCGATATAGCTATCAATTTGAAGAAGGCAAAATTGATATATCTGAAAACCGATGTGTATGAAGAATTTCCTAACGTTGATATTGAATTAATTAGAAAGCATGACCTGAGATTAAAGGCTGTTGCCGATATGACAATATTTGTGAGCAGGGCTTTGTATGATGAGGAATTTGGTCAATGCAAGAAAGCGATTTATCTGGACCATGGTGTTGATTTCCATTTATTTGCATCGGCAGCGCAGGACCCCTACAAACCCGAAGACATTGCCGAAATACCCAAACCGATAGTAGGATTTTTCGGTGAGATTGCCGACTACACGGTAGATATAGGTCTTATTGAGAAAGTAATAGATTATTTGCCTGGAAAATCCTTCGTATTTGTTGGTGAAACATCGGCAGATTGTTCCGGCTTAGTTGAGAAAGATAATGTATGGATGCTGGGTAAGAAGCCATATGAGGAAATTCCACACTATGGTAAATGTTTTGATGTGGCAATCATGCCATGGCGGCAGAACCGGTGGATTAAGTTGTGCAATCCAATAAAGCTCAAGGAATATTTAGCATTAGGTAAGCCTGTGGTTAGTACACCTTTTTCTGAATTGCAGGGCTTTCGCGATGTGGTGGACGAAGCAAGAAACCCTGAAGATTTTGCTGAAAGTATCAAAAGAGCAATATCTGAGAATAACTCTGACCTCATTTCCAAAAGAAAAGATAAAGTAAAGAATGAATCTTGGGACATCAAAGTAAAATTGGTGCTTGAAGAGTTATATGGCTAAAACCATTAATATTATTGGCACAAAAATAGATAATATAACTTTGGATGAAGCAGTATCTACTATTCTTAAATGGATAGACAGCCACGACACTCCGCGATACGTGGTGACTCCAAATGTTGATCACATTGTAAGACTACAACATGATAACGAATTCAGGAACATATACCAGAACGCCGATTTAGTATTAGCCGATGGAATGCCTTTATTATGGGCGGCAAAGTTCTTGGGAACTCCTCTTCATGAGAAGGTATCCGGATCAGACTTATTCACAAAGTTTTGTGAAACTGCGCCGAGGAATAAGTGTAGATTGTTTTTCTTAGGAGGCAATCCGGGAGATGCACAAAAGGCCAAAGAAGTCCTTGTCCGGCAGAATCCAGGATTACTCGTTGTAGGTGTTTACTGTCCACCATTTGGTTTTGAAAAAGACGAGCAAGAGAAAAAAAAGATAGTTGAACTAATCAAGGCAGCCAATCCTGACATACTTTTCGTTGGATTGGGGGCACCGAAACAAGAAAAGTGGATATATGAACACTACCAAAAAATCAAAGTTCCAGTAAGTATAGGCATAGGTATAAGCTTTTCATTCGCTGCCGGGACAATAAAACGAGCTCCGGTGTGGATGCAAAAAGCAGGCTTAGAATGGTTTTGGCGTATAATGAAGGAACCGAGGCGTCTCTGGAAACGTTACTTTGTCGATGACATGAGGTTTTTTGGGTTAGTTTTAAAGCAAAAGCTTTTATAGCTATGAAGCAGTTGATACGATTCGTCGTTTTCTGAACAAATTACAGGACTAAAACCGGATAAAATTAGTGAGTAGAAATCAGTCAATAAAAGCTATTATACTTGTTGGCAGTCGTGATTTTGGAAGATGTCCCTTAACATCAAAGCTGCCGACCGCTTTGTGGCCGGTGTTGGGAAAGCCCGTCTTAGAACAACTGCTGACTTCTTTAGCCGACCAGGGTATAAGGCAGGCAGCAATCTGTTCCAATGGTAACGGCTCACAGCTTGTAAAATTGATTCATGCTGATAACCGTTTAGAGTTGAAGTATTTGGATGAACCGCTGCCGGCCGGTACGGCTGGTTGTATTCGTGATGCTGCCGGCGTTGAAACAGATGCTCTATATCTTGTATTTTCTGCCGGTATAATATGCCCTCCGGTAATCGATGTATTGATAAAGGCCCATCGCGAAGGTCAGTCCGATTTGACTGTGATGTTTAATCCCGTAAATAAAAATAGTAAATTACAGGGAGAACCGGCAGGGATTTATGTCTGTGAAGCCAGTATCCTTAAACACATCCCCAAGGCAGGTTACTTCGATATTAAGGAAGGCTTGATTCCTGAAATGCTCCGTGCAGGCAAAACTATTCATGCAGCAACATTGCCAAATCACGCCGGTAATTTTCGAGACCGTCAGGGATATCTATTCGGCATTGCCAATTATCTGAAAAACAAGCCGAAGCTTAATTCGGACTTGAAAGCCTGCAAGGGTGACGATTCACAAGCTGTGTGGATATCAGCAAATGCTAAGGTTGAACCGGAAACGCGAATTTGCGGCCCGACTGTTGTTATGAATGGTGCTCATATCTCAAGTGGAGCGGTCGTTCTTGGGCCGGCCATACTCGGAAAGAATGTTACTGTCGGCGCCGATAGCGTTGTGGTAAACAGCGTGCTGTGGGATGGTGCAAAGGTAGGCTCGAACTGCCAAATCCGGCGATGTGTACTCGACCATAACTCGACTTTGCAAGCTAATGCCGTTGTGGAGGAAAAATCAATACTATTTAAGCAGAAGGGAATACTTGAAAAATTTGCTATTCAGGCCTTAAAAGTTACGCACAATAAGGCAGGTAAAATGCAGCATGAATTACAACCACTGTTTCGTAAAATCAATGAAAGATTACCAAATTGGATACAATCTCGCAAAACAAGATTTGTTCACTGGCTTGCGGGTGTTCTGGTTCTACTTGCATTTCTCTGGTGTTATAAGGCCGGATTTGAAGACCTTTGGAATATATGGCATAGAAGTGATGAGTATTCCAGTGGTTTTTTAGTCCCTTTTCTGGCTGTCTATATTCTGTGGTCAAGACGTCATGAAATTGCTCAGTGCAGAATCAAACCTGCTGTTTGGGGTTTGCTTGCTTTTATAGCTGCTCAGGCCGCCAGAGTTTTTGGGCTTTTCAATATGTACAGCTCAGCTGAAAGATTATCCATCGTTTTAACTATCGCTGCCTTGATACTGCTTCTGTTCGGCTGGCAGCTTCTCCAAAAGGTATCAACAGTATTGTTATTTCTGTGTTTGATGTTGCCCTGGCCCAATCGTGTCCAGGCTGCCGTTACGTTGCCTTTACAGAGTTGGGCAACTTCATCTGCGGTATTTTGTCTTGAGGTGGTAGGTTACGATGTTATACGGGAAGGTAATGTTATTCATATCGGTGGTATAAAGGTTGCAGTTGCTGAAGCCTGTAACGGCCTGAGAATGATCACAGCTTTTTTTGTTATTAGCGGTCTGGTTGCTCTACTTGTAAAACGAGCATGGTGGGAAAAACTGTTGGTTCTGATTTCGAGCCTGCCTATTGCCTTGTTATGTAACACTATTCGATTAGCAATAACCGCAATGTTTTTCACGATACTCAAAGGGGAGTATTGGGAAAAGTTATTCCACGATTTTGGCGGATATGCAATGATGCCATTAGCTCTTGCGGCTATGGTTGCTGAGCTTTGGCTTTTGAAAAAACTAACCACACTTCCAGACAAGGAAGAAGCTATAATAATCACACGGCAAATGGGCGAAAAATCCCAGGAGCAATAACAATACACATGGAACCTGCTTGTGGCGGGCCATTTCAAAAAACATTGCAAAATATTGTGCTCGAAATCTGATTATTATTACAAATCACAGATGGAGGTATAAAAGAATGAATGATTTAATAAGATATCATGACAATGACCAGGTGATTGAACAAAACATTGTTAGCTTTGAATCTCCACCCGAATCTTACGGAGAAAGCACATCAAACTTAATGCTGGGCATACTGCGGCGCTGGCCCATCGTGTTTCTGGTATTCATTTTAATAGGCGCGATTGGAATTCCGGCAATATGGTTTCTGGTTGAACCTCTTCACACCGTCGCAGGTGCGATAAAGGTTGAACCTATTCTTGAAAACATCTTGACAGGCGAAGGAGACAGAGGACTTATATCAAATTATCAAAACTATATGAACACTCAGGCAATCCTAATCACCAGTAACGAAATTGTGCAAGGAGCAGCAGATTACCTGGTAGATAAAAATCTTTCATTCTTTAGTGGTGAGCCTACTAATCCTGTCATGAAAATTAAACAAAAAATAATGAATACTAGGAAAAGTACTGACATTGCAGAAATTTTGAAACAGGCAATATCTGATGAAATTATCACAGTCGCTCCGGTTGATCGTACTGAATTAATAACAATAACTATGAAAAGCTCAGAGTCGAAAGAAGCTCAACAGATTGTGGATGCTTTTATCCGCTCCTATATGGCTAAGGAAGGAAGAGGCTTAACCCGGGAACAGAACAGAAAACTACAACTATTGAATGACGAGAGAAGTAGCCTGGAGAATGCATTAATAACTCATCAGGAACAAATCCGTCTTAAGGCGAAACCATATGGAACCCCTTCCCCTGCTGACGGGAATGATATACTGCAACGCCAACGTATTACCTTGTTATACGCCGAACTCGCTAAGTTAGAGTCACGCGAAATTAATCTTAAAACGCAAGTGGAATTACTTAAGGAGTTTCCGGAGCAGGGTATAGAGCCTGAAGAAATGATAAGAATTCGAAACGAATATGTAAACTCCAATCCGGCAGTACAGGAATTGACCCGAACGATTATTCAACTTGAACGTGACTTGATTATGGCGCAACAGAATTTATCGGTTGAAAATCCGGCTCTTCGACAAAAACAAGAGCTTATAGATGCATTTCAATTACGCCTTAAAGATGAACGTGAGGAAGCAGAGAAAGAATTCGATCTGATGGTCTTAAAAGAGGCCATTAACGCCAGCATAGTAAAACGGAGAACTGCAGAGGCGGAGCTGACACAAACGGAAAAACATAAAGAGCGTTTAAAGAATGAGCTGGCTGATGAAAATATTGTAATGGTTAGAGTTGGCAACACGCAACTGGAAATTAGGGATTATCAGTATGCATTTGAGCGGGACAAAAAAATGTATGATCAAGTAACTCGTCGAATACAGGAATTGCAAATGGAACAAAAGCGCCCTGCAAGGATTTATGTTGCTTATTTTGCAGAAATTGGCCCCGGTCTTGATAAGCGTATGAAATACATAATGGCCCTTTTATTCGGAGCACTGGCTTCTGGAGTGCTGTTGGCTTCCCTGATAAACAAATTGGACTTGCGTTTGCAAAAACCTGATGATGTTAGTAAGAGTATCGGCCTGCGAATAATAGGCACTACTACCAGTTCACACAATATCAAACCATATCTTCTTCCTGAACAAATAGCCGGAGATTACCAAACCATTCGGACCAATTTAGGATTGATAAATGACGAAGGAATACCACGGAAATTAGTAGTTACAAGCCCGGGTATGCGGGAGGGTAAGACCACCTTTTCTGTTAATCTGGCGACAAGCATGTCCAGGGCGGGGAAAAAGGTTCTGCTTATAGATGGCAACTTAAGAAAACCTGATGTTGCGCAAATGTTGGGTATCCCTGAAGGTTCAAGATATGGGTTGCAGGATGTACTTTTGGGAGAAGAATTTGACAACGCAGTTTATACTATGCCTTCAACCGGCCTGGATGTGCTGATTGCCGATTCACAAAGTAGAATAAATGATTACGAACTATTAGCTTCTCCAGGGACACGCCAGTGTATAGATATGCTTAGCCAGTATTACGATCATGTGATTATAGATACTACTCCGATCCTGGCTTTCCCTGATGCACTCATATGGGCTAGGCTTGGAGATGCGGTTATTTTAGTCAGCTACGCCGGCTACACGACTACGACGGATCTCAAGGAAGCTAAGGATCGGCTGACCAGAATAAATGTAAAAGTATTGGGTACAGTATTGAGTAACGTCCAGTCTGAGTACAGTTATTTTCGCAGTGATATGAAACGTGATGCACAAAAGGGCAAATCAAGAGGGGGCATCAGGCGAGGAAAGAGAAAGCCATCTGTTAATATGCAAAGCATGGAAGACAATACGGACGATTCTACAACCACTGAGTTGAATCAGCAAGTCGAAGATTAGATTACTATTTACGAGGCATTGGTTATTAATCCCCAAATGAACCTGATTATCGTACACGAAAAACAAACAACCACTTCGTACACATCAGACAGCAGTGATAGTTTACTTCGGTTTGCTCTGGCCAACGAGCCTGTTGCTGGTGTTGTTCTCGATGGCTTAAGCAGATGCTTGCGTTGGAGCCGCAACGGAAAAATCTTTTGCGCCATCCCGGAAGAATGGAACATTGAAACTCATGTGCCAAGGTTAAAGACAGTGGCTTATGCTGAAAATGTGCCAATCTGCCCGGAGTTTCTGCAAAAGGCTAAGCGAAGATTTTGGCTTGTTATTTCCAATGCTCAGTTTGCCGCTCATATTGACCACCTACTGCTCAACAAACTGCTGGCTAAAATCCAGGCCGACTTGGTGGCGGTTAATGTCGAGCCGGACCTGTCGGAAAAACGAGAAAAAATGCGTTTGACAGCTCAGGGTAAAGTAGCAGGTTTTCGTCGGTTATATTATGATTCGACTGAACCGGCTCCCATTTTTAATAATTGGCCTCATTATCTATTTATTAAAACCAGCATTTTTGAACAGCTTCTCGTTGATGGTGCTTTACCTCAATCCTTTTCCACTCTTATAGAGAACTGCCGATCAAATTCTTTGAAGTCATATGCGGCTAATATAGGGGGGATTGTATTTGATTTAGAGACGCAGGAAGGCTTGCTGAGCTTTTGCGGGGCCGGAATTTCTAAAATGAGAAATTCTAAATTCGAATTTCATAATTCGAATAAAATATCACAGGATTCAAAATTAATCGGGAAGGTGTTGTTAGGAAAAAATGTTTGCATCGGTCCAAAGACAACCGTCATTGGCCCAACCATCATCGGAAACAACGTTAAAGTTCAACACGGAGCAGTAATAAACTCATCTATCATTGACTCTGAAGTCTCTGTACCCCGGAACAAAGTTGTGCATAACCGAGTTATAAAAGGACCGCAGTATGATTGGAAACAGTTAACTCCCTCGACTAACAATAGTGCCGTCTTCAATTCGGCCAGCAAACGGCATATCATTGAGAGTTTCCGCTGCTGGCCAAGATGTTCTTACACCGGCTGCTTCAAGCGAATTACTGATTGTTTCGTTGCAATAATAGTGCTAATTCTATTTGCCCCCATAATACCTTTCATTGCCTTAGCGACAAAATTAACTTCACCAGGCCCGGTGTTTTTTAAGCATAAACGTCAGGGGCGCTATGGGAAAATATTCAACTGTCTAAAGTTTCGGACAATGAAGCTCGGTGCCGATAAGATGCAGGATAAGCTTCGGTTTGTTAGCCAGGTCGATGGTCCGCAATTCAAGATAGATGATGACCCGCGAATCGGTACTGTCGGCAGATTCCTGCGGGAAACCTATTTAGATGAAATACCTCAATTCATCAATGTATTACTTGGCCAAATGAGCATTGTTGGTCCAAGACCTTCTCCTGAATCAGAGAATACATTATGTCCGTTTTGGCGTGATGCGAGATTGTCTGTTCGCCCGGGGATCACGGGACTATGGCAGGTTTGCAGAACACGTCAGCCAATGAAAGACTTTCAGGAATGGATACATTATGACACTGAATATGTCAGAAATCTGTCACTATGGTTGGACTTGTGGATATCCTGGAAGACAACAAAAAAACTATTTGAAAACTTCGTCAGCCAATTCTAATAACGGGAAAGGAAAAGGAAATGCCAAGAAGATACTTTAACTGGAAACTGGCAATTGTTCTGATAATCAGTATTTGTGTTTTGGGAGTGACGGCCTTTGGACTGCGCCAATGGCAAAGAACTAACAGGGCTGATCAGGGGCTTATTCTCGGCAATAAGGCATATGACGAACAAAGGTGGGAAGAAGCAGCAGAGAATTTTGGTCGTTATCTTGCGATTGAGCAGATTGATGTGCCGATATTACACAAATACGCCGAGGCACAACTTAAAATCAGACCTTCCAAACGCAGTAATATTGCTCAAGCCGAGAATGCTTATCGAATTATTCTGAGAGTGGATAAGGATAATTTCAAAGCTGCTATGCAGCTTACTGAATTATATTTATCGAGGTATATGTATAGGCCGGGCGAGGCTGAGTTAATTGCCTCGAAATATCTCGACAACAATGACGATTCTGATCCTAAGCTTCGTGAGATGTTGGCCCTGGCAATGGCCAGGCAACGAAAGTTCACTGAAGCCGCAGCGGAATTGAGGGCTATTGTACAAGAGCACCCTGGCCAAATATTAGCCTATGAAATGTTGGGACTGCTAACAGAGCAGCGGCCGGATGATTTTCCTGATCCTGTACAATGGTTAGACGAAGCTGTAAAGAATAATCCGTCTTCGGCCCTTGCATATATAGTCCGTGCCGGTTTCTATCAAAGCAAAGACAGCGCCAAAGCTTTAACTGACCTGGAACAGGCTGAAAAGCTGGATTTGTCCGACCCTAATGTGGAGTTGCGCCTTGCTGGCGAATTTATTATTACAAATGACTTGGATAAGGCGGAGAAACATCTAATTTCTGTACAAGCGTCCATTCCGACAGACACGCGCGTGTGGGCAAGATGGGCCGAGCTCGCGATGAAATCGAATTCAAAGGAAAAGATGCAGAAGATAGCCGAGGCCGGCTTAAAGGAGCTTTCTTCTCAACCCTGGGATTTTATGCCCACAGCTACAGAACTGTTTATCCGGTCTGGCCAACTCGACCGTGCTGCCGAGTATATATCTGAAATGAATCAAAAGGATATTGCACCCATAGAAGTTACATTCCTGGAAGGACGTTTAGCTGCCGAGAGGGGACATCTGTTTAAGGCCATTAACTATTGGCAGGAGTCGATGGGATTGGGTAATACGTTCCCACAGGTTCGATTGGCGTTATCATCAGTTCTGTCTCGCGTTGGTAATACTCAATCAGCACTGCGACAATTACGCGCCCTGGTTTCTGAAAATCCAGATTTTATAACTGGACATCTGGCATTGGCTAAGCTGTTGGCGCAGGGAAGAAATTGGGCTGAGTCAGCCAGGTATGCTGCAATTGCTAAGCAACTTTCGCCGGAAAATTCAGAAGCTATTTTGCTGGATTTACAAGCTAAGATCCAATTGCAGGCATTAAGCTCCGCGGGTAAAAATGTTCAAATGTTTCAGGACATAGAAAAAGAATTGACCGAATTGGAGAAGGCTGTAAATAACCTTCTTGAGATCAAACTTTTGAAGTTCCAGCTTGCGCTGCTGCAGAACAATTTCACCGATGCCCAGGCGTTAGTAACTCAATTGAAAAATGACTATCCTTCGCAGATAATGACTACTATGGCTGAAGTTGGCTTACTTGTTGCTCAGGACAAAAAAGATGAAGCAATGTTGATATTATTAAAAGCATTGGATGAATTTCCACAGGCTATTGAGCCGGTAATATACCTTACAGATTTATTAGACCGGCAAGGTGATAAGGAAAAATGTGAAGAAATTATTAAAGAGGCTTTAGAGCGTATCGACCAGCCTGTTGCCAAGCGTACATTAGGTCTGCTGCTTAGAGATTTATATATTAAATGGAATCAGAATGACAATGTTTATTCACTTCTTAATACACTTGTACAAGAACTGCCCGAAGACATTCTTTTAAAACGACGGCTTTTATTTTGCGAACAAGTTATCGGTGACCCTGAAAGAGCCCAGAAACTCGTTGAAGATATCAAGTCACTTGAGGGCGAGGAAGGTTGGCAATGGCGATATGAACAAGCAAAAATCTGGTTATTATCCGAAGATTTCGAAGCTCATTATGCGCAAATCGTTTCACTTCTACAGAAAAACTTACAGGTAAATCCGAACGACCAGGGAAGTCGGATGCTCTTAGCGGTAGCCTACGATATTTCCGGCGTGCTGCAACTGGCAATTTCAACATACCGTGAAGCACTTAGCCGCTCTCCGGATCACCCTCAGATTGTTGCTGCACTTGTAGCTGCTCTCTACAAAGCAAAGGAAGATGAAGAGGCCCAGCGGCTTCTGGAACGAGCTTCCCAGCAAACGCCCGATAACCCGCAACTGCAATTGCTAAGCTATCAAAGCTACCTCAGACGCGACGAGTTAGGTTCAGCTTCAGATGTGTTAGAGGATTTTCTCAGTAATGACCCCAATAATCAAGCTGCCCGTTTAGCCTTTGCAAAACTCAAGACACAACAAGGTCATTTTGACGAGGCTGAAGAATTACTGACTAAACTGAAAATCCAGGACCCTAACTCACTGCCGGTAGCTGTTGCACAAATACAGCTTAATATTCGTCAAAACAAACCCGCAGAAACATTGAAACTTTGTGATGAAATAATAAGCAATCTTGACAACGCAGATGCTTATATGATTCGCGCCGGAACATACTCTTCTTTTGGGCAAAATGATAAGGCAATAGAAGACTTTGAGCACGCTGCTGCCATCGAACCCAACAACGTTGAGGTTTGGATGGCCAAAAGCGAGTTTTACCGTTTCATAGGCCGGCCGGTTGAAGCGATTGCTGATATAAAGTATGCGCTGTCTTTGGCCTCGAGCGATATCCGAATACAAAAACAGGCTATCCGGTTGTTTTTAGAGTCAGGCGACGCGGACAAAGTTCTTCAGGGAAAGACTATCCTTACTGAAGCTCTAAACTCAAATCCTGATGATAACGACTTGCTTTTATTCGAAGTGGGTGTACTGATTAGCGAAAGAACAGCTCCGTCTTTTAACAAAGCGGAACAGCACCTTCGGAAGATAACCGAAGGCCAACCCGAAATCAGCAGGGCTTGGGAGCTTCTTGGAGAAATCTTTTTAATACAAGGACAGGCCGAAAAAGCTATGGAAACCGTATTTCGGGGTCTTTCATATACACCAAACGATAAGGAGCTACTATTGTTAAAAGCTCATCTTGAGAAGAAACGTTCACCGGTACTGGCGATTCCAACTCTCAAGGCGCTGCTTGAAGTGGACCCTAACAATACTAATGCTACATTGAGTCTGGCTGGAATATATATTAAAGTTAGCGAACCTGAGAAAGCAGTAAATCTTCTCGAAGCACAATTAGCTTCTCGCATCGGTACCCCTGAGGAGAGAATAATAAAAATAGCCCTTGCAGTAGCATTACACAAGAACGGTGACAAGGCGGATGCGCAAAAGCATTTTGACTCTCTACTTAAATCTGAACCTGATGACCCAGCTCCCTTAGTAAATCAGGTAGGATTGCTTAGAGATGAACAATTATGGACTCAGCTAAACCAGAAGGTTGCTGAGTGGTATCATAAGCACCCAGAAGATAGTCGTACGCTCATCAATATTGCCAGAGATCTGATGGCATTTAATGATATCCAATCCAAGACAGCGGCTGAAGATGTACTTCGGATGGTACTGAAAAACGAATCTGATTCTATTGATGCTATGACTACCATTGCTACACTATTATATTCCGGCGGTCGTTCTGATGAATCGGTACCACTCTATCAAAAGGTGATACAGCTTCAGTCTAATAATCAAGTTGCTATTAACAATCTGGCCTGGATATTATGTGAAGATAATGGTAAGCCCCAGGAGGCACTTGAGCTTGCTCAGAAAGGTCTAAAAATATATCCGGACTACATTGATCTTATCGATACACGTGGTTTTATTTATTACCAAATGGGTGAATACGACAAGGCAGTAGAGGATTTTACGACGTGCACTGAAATGTATCTGAAAGGAATGCCGGCGGCTGTTGCTTCACATTTTCGTTTAGCAAAGACTTTTGTAAAACTCGGACAAAATGTAAAAGCTATTAATCATCTGAACCAGGCTTTGAACTTGGAGAGCCAAATTGGGGGTTTATCAAATTTAGAAATTGATGAGGCTCAACGTTTGCTCAAACAGTTACAGGAGGGCAATTAACTCATGAACAAATCACCAAATCTACCAATTGAGAATGTTGCTGGCTATGATTTCCGCGGTAGGGATCAAGAAATCATATTGCTTAATACAAAAGAGTGGTCGTACGTTAAAAAGCGATATAACTTAACACCTCGTGAGTGCCAAATCGCCGAGTTGATCTGCCAGGGTCTGCACAATGGTAAAATAGCTAAAGATTTGCGCATCAGTCCTGGTACTGTAAAAACTCACACGAGAAATATTTATCGAAAGACTCGCGTCAAAAGCAAAATTGCAATGCTCTTAAGGTTTGTCACTGATGTAAGAGCAATTTCTTCCCAATATGATCAGACACATTTCACTAAAATCTCAGATTAAAAAAAAGTATGACTGGATTTTGCCATCTTATTAAAAAATATAATTCAAAAAAAATATCAGCATTTCACGGAAAACTGCTTCAATACTAAACTTTGTATTTACTCTTCAATTTGCAGTAATTCTCACTTGCCAATGAATGGTATTGTCATTCATATTCTATAAAACACTTCCAACCTCAGTATCTTAGCCCGACAACAAGCAGTCTTTGTTTATTCTCTCAGCTTCCGGAACACATACTCTCCAGAAACTCTCCGTTTGCAGGATATTTCCTGAGCAGCTTAAACAGGGATTCCATGGCTTCTCGCGGCCCGTAGTTCGACAACACACGCCTGAGCGTGGCCAGACCGCGGCTATAATCCTGACTGTAGAGCTTGTCTTCCTTTCGTGTACCGCTGGCCGGGATGTTGATTGCGGGAAAGATTCTTGCTTCGGCCAAAGACCGGTCGAGAACTATTTCACTGTTCCCCGTCCCCTTGAACTCTTCAAATATTAACTGATCCATTCTTGAGCCGGTATTGATAAGACACGTTGCGATAATGGTAACAGAGCCTCCGTTTTCAATATTACGTGCCAGTCCGAAGAGACGGCGTGGTACTTCCAGTATGCCTGCTTCTAATCCGCCGCTCATAGTATGACGGCGTGGTTCATTTCGTCGCCGGGGTCGGTTATTAAATGCTCTTCCAAGACGCGTGAGACTGTCAATTAACAGTACTACCTCACGCCCGCACTCCAGTTCTGATTGTACATGGGCGAGTATCAGCTCGGCCAGTTCGACGTGTTTTTCCGTACCGTGGTCACTTGTACTGGCCACCACTTCCACGTTCTCAACAGCTCTGCGAAAGTGGGTGACTTCCTCCGGCCGTTCATCCACCAAAAGCACAATAATACGGCTTTCAGGAGAACATTGGCGAATCGCCTGGATAGATTGTTCCAGGAGAATGGTCTTTCCCGCTTTGGGCGGAGAGACAATCAGTTGACGTGTACCTTTACCTATTGGGGCGATGAGATCAACTATGCGCATACTTTCTTGACCGCAGCTGCCCAGGTCAAATCGTTCATTCGGATCGATTGCTGTCAGATCGGCAAAGCGTGTGCGTTTGAGGAAGGTTTCAGGTTGCATGCCTCCGAGAGATTCGATAGATACTAATCTGAGTCCGCCTTTTTTCCGTTCGACCAGACCGGTGACGGCGGCTCCTTCAGTAAGGGCAAAGCGTCGATTCAAATCCGGGTGCACCCTTACCTCGGATGGCCCCGAACGATAAGAACGGTCGACGGTTCTTACTGCAAACTGTCCTTTATTTATACGCTTCAGTATTCCAGTAATTGTCTTGGTCATGAAAATCTTCCGTGATAATACTTTTAAAAGTGGTGTTTAAGGAAAAACTAATATTATAGCATCTTTTTCCATATTGACAAGTGGTTGATGATGGTCTTGTGCATTATTTTATTTTTTACTGATGTCTGTTATCAATATTCAGGCGTTCAGATCATACTGTAGTCGTATGGTTTCCGCATCTCACGGGCAATATACCTGTTTGCTTCA
>JACKQG010000017.1_pt3 | contig 34277 bp, 28 predicted proteins | sample 8237621 | NCBI WGS metagenome assembly JACKQG01 (sample SAMN15677084, study PRJNA649215) | marine metagenome | biome: marine; feature: Black Sea; material: saline water; isolation source: suspended particulate matter (SPM) from the Black Sea western gyre | collected 2013-06-09/2013-06-10 | depth...
AGAAGGACGGCGCAGCCCAGAAGGGTGGCGATGCCGCTCAGAAGGATGGCGCAGCTCAGAAGGGTGGCGATGCCGCTCAGAAGGATGGCGCAGCCCAGAAGGGTGGCGATGCCGCTCAGAAGGACGGCGCAGCCCAGAAGGGTGGCGATGCCGCTCAGAAGGATGGCGCAGCCCAGAAGGGTGGCGATGCCGCACAAAAAGGTGGCGCAGCTCAGAAGGGTGGCGATGCCGCACAAAAGGGTGGCAAAGTTAGCCCAGCTCAGAAGGGTGGCGACGCCGCTCAAAAGGGCGGAGCAGCCCAAAAGGGTGGCGCGGCTCAAAAGGGTGGCGCAGCTCAAAAGGGTAGCGCAACTCAAAAGTAGTTGCTGCGTCGCCTCTCAAGGCGGCACAGTCTGCTGATAAGTTCATGAAAGAAACGCCGTCCACACCTTCGTGCGACGGCGTTTCTTCGTTTATAGTCAGGGCAAATTACATTAAGTCATGTTCCGTTGAATTCGCTGGAGCCACTTCATGGGTGCGTCGGTCCTTGCTTTAGTACTCACGCTAAGCGTGAGCGTCGGCCAAACGTCGAACTCGATCCAACAAGAGGAGATCGACTATCAAAACGAAGTTTTTCTACGCTGGTGGGAATCTGAGTTAGTTTGGACGTTCGACGACCTCCCCGCGGAAGGCCAAGTTCCCGACTATCGCGTGCCCTATTCCGGCCATGACTACCCAGATCGCGCCGGCGGCACGATCAACGTGCTAAAGAAGTACGATCGCGCCTTCCACCGCGGCGAGAGAGTGCGTTTTGAACAACCACCCGAACCGCCCACGAACGGCGGTCGCCGCCGAATCTTTGCGTTGAGACCTGAGACCCGTTTCGGCGGTTTGGCTAGTGCGTTCGAGTACAAGGACACAACTTCATTTACGGAGCCAACGAGCGGTAGGCGAGGTTTGTTCGGAATACGTCGCGTGACCAACGAGACGCCTCATTGGCACGGACACTGCAATGGTTGGACGGCGGCTGCCATCCGCCACGCCGAACCGCAAATCAACGTCACTCGAAACGGCGTCGTTTTCACACCTGCCGATATCAAGGGATTGCTGGCAGAGATCTATATGTATCGCGACAACGAGTTTCTGGGTGGCGAGGATGATGCGATGAATCCCGGATTGTTGCATGTCGTGCTTGCAAACTGGCTCGGACGCGGAGATCAACCCGTCGGGATCGAGACTGCCGTTGGCAAAGAGAAGTGGAATTATCCTCTGTACGCGTTCAAGACATCATCGAATAAGGTTTCGGATCGCGAGATTGAAGTCCGCATGAATGCGGCCTATTCGCAGAGCACTCGGCGAGAGGTTGACCGTTCACAACACTTGAAAAAGACAATTCACTTTCACTACAACCTCCATCTGGACGAAGAAGGTGCGGTCGTCGGCGGAGGGTACTTCAATGACAGCGCTCGGCTTGACATGCTGTGGACGCCTCTTCATCCAGTTCAAGGAGGTACCGAAGGAAACGATCGGGGCAATCCGCATATCGACGTGAAGGAAGTGTTGGCAATTTGGCGAGAGTCGGTTTCCAAAAATCTTCGCGATAAGTGGTGGAACATCGACCCAACCGAGGAAGATGCGATTGGTGTCGAGGTGGAGGATACCAGCGAGTCCGAGCCGACCGATGAGTGATCCAGAAGACTTGTCGCGAGCCAAGAACCAAAAAAACGGCCTGTGGTTGTGAAGCCACAGGCCGTTCGTTGTTTGTCAAACTTACGTCGGTAAAGCTTAGCGAGTAACGCTAACTTGGATGACCGATCGTTGAGCATTCAGGTAAGCCGAAGGATCAACGACTGGTGCTGGTGGCATTGGAGCAGCGGCTTTGCCGTCGCTCTTTTGGTCAGCGCCACCCTTTTGGGAAGCGTCGCCCTTTTGGCATGCGTCGCCGCATCCCTTGCCGCCATCTTTCTGGCAAGCACCATTACCACAACCCTTGCCGTCGCCTTTTTGGCATGCATCGCCCTTGCCGCCCTTGCCGCTATCGCAGCACTTGTTGCAAGCGAAGATGCGATCTAACAGCGAACCACGTCCGCCCTTCGATCCCTTTTGGCATGCGTCGTCTTTGCCGCCCTTTTGGCAAGCATCGTTTCCGCATCCCTTACCGTTGCCCTTTTGGCATGCGTCACCCTTGCCGTCACCTTTTTGGCAAGCGTCGTTTCCGCATCCCTTACCGCCGTCGCCCTTTTGGCAAGCACCACGGCTGAAGAGGCCACCCTTTTGGCATGCGTCACCCTTGCCACCATCTTTTTGGCAAGCATCGTTTCCGCATCCCTTACCGTTGCCCTTTTGGCACGCATCGCCCTTGCCGTCGCCTTTTTGGCATGCGTCGCCGCATCCCTTGTCGCCGCCCTTTTGGCAAGCGCCACATCCGCGACCGCCGAGCAAACCGCCCTTCTGGCAAGCACCGCCGCAACCTTTGTCGCCGCCCTTTTGGCAAGCGTCATCCTTGCAGCCATTTCCTTTTTGGCAAGCGCCGTCCTTACAGCCACCCTTCTGTGCAGCATCACAACCACACTTGCCACCCTTCTGAGCAGCGCCGACCCCAAGCATACGGTCGAGTAAATCGAATCCGTAGCTCTGTTGGGCACACAAGGCAACGCCCAGGACCATCGTCCCTAATAATACGTTCCACTTCATTGAGCCATGTCTCCTATACGATGGAACCATCGAGCTGCCGCGACTTCCTACCAGCTTTGTGGCGGGTACTGTGAATGAGTTTTTGCGGGCACTATTCACAAGCGATCCGTCGCTCAACCCTCCGTGAGAGAAATTAAGTCAGGAACTCCAACTTCCTGTTCGCGCTGGTTGCGAGCACGGACTACTCGCAGCGGGAGTCACGTCAGAACCGGTCGAGCCAATCCTTGACCCGAGAATCCGTTCCGGTTAGCCATCTGCGAGAACAATCAGTCTGTGACCGGCTGTCCCGCATCAAGCGTCACTTCCCGTATCGGTCGGCCCGTTAAAACGCCTTGAGACATCGTAACCATTTTTCACCAAGTGGTTTACAACTACTGTTAAGTAGAGATTGCCGGACTCATAAGCTGGTAAATCTTTGTCGATTAATCGGTCGGCTTCCAGCGCGCTCAGCTGTGCTTCATCCGCACAATCCGTACAGCTTCTCAAAGAACGGCTCAAATCAGATACCAAGTGTCTAAGGTCAGCCTAAGGGCCATTGTCCTGAATAAGTTCAATTGAACGTACTCAACTCCTAGTCCCGCGATTACGCGTCTGTTAGAATGGCCCCGAAATCGAAATTCACTTTCGGAGACAACGAGTTAACAATCGCATAGACAGCGTGCCAGCAAGGTGACTCATGCTGGGCCGATCTCAAAACAAGTGTCTCTCGCCGAACGTATACCCCCACCTGGCAATCCCACCCTGCCCATTCAAGATGATCTCAAAAGCCAATCAGATCTCAAAAACTGGTCAACGGGGCTACGAAGTTGCCGACTTCGCCGAGATAGCTGGCGTGCCTTGCCCTTGTGGGACGGCTCGCCGCGCGTTTGCCGACGTGTCGGATTTCCCCGCCACAGTTCATGTCACGGAGATCTCGACGGAGGCACGTTTGCATTACCACAAGGGGCTGACCGAAACGTACTACTTCCTGGAGTGCGAACCGGATGCCCAGATGCAACTCGACGACCAGCTGATCGATGTCCACTCGGGGATGTGCGTGATGATTCGGCCGGGCACCCGTCATCGAGCGGTTGGCCAGATGAAAGTGCTGATCGTCGTGCTGCCCAAGTTTGACCCAGATGATGAATGGTTTGATTGACCACCTTGCTTGCCCCACATTCCCATTGAGACCCTTCCAACCGGTGATATCTCATGAATAACACAACTCACTTCCGTCGCTCCGTTATCTTTGCGTTCACGGTCGCAGCGAGCTTGCTCGCTGCTGGTTCCTCCGCTCTCGCCGAGGTTGATCCGCTGGATTGGCCCTACTGGCGCGGTCCGGAATCGAACGGTGTCTCGCGCGAAACGGGATTGGTCGACACGATCAATCTGAAGGAGGGCAGCGACTCGCTAGCTTGGAAACGCGATGATCTCGGCGGCCGTAGTACCCCAGTCGTCATGAACGGCAAACTTTACACCATCGTCCGAGCCCAACCCGAGACGGCTCGTGAAGGTGAAAGAGTCGTCTGCGTCAATGCTGCAACCGGCGAAACGATCTGGGAGAATCGCTTCAACGTTTGGCTTTCGGATGTGCCCGATACTCGAGTTGGTTGGTCGTCCGTTGTTGCTGACCCGGATACAGGGAACGTCTACGCACTCGGAGTTTGCGGGTACTTTCAGTGTCTTAACGGCGAGACAGGCAAACAGATTTGGGCCGTGCCCATGCATGAGCGCTTTGGCTTGTTGAGTACCTACGGCGGTCGAACAAACTTCCCAATCATTTGCGAAGACGTTGTCATCATCAGCGCGATCGTGATCGGATGGGGTGATATGGCCAAGCCGGCTCATCGATTTGTCGGCTTCGACAAGTTGACCGGAGAAGTTGTTTGGTTCGATGGCACTCGCCTGCTCCCTTACGACACGACTTACAGCGCCCCAACGTTAACCGTATTGAACGGCCAGAAGGCCTTAGTCTTTGGCTCCGGAGACGGTCAGGTTTGGGCGATCCAACCTCGAACGGGACAGCCGATTTGGCATTATGACTTCTCGCGTCGAGGCCTGAACGTCGCTCCGTTGGTCGTTGGCGATACCGTTTATGCGAGCCACAGCGAAGAGAACATCGGTACAACCGCAATGGGATCTATCGCTGCGATTAATGGTGCCAGTCAAGGTGACGTCACCAAGTCGGGTCGGCTGTGGCAAGTCAACGAGTTTATGGTCGGAAAGAGTGCACCGCTTGTGATTGGCGATCATTTATTGTGCTTTAGCGATCGTGCCAAGTTACATATCTTGGATCGGGCAACTGGTCAGGACATCGGGCGACCATTCTCGATCGGCGGAACGGCTCTGCGGGCGAGTCCGTTGTTCGCCGACGGCAAGATCTACACATTCGCTACCAGCGCATGGGCTGTCCTGCGACCGGATGCGAAGAAAGGTGTCAAGCTGCTTAAACGCGGAAGGCTCCCCACCGGTGAAGAGGTCTACGCATCGCCGATCTGCTCGCACGGACGAATCCATTTGCAGACGACTTCCGCCTTATATTGTTTAGTTGACGCCGATAAAGAACACGGTGTCGAGCCTCGTCCAGCAGCTCCGGTTGAGGCCAGTGTGGGCGATGATAGCGCGGCCGCCCATGTCCAAGTCGTCCCCGCCGAGTTGTTGACTAAGCCCGGCGCGAAGCACGATTTCCGCGTCAGATTGTTCAATGCTCATGGCCAGTTTTTAAAGGAGACGAAGGCGACGTTCGCGCTTGACGGCCCGGGTGCGATTGCTGACAACGGAGCTTTCCAAGCAGACGCTGCCGCGAACCATACGGCAACGATCGTAACCGCAAAGGTTGGCGACCTGACTGGTCGGGCTCGTATTCGAGTCGTGCCGGATCTGCCTTGGAAGTTTGATTTTGAAGGGCTGAGCGATCTTCCGGTAACTTGGGTCGGTGCTCGCTACCGTCACGTCATTCGTAAGGATGGCGACAACACAATCGCGGTCAAAGTTACCACGATTCCGAAGGGAACTCGCAGTCGCTGCTGGTTCGGCCATTCCAACTTGCATGACTACACGATCCAGGCGGACGTTCGCGGATCGCTCGCGAACGACAAGATGCCCGATATTGGCTTGATCGCTCAGGGCTATGCCCTCGACATGCAGGGTGCCAGTCAAAGGCTTCAAATACGGTCGTGGGTTCCCCAGCTCCGCATGGCAACGACGATCGATTTTCCCTGGGACGCGAACAAGTGGTACGTGATGAAACTGCAAGCATCGAACGAAGATGGCAAAGCCGTTCTTCGCGGAAAGGTTTGGCCGCGTGGCACGGACGAGCCTGCCGACTGGACCATCACGGCAACCGACGACGCTCCGAATGTCGCTGGCAGCCCCGGTCTGTTTGGAAATGCCAAAGATGCGGAAGTGCATCTCGACAACATCATGGTCAGCGCGAACTGATCATCCCACCAACTATCCTTTATGGCCAGAGTCTTCTACGGACGCAGGCCGCCTCACGGTACGGAGAGAACACCAACGATGAAGACTTCACAGACAGTGCTTGCACTGACGCTTGCCTTAGTGTCGGGCATCATTGCGACAACGTTATTGTCAGGCTGTCAAAAGCCTTCCACGCCGGTGACTTCAAGCTCATCCGGCACGAATACGACCGCGATCGAAGATGTTGACATCTCGATCCCAGAAATCGACGCTGGCGAACCGGTGGTCGAAAAGGCAACCGCCGCTGAAGAACCTGTTGCAGCCTCGGTCCCATCAGAAGAGCCAGCGGCTCCAGCACCGGAGCCGACTGACGCCCCGATAGAAAAGCCGGTTCCACCGGTCGATGCTGAAGTCTCGGCGAAGACAGTGAGCCCGGTCGACAAGAGCGCAAACGCCCCCGTCAAACCAGGTGATTGGCCTCAGTGGGCCGGAACCAGCTATCGCAACAACACACCAATCGGCAAAGACATTCCGGTCGAATGGAATGTCGGTGACTTCGATCCCAAGACGGGTGATTGGATTAGTGACGATGCTCAAAACATTAAATGGGTCGCCCGCGTGGGCAGCCAAACTTACGGCAACCCTGTCGTTGCTGGTGGCCGTCTTTACGTCGGCACCAATAACGGTGCCGGGTGGTTGAAGCGATATCCGGCGAACATCGACTTGGGCTGTTTGCTCAGTTTCAGCGAAGCGGATGGCAGTTTCCTTTGGCAGGACTCAAGCGAGAAATTGCCGACCGGTCGTGTTCACGACTGGCCGCTTCAAGGTATTTGTTGTGCTCCGTTGGTGGAAGGCGACCGCCTGTGGTACGTCACGAGCCGCGGCGAAGTGAAATGCCTGGATGCAGAGGGCTACTACGATGGCGAAGACGATGGGCCGGTCCAAAATCAATTGGCGGCGATCTTCGGTATCATGCGGAACGAAGATGCGGCAAAGGACCAAGTGGGTCCCGCTGTTACGGAACTCGACGCCAGCAAACTTCCCGCAGCGCTTCGCGAGCAATTCAAAGGACGAGGCGTAGAGCTTCCGGAAGAAGTTGCCGTTACCGTCGATACGGCTGGCAAGAAGTGGACGCTTGCGGCAAAACTTGGCGAATCGGATCGTACGTTCAAGTTGATGATCGCTGGACCCCGGCTGAAGGCATTTAAAGTCGTCACACCAGATGACAAAGAAGAAGCGGATGTCATCTGGTCATTTAACATGATGGACGAGCTGAAGGTTTCTCAGCACAACATGTGCAGCTGTTCGGTAACGGCTCTTGGCGACATCTTGTTCATCAACACATCGAACGGACTCGACGAATCTCACCTTAACCTGCCTCAACCGGATGCTCCTAGCTTTATGGCGATGGACAAAACGACAGGTGAGGTCTATTGGACAGATAAGTCGCCAGGAACCAACATCTTGCACGGCCAATGGTCTTCGCCAACAGTCGCTCATCTCGGCGGTGTCGATCAAGTGATCTTTGGCGCTGGTGATGGTTGGGTCTACAGCTTCAAAGCTGATAAGGGAAACGATGGCGCACCCGAGCTACTCTGGAAGTTTGACGCGAATCCTAAGACCTCGAAATGGATTCTTGGTGGTCGCGGAACACGCAACAATATCATTGCAACGCCGGTCGTCTATGACGGACTTCTTTACGTTGCCGTTGGACAGGACCCTGAGCACGGCGAAGGTGAAGGCCACGTATGGTGTCTCGATCCCACCAAGCGAGGCGATGTCAGTCCTCAATTGGCGATGAAGGTCGAGGGTGACAAACGCGTTCCGATCGCACACCGTCGCCTCCAGGCAGTCATTGAGGAAGAGGGCGAGGTCGCTGTCGACAACGAGAACTCGGCCGTCGTGTGGCACTACAGCGACTTCGACCAGAACGGCGATGGCGAACTCGACTTTGAAGAAGAGATGCACCGGAGTTGCGGCACAGTCGCGATCAAAGACGACGTGCTGCTCATTGCCGACTTCAGCGGTCTGTTCCATTGCCTTGATGCGAAGTCAGGTAAGGCACATTGGACATACGACATGCTCGCCGCGTCATGGGGCTCACCGTGTATCGTCGATGGTCACGTTTATATCGGCGACGAAGACGGCGATCTTTGCGTTTTCAACCTGTCAGCCGACCCTGAGAAGGCGATGAAGCGAGTCGTCGTGGACGTCGACGATGATGGCAAGGAAGAGACAGAACTCGTCCCGATCAACGCTGAGAAGGACGAGAATGACAATTGGCAAGTAACCAACATGGGTAATTCGGTTTTCAGCACGCCCATCGTCGCCAATGACGTACTCTTCATCGCCGACAAGACGCACATCTTTGCGATCAAGGGCGCGCAGGGAGCTGAGTAGCTGACCGGCTGGTCGCGGTTACACATACGAAATGAAGCAAGGGCCCATTCATCTTTGGTTGGGCCTTTGCTCTGTTGGAATCGGAAAGACCATTTGCAATGACCAAACGTGTCCTCGATGTCGGTAACTGCGTACCCGATCACGCTTCCATCTGCTCGTTAGTCGAAGGGAACTTCGACGCCAAAGTCGTCCAGGCACACGGCAGCGACGATGCTCTGGACGCGATTCGAAACGAACAAGTCGATTTGGTGTTAGTGAATCGCAAGCTTGATCGCGATAATACGGACGGTCTCGACATCATCAAACTGATCAAGGCGGACGGTAATCTCAACACGGTCCCGTGCATGTTGCTCACCAACTACGAGGACCATCAGGAGCTGGCGGTTGAAGCTGGCGCGGAGATGGGTTTCGGCAAGCTTGGGTTCGACGCTCCGGAAACACGCGAGCGATTGAAGGCGATTCTTGGCTAGCCGTAGCTTCTAGCCACCGCAAACTCCTCTCGGCGGCTGGAAGCCACCGCCACAACTTAGCCTCAATAGATGTCGATACTCTTCACCGAATCTCCGCCCGACAGCTGGACGCCGTGCAGGCAACGCTCCGCCGCGTCGATGAGTTCCTGGGTTGGAAAGTTCTTCGGTGGCATCGCCAACGTCGCGACGCCTGCACTGAGTGACAATGCGTGCCCGTGCGTTGTTGGTTGGTCGGCGCTCCACTTCCGCGCACAACGAACGAGTTGGCGAGTGAAATCGACGGCGGGCTGCCGGTCGCATCCTTCGAAGACGACGGCAAAACGACTGTTATCCATATGAATTACACGCCCCTCGCCCTCCAGAATCGCTTGCATGACGAATTGCAATCGATCCATCGTGCGACCAACTTGCGACGTACCGATATGCATGGCGACCGTATCGGCGTGGTCCAGTTCAAGCAAAGCCAGACTTAACGCATGACGAGCTTGGCGACAGGACTGTACGGCCGATTCGACATTGCCCAGCAACGTCGGACCCGACATGCGATGCACTGCGATCGGATTTCCGGCGGGCTCTTTAGCGCCAGCTCGATCTCGGGCGATGACGGCGGAATCTCGCCGCACAACATTGCTCGACGTGTGGACGGTACGCTGCGATTCCGTGAACTGTCCGATCTCTCCTTGAAGAGATTGCGCTTGTTGCAGTAGATCACCAAATTCGAGGCATTCCGCGTTCATTTCTGTTTGAGGCGTTTGCATTAAATCTAGGCTCGCAGTCTCGGCTGCATCGCAAAGCTGGGCGTACGCTTGCGAAAGGATCGTCGAGTACGCCGTCTCGTTTGGAAGACTTAGCGAGAGTACGTCGGCCAGCTGTGGCACTTTCGTTTCAAGCGAGGCGATCAGCAACTCAAGTTCATCGATCGAGATGCCTTTATAACGACCTCCCACGTCGATCAACTCGTTCAACTGACTTGCTCGTTCTCGGGTCAGAAACTCGGCAACTAAATCGGCCATGTGAAGAATCTGCGGAACGACCTGCGCGGGGTCGGAAAGATTAGCCAGTGCTTCGATGTCGAAAGGCTGTCTGACATCACGAACTATCGACTCGGGCAATCCCCAATGTTCGAGCAGGCGGGCACTCAGGATTGCGTGATCAAACCCGAGAGTCCCGGTTTCCAGGGCTAAGAGGTCACCACCATCGTTGTAGATGCGTTCGAGAAAGGCCAAGTAGGTGTCGCCGAGATCTTGAATCAACACCAACACGCCCAAGTCCTGTAACAGACCTGCAATGAACGCATCGTCTCCCGACACTTGCCACAGCGTATCAGCCAATTCACGAGCTGCAACGGCTTTGATCACCGTCCGCCGCCAGTATCGTTGCAGGACTTCTGCTTCAACTCCCGTGAGCAATTCCTTTGGCAAGCTGAACCCGAGGACAAGCAACTTCAGCGGCTTCGTGCCAATCAGCGCCAGAGCTTGGTTCAAATCGGTGACCTGACGACTCAACCCGAACAACGAGCTATTAACGACTCGCAGGATCTTTGTCGTCAGCGCGGGATCATTTTCGATACATTCCTTCAACGCCTTCGTGTCGACGGTCGGCTGGTTAGTCAGTTCAACGACTTGCATGGCGACTGCGGGCAGCGAGTAGAGCTGTCGCGATCGATTTGCAAATTGGTCTAGAACGCTTGAAGTCATAGCTGCAAGTTCGTTGGCGGTTTGCCATTTTGTAGGAGGGTCATCGTACGTCGGTCGCCGGTTGTCAGCTAAAGAGTAGCTCAGTGACAAGGTCTGCGACGGGCCTTCGACAGGTTCAATCGTGCCACATTAAACCGGCGAATTCGGCAAAATCCGGAGAAAACTTGTGACCGCACCTTTGATTGATTACTCTCGATAGAGAGTAGGATCGAGGGGCTCCACATTCGCTGATTAGAGAGAGTTTGTCGTGGACGTAGCGATCAAGAAGGTGTCGGAGCGAGATGGCAAGGGTCGGTTCGTCCTTGTCAACGTGGCCACGCGCGAAGTCGTGACGGTGAACGACATATCGGAAGGCACTCTCCGCCGGTACTTTCACGACAACGGAGTTGGCGACGAGGCGTTTAATGCTTGCCTCGAATCGGCTTGTAAAAAGTATGGCAGCAGGGCTCGCAAAGAAAGCGTGCCGGTCAACGACGCCCAGGAGACCATGGGCGACGACGATTTGCTGTTTGAGTTGGGATTGGGCGAGGATGACTAGCCGTAATCGTCGGCTATAATCAGGGGCAGTGTCGCGTGGGCTATGCCCGCAGATCCATTTGTTGGGCACAGCCCGACCAACTCACTGTTCCCCTGCCCGCAGAGTCCGCCGTGGTCCGATTTCCTTGCTGTACATTAGCATCGTTCAGCGCGCTGATTACAATCTGCGTCGCCGCCGCCGCCGAACCGGCAGAACCTACTGCGTTCTTCGAAAAAAAGATTCGACCGGTTCTTGTGCAACATTGTTACAAGTGTCACGCTACCGACGCGAAGAACGTTCGTGGAGGACTGTCGCTTGATACACGTGCCGGCATCCGGCGCGGGGGTGAATCAGGACCGGCGGTTGTTCCGAACAAGGTCGACGAAAGTTTGCTCGTGAGCGCCCTCCGCCACGAGTCGTTCGAGATGCCTCCCGATCGCAAGCTTCCGGAATCAGTTATTGCAGACTTCGAGAAGTGGATTTCTATGGGAGCGCCTGATCCGCGCGAAGGCACAGCACGGGTATCGCAATCGGGCATCGATATCGAAGCTGGACGAAAGTTTTGGTGTTTCCAGCCGATCGCCAACCATGACGTTCCGAATGTCGACGCAGTAGCGTGGCCAGCCAGCAATATCGATCGCTTCATCCTCCGTCGACTCGAATCGGAGCGACTCACCCCAGCTGCGGACGCCGACCGTCGAACGCTACTTCGCCGCGCTTACTTTGACCTGATTGGCCTGCCGCCAACACAGGAGCAGATCAACGCCTTTCTGCAAAACGAGTCACCCGAAGCATTTGAACAAGTCATTGATGAGCTTCTCCGCTCTCCGCACTTCGGCGAACGATGGGGGCGACACTGGTTGGACGTCGTGAGGTTTGCCGAATCGAGTGGTGGAGGGCGGACGCTGATGTTTCCCGAGGCCTGGCGCTACCGCGACTATGTGATCGAAGCGTTCAACAACGACCTACCTTACGACTCGTTTGTGATGCAGCAGGTTGCGGGAGACTTGATCGAGACATCGGACTGGCAGGAGCAGCGCCGGAACTTAACGGCGACCGCGTTCTTGCTCTTGGGACCGACGAATTACGAACTGCAAGACAAAGAGACGCTTGAGATGGATATCGTTGACGAGCAACTCGACACAATGGGAAAAGCGTTCCTCGGAATGACGATCGGATGTGCTCGCTGTCACGACCACAAGTTCGATCCGATCCCAACTCACGACTACTACGCAATGGCAGGGATTTTGAAGAGCACTCAGGCCGTCATCCATTCGAATGTCTCCAAGTGGAATGAAGTCTCCCTGCCGATGTCGGCTCGCGATGAAGCACTCGTCGAGCAAACCGAGATGCAAGTCGCCGCGATTCAAAAGGATTTGAAATCGCTGAAGGCACAATTGAGCAAGGCGGGTGGAAAGATTGGTGACGGTGCCACGTCAATCGATCCTGAGTCGCTCGCAGGGACTGTCGTCGATGATACGCAGGCAGAGAAGAAAGGAACCTGGACGGTTTCGCAATCGGTCGGCGGCTATGTCGGAGGAAATTACATCCATGCGTCCGAATCGACTGCATCCGTTACGTTCGCGCCGATTCTTCCTATCCGAGACAAATACGAACTACGGATCACTTACACACCCTCAGGCAATCGTTCGCCGAAGGTACCTATCCGAATTCATCACGCGGTAGGAGAAGACGTCGTCTTCGTCGACCAAACGACGAAGGGCTCAGTGAGCCGAACGATCGATTCACTTGGAGTTTACGATTTCGACCCCAAACAAAAACCACGCGTCATCATTTCGCCGGATGGTGCGGCGAGTGGAGTGGTCATCGCGGATGCGGTGATCTTCATCCCAGAAGGCGCTGCACCGGAACTCGCAGTGCCAAGTGAAGCCGCGCGCAAGGCGATGCAAGAGCGAGCGGCACTGAAGAAAAAGCTAACCTCAGAGATCAAGGCACTTGAAGAGCAGATCAAGCAGCTCCAGACGACCGGACCGCAACGTGAAGTGGCGATGGCGGTAACCGAGATGGAAGTGGTTGGTGACATTCCAGTTTCCATTCGTGGATTGGTCCATAATCCGGGTCCTGTTGCCTCTCGCGGAGTGTTGCAAGTTGCGTTGCATAGCGAAGCGCCTAATATCGACGGAGATCAAAGCGGTCGAAAGCAACTCGCCGAATGGATCGCAGATGCTCGCAACCCGTTGACGGCGCGGGTGATGGTGAACCGAGTGTGGTATTGGCTGTACGGGAAGGGCTTGGTCCCGACCGTTGATAACTTCGGGGCAACGGGAGGCACGCCGTCTCATCCTGAATTGCTTGATTACCTCGCCAACACGTTCATGGAGGACGGTTGGTCCGTGAAGAAATTGATCCGTCGCCTGATGCTCGCGCGGACGTACCAGCTGAATAGCCAGCCAAATCCACAAGCCTCTTCGATCGATCTGGACAATCGCCTATTGTGGCGAATGAATCGTCGTCGATTAGATGCAGAGAGCATTCGTGACTCGATACTACTCGTCGGTGGAAATCTTGACCTGACGATCGGTGGCTCGAATATCGCGGCAGGCACAAGTTCGGAATACGGCTACGATTTCAAAAGCACTCGGCGCAGCGTCTATGTACCAGTGTTCCGAAATGAACTGCCACAGATCTTCGCCACCTTTGACTTTGCCGACCCGAACACGCAGATTGGTTCTCGATCCAGCAGTACGACCGCACCGCAGGCATTACTGTTGATGAACCATCCCTTGGTAATGAAGCAGGCAGAAGCCGCTGCGGCGCAGCTGCTGTCGCGTCAAGATTTAACGACGGCGGAGCGAATCCACCACGCGTACGAACAAGTTCTCGGGCGAACGCCAAACGACCGTGAAGTGGAAATCGCCGCACGCTTTATCGGTGACGAGCCGCAAACTGCCCGTTGGGGATTGCTGTACCAAACATTGTTTCAAAGCCTCGATTTCCGCTACCTGAAATGACGACTATTCGTAACGCGGGTACTGCTCGCTCAGAACACATCTGACTCGCATCTTACACGCAATTTCGCTAAAACAAGTAGCATGATGACCAGCAACGACATACGATTCTCGCGACGCACTGCCCTGAAATCGCTAGGGTGCGGATTCGGCTATCTTGCCGCGAAGGCGCTGGCACAGCGAGAAGCCCACGCCGCGATCGCGAACCCACTGCTGCCGAAGCAACCACACGTCCCGCCTCGAGCCAAGCGAGTCATCTTCATCTTTATGCAAGGTGGTCCGAGCCACGTTGATACGTTTGACTATAAATCGCGGCTGGCGAAAGACGATGGCGAGTTGCTTGAGTTTGACGATGCCCGAACCCTGGCGAAGACGAAAAAGATCACGTCGCATCGCGTCTTTAAGTCGCCCTGGCGTTTCCGACGATACGGTCAATGCGGGCAGCACGTTAGCGAATTGTTTCCGCATATCGCGGAGCATGTCGATGATCTCTGTTTCATCAAGGGAATGCACACCGAAGGTGTTGCGCATGGGCCGTCGACGCTCTTCTTGCATACAGGTTCGATCAATTTGGTCCGCCCTTCGATGGGTTCATGGATGTTGTACGGACTGGGGAGCGAGAACCAGAATTTGCCGGGATTCGTTTCGATTCAACCCTCGTCTGGTAACGGTGGACCTCGCAACTTTGGCAATGCGTTTTTGCCGGCGATCTACCAAGGAACGCCCGTTGGGCGCGCTGGCACTCCGGCAACGACCGCAAGAATCGAGAATCTATATAACGATTTATTGTCGCCCGCCAACCAGCGAGAACATTTCGAGCTACTGCGAGCATTGAATGCCGAGCAGTTGAGTCGACGGCCCGGCGATCAGGAGCTGGAAGCGGTCATTAACTCGTACGAACTCGCTTGGCGGATGCAGCAGCATGCTCCGAAGACGCTCGATCTGTCTACCGAGCCAGCTCACATCCAGCAGATGTATGGGATCGACGAGAAGGGCACTGATGATTTCGGTCGCCAGTGCTTGATGGCTCGGCGTTTAGCCGAATCGGGCGTTCGCTACATTCAAGTGACTTACGGCGACAATTCGAACAATCCGCGTTGGGATCAACACTCCAATCTACCGATGCACGCGACTCATGCATTCAATACAGACAAGCCGGTGGCTGGCTTGCTCGCCGACTTAAAGCAACGAGGTTTGTTGGAGGACACATTGGTTTGGTGGGGTGGCGAGTTTGGGCGGACGCCATACGCTCAGGCCAATGGCACCGGCAGGGACCACAATCCAGACGGCTTCTCGGTCTTCCTTGCCGGTGGTGGTGTGAAGCCCGGGTTCAGCTACGGTGCGACCGACGAATTTGGCCATCACGCGATCAAAGACAAAGTTCACATGCACGATCTACACGCAACGATTATGCACCTGCTCGGGCTCGACCACGAGCGTCTGACATTCCGCCACGCCGGTCGCGACTTCCGCCTGACGGACGTCCACGGCCAAGTCATCGACGGCATTTTCAGCTAGATACTTGCGGGGAGCAGAATATGTCGGATGCGAATCTTGGCTTCTGGTCAGACGGCGCAGAGATTCACTCCAAAGCGTTGGAACAAGAGCGCAACGAGCGTATTGCGGAACTTAAGCACCAGCAGGAACTCGCAACATCGTCCGCGGAGCGAGCGGAACTTGCAATTCAAATTGAGCAAGTCCGCAAGACACACCAACAGAAGATCGATGAAGAACCGTGGCTTCTCTTCTGAATCTTCCGACTGACAGCTTCTCGGTCGCGAACCGTGGCATCGCAACGAATGGATACCGGCAGAACGCCCGCACGCGATTTGTGAAGACTTCGGTCCACCTTTTGTGATACAACGAGTGAGGGCTCGCGTTTGAGGAGGCGAGTGGATATTGTTTCGTGTGATCCTTCTCTTGGCCGTTCTTGCAACGATTGACACCACGTCAACGGCTATTTCTCTGGGGCAACAACCGCAACGTCCAATAAGCATCGAAGACACCGCACCTCGCTTGCCCCAGTTAATCGCAATCGTACTCTTGAACGAAGACCCGGATTGCGATTTGGCGATCCGAGCGCTAGCCGAGATGGAAGCGGAGGCGAAGCCCGCTGTCTCCGCTCTGTGTTTGAGACTAGATGATCGGCGCTATTGGACACGTGCTCACGCTGTCGACGCTTTGGTCGCCATTGGCGACGCCTCCGTCGTGCCGTTGCAGGAACTGCTGAACGTTCCTTCGAGCCGATGTCGCGCGGCAGCGGCAACCGCGCTGGGACGCCTCCGGCGATTGTCGCTGGAAGAAATCGAGCAACTCGCGAAGGATGAAGATCCGCGAGTCCGCGCTGCGGTGTCACATGCTTTAGCGAATCTTGGAAAACCTGCTGTGGCAACACTCATCGCCATGTTGTCGGATTCCCATGCATCGGTCGCCGTGGTAGCGGCACGTGGACTGCGCGACAATCACGAAGACTCGTCCGCCGCGATCGCCGCGTTGATTCAGTCCCTTCCACGGTCTCACGTTGGATGGGCAGCCGCCGACGCATTGGCTTCGTATGGCGTCGAGGCGCAACGAGCCGTTCCTTGGATTATCAAGGCGTATCCGCTTGGCGAGGCTGGACGATTCGGTTGGGACGATGCTTCGGAAGTTGCTTTACAGCACATCGGTCCGCCTCACAAAGACGACATTCCACTGCTGTGCGAATGTCTCTCACACGCCGAGATGGAAGCGCGAATTCAAGCGGCGAATCACTTGGCGATGTTAGGTTCTACCGCCGAATCCGCTACTCCGGCATTGGAAGCAGCCATCAAAGCGATGATCGACGAACACCTGACTTTGAACGTAGAAGCTGAGTCGGGAGACGCAGCCACTGAAGACAACCGTGTCTGGCGAATGCTGGAGGCTAGCGAGTCCTGCGCGATCGCGTTCTGGAGTGTTACGCGTGATCCGCAGCGCTTCCTAGAGATAACCGAGCAATTGGGATCGGATTCTGTGATGAGATTCTGGCACCGAGAATTGGATGAAGCACTGCCGGTCAACACCATCCCATTGATCAATAGCTTGCTGAGTCACCCGAATCCTTCCGTGCGTGAGGAGGCATTGTATGGGATATATGACTTTGGATCGAAGGCTCTGCCGTTGAAGGACGCTATTCTACCGCTGACCGACGACTCAGATTCGGACGTCGCGAAACTAGTGGTTTTAGTTCTTGCGGCGATCGGCCCGGCAATGGCCGACGTGACGGGCCCGCGACTGTTGGCTGCTTTTAGGACAGGTGACGTGAGCCTGGAGGAATTTGCTTCTGCCGTAGAATCGCTCGAATTGAAATCGCTCGAAGTCCGCGAGATCCTCGAACAAGGGGCACGTCATAAAGACGAGTTGACGTTCGTCGCGTGTGCGAAAGCACTTACAGCGGTAGTTGATCACTCACGTCCGGCCGCCACTCAGTTGATCGAAGCTATCGACAAACGGAATATCAGTGGGCGAACCGCGATTGAGATATTTCGAGAAGTCGAGTCGATCGACGACCTTCTGATTCCGTTCCTGAAGCGACAACTTCGCAATGAAGACTTTTGGACGCGGTCCGAGGCCCTCAAGGCTCTCGCGAACATGGGGCCTCGTGCCAAACCTGCAGCCGCCCAAATCGAGAGTTTGTTAGAAGATGACGACATCCGCCTACAGGCTGCGAAAGCGATCTGGTTGATTAACGGAGAACCGACGTTTCTCGACGACGAGCTGAAAAGGATCTTCGCAGCATCAGGTGAAGACAGCCGTAACGACCGACACAACGCCATCGAAATGATCGCCGAATTGAAGCGGGCGGGGGCGAGATACTTGAAATACGTAGTCGATGAAACGCGTTCACCTGAATCGTACTTCGCACAAAATGCGATCGCGACGTTGGAAGCGATTGGGACGCCGGAGGCGGTCGCTGCGTTGTCAGCTACCGCCGAGTCGCCAGATTGGGTCTTGCGGTCTGGGGCGACAAAGGCAATTCAACGATTGCGCGAAGCACGAGCAACGGAGGAGTAACTCAATGGCCATAATTGCTCGTCCATGTTTGATGTTCGTCCTGGTATCCTTGGTTGGTTCGTGCGCGATCGGTCAAGACGATAAGAACGAGCCCAGAGCGTCGACGTCTGGAAGTTCGTGGCGATCAGATTCACGCGGATGGACACGGACATCCAACTATGAGGTGACAGGCTATGCGGATCGTCCTGATGCACGCGTGCTGAATTCTGTCACCGTTCATTGGGAGTTGCCAGAGATTGATCCACTAGGAAACACTTGCACCGTCCGTGGCCAGTTACGAATTCCAACAGGTGATCGCGAAAATACGAAACCGATCGAGTGGTTCCGAGGCGTCATCGTCTATGTGGCGAGGCAGCCTTACGCAGTGCTGAACTGGTCGAACGGGACTAACGAGAAAGACACGCTCGAAAGAACGCGAGTTGTGAGCGGCCTTGGGCGCTTCCAGGTGTCGATCGACTTGCGAGATATCGAACGCGACAGAGAGTTGGAACAGTCATTCCAATTTGGTTTGGCGTTGGCGGAGCATGAAGCAATAACAGGTCGTAGTGAGCGAGTCGTCTGGAGTTCGCAGACGCCCGTCGAGGCCTCAACGATACAAATGCTCAGTGTCCCCGCCGCCCCACAGTTATCTCGCGAGATTGAGTTGATCAATCAAGCAGGAGGCTGGCCATACTCGAACCGTGATGGTACGGCCCTGATCCGCGCGGTGAATGCACTCAGAAAGCTCGGCAAGGAACGGGCACTGCTTGCGTTGGAAGACTACATTCATTTGACCGACGAAAACTACGACTACAACGGCGATCAAGAAACCGTCTTCTGGATCATCCGCCTCTTGTTCGAGCCTATCCTCCTAGACGACAGCATCCCGCCACCAGCGATCTACCTTCATCTGATCGATCACGATTCGGCTGATTTTCCGATGTGGCCACTCAATCCAATCGATCGCGTCGAAGATATTCCGTTCATGGTGGGAATACAGACTGCAGGGAGCGGCATGCCCGAACACCCGTCATCTCACATCGAGTGGGCGCGTCGCCACGGCGTCATCCGCGACGAACCGCTGCGCCCCACGAAACACCCACTCGCCGCCGCCGAGCAACTTCTTCGCAGCAAGAAGTTTTCCCGACTGCATGAACAATTGAGGGGCATTGCAGTCACCTCGATTCGGTCGCAAGCTTTGGCGATGATACCAGGCATCCTAGAACCATTGCCGGACATCCGACACGATGCTCCCGAAAGACAAGCTCACTGGGAAGCTCGACTTCGAGAAGCCGACAGACTCGGTATTACCTGGGATGTGGAGATGCAGAGTTTTGTGGTCAGCAGTCCGGCACGGTGACAAAATCGGATCTTACGAACGACTTCGGCCATCCTGAATGATCTTGGCTAACTGTGCTTTGAGACGATCAGCCACGTTCGGATGTTTGTCAATCACATTCGTCTTCTCTGCCGGATCATCGGCGAGGTTGAAGAGCTGAAATTGTGCCACCTTGGTATTAGCAAGCTTTGTCTCTACGACCACGTTGCGTGCTGACTTCTTGTCGTGGCGGTGAAGCTTCCAATCACCCACACGCAGAGCGTAAACTCCACCCCTCCCGTTGTCCTGTTGCACTAGATGATCACGACCGCTTGTGCCGGGGTCTCCTAGCAAAGATCCCAGCACGTTGAAGCTGTCTCGACACGCGTCGTTCGGCAGTGATTGATCGCTGAGCGCGGCGAGACTTGCGGCGAGATCGATGGTGCAGACGAGATCATCACTTTGACCGGGCTTGATGCGGCCTTTCCATCGTGTGATGAATGGCGTACGTGTTCCACCTTCGTAAACGCTGTACTTCCCTCCGCTATACGGACCTGCGGCTCGGTGCTTACCAACTTTTTCGACCGCACCGTCTTTGTATCCGTCATCGAGTACCGGTCCGTTGTCCGAGCAAAACAAGACTAGTGTATTCTCTGCCAGTTTGAGACGGTCGAGCGTCTTCATTAGCTCTCCAACGCACCAATCAAGCTCGACGATCGCGTCGCCGCGAAACCCTAACGATGTCGTTCCTTGAAATCGTTCGTGAGGAATACGCGGGACGTGGATGTCGTGCGACGAGAAAAAGAGGAAAAAAGGTTCGTCCTGATGCTTCTCGATGAACTCGTTCGACTTCTCGACCCACTTGTCGGCCAAGTCCTCGTCGCGGAATCGCGCCGCGTGGCCGCCCGTATAGAAGCCAATGCGGCTGATGCCGTTGTGAATGGTCGAGTTGTGTCCATGCGACCAATCCATCTTCAAAGTATTGCGATGCGTTATTCCCGTTGGATGATCGGGACTGGGCTTCTTCCTTCCTACCCAAAGCGGATCGGCGGGATCGAGGTTGGGCACGCGATGATCGTGTACATAAACCTGCGGCACGCGGTCATTGGTCGTTGGCAAGAGAAAGCAGGTATCGAACCCGATCTCTAGCGGCCCAGGCTTGAGTTCGCCATTCCAATCCGGCCCATTCTCTCCTCCCAGTCCAAGATGCCATTTACCAACGACTCCTGTCGCGTAACCGGCTCGTTGTAAGATCGAGGCCACGGTTTCCGTTCCGGGTTGGATTATCGCTGGTGCGTTCGGCGGTGCGATGCCCGTGCGTTCTCCCCGAAACGCGTAAGTGCCTGTAAGCATTGAATAACGCGTCGGCGTGCATGTGGAAGCCGAGCAATACCCGCTTGTGAATCGACGCCCTTCGGCGGCCAACTGGTCGATGTGCGGCGTTTCCAATTCGGTCGCGCCGTAACAGGAAACGTCACCATAGCCGAGGTCGTCGGCCATAATGACGATAACGTTCGGTTTCTCGGCAGCAGCAGGACCAACCGCACAGCAGAACGAAGCTGACAAAATCAGCAAGCCACAATATCTTTTCATTGTTTACTCATTTGGTGCGAATTCAGGAAATGCCGTCGAGTTTCGTTGGGTTATTGTACTTCGCGGATCGCTGGGATGACATTACATCCGAAGTCGCCGACTTTAGGGTTCGCCAGCTCGCAAACACAGAAAACTTGTTGCAAGTCGCGCGCTGACTTCGTAGTGTGTTGCCAAACCCACAATTACCTTTGGAGCCACATCGTGAACCGCTTTCTTCTGATTTTAATCGTCTTTCCGCTGTTTTCATCAGCGGTCATCGCAAACGAATCTACGTGGAAAGCCGGCGTCGCATCGGTCGCGATCACGCCAGATGAATCGATGTGGATGGCAGGCTATGCTGCTCGAACGAAACCGTCTGAGGGAAAAATACACGATCTGTATGCCAAGGCACTTGCCGTTGAAGATGCGTCTGGAACACGGTTAATTATCGTCACCACGGACCTGATCGGAATCCCTCGCGGATTGCGCGATTGGTTCGAGGCGGAAGTCAGCGACAAGTATGGGCTCGCGCCAAGCAGCCTGATGCTTAACGCATCGCACACCCACTGCGGTCCTGAGTTGCGAGTGAGCAAAGCGTCCGTCTACGGCTTGGAACCGGACCGTGTACGTCAAAGCCAGGCCTATGTCGAAGTCTTGAAGCAAAAGCTATCGGCACTCGTCGGACAAGCGATCGAAGAGATGGCGCCCGCACGACTCGGCTACACACACGGTCGCGCCGGATTTGCCATGAACCGACGTCGCCCGACAGAAACCGAACCAAGAAATGCTCCTTATCCTGACGGACCGGTCGATCATGATGTACCCGTTCTTCGCGTTGAGTCACCGCGCGGCGAGCTGCGGGCGCTGATGTTTGGCTATGCATGTCATAACACGACGCTCGGCTTTCAGCAGTTTTGCGGCGACTATGCAGGCTTCGCGCAGCATTACTTGGAAGAAGCTCATCCCAACGTCACTGCTATGTTCGTCACGGGGTGTGGTGCGGACCAGAATCCGCAACCGCGTCGCACCTTGGAGTTAGCACAACAACACGGTCGAGCGCTCGCCAACGGTGTCGAAGCCGCATTGCTCAGCCCGCCGAAACCGATTAAAGGTTCGCTTGCCGTAGCGATCGAAGAAGTTTCACTGGAGTTCGCGGAACCTCCGGGGAAAGGTGAACTCGAACGACAGACGAAATCTAGCAACAAGTACGAGCGTCGCCATGCCGAAGCGTTGCTGCGTCAGCTGGAAGAGACCGGAGAGATTCGACAAACCTATCCGTATCTCGTACAAGCGATCAACTTCGGCGATGACTTGCTGATGATCGCACTGGCGGGCGAAGTCGTCGTTGACTACTCACTCCGCTTCAAACTTGAGCTTCGCGGCTCGCCGGTTTGGGTTGCTGGTTATAGCAACGACGTCTTCGGCTACGTGCCCTCGCTGCGTGTTCTGCAAGAAGGCGGTTACGAAGGAGGCGGGGCCATGCGATACACGACGCTTCCTGGTCCGTTCGCGCCGAGCGTCGAGAAGCTGATCGTTGCGAAAGTGCATCAGCTGACCGAGGAAGTTCGCAGTGCTTCAAGCGAATAACAAACGCTCTGCGACGCTAAGGTGTCAGCAACTGAGCACGCACAAACGCCGCGGCTCTTTCGGTAACTTGTGGGCCAGCGCCGGCGACGCCGTGGTTCGCTCCTTCGACGACGAATAACTCGGAAGTTACTCCGACGCTCTTTAGCCGCTCGTTCATCTTGCTGGCATGCTTCAGTGGCACGATGTCGTCTTTGTCGCCGTGTACCTGCAAGACGGGAGGATCGTCTTTGCTGACAAAGCTGATTGGCGACACGTCGATCTTGGCTTTAGGGTCAAGCTCATCGGCCGGTGTTCCCGGCGCTGATCCAATTAATTGCCGATACGCCGGATGCTTGTGTTCTAGCTCGGACAACAGCGACCAGTCTGTCGGTCCTGCGAAACTGACCGCACACGCCACACGCGACGATTGTCTTTCGACAGGATCATCTGAGTCGGCGTCGGCTGCGTCATCATGCAAGGCCACCCACAGCGTCAAATGACCGCCGGCAGATCCGCCCGTCGTGCCGAGTCGCCGCGGATCGATATTCCATTTCGCAGCGTTCTGTCGGACAAACTGGACCGCACGAATGCAATCATTCGTTTGAGCTGGATGTGGCGCGACGTCTGTAAAGCGGTATTCGACCGATACGACCGACAGCTCTCCCTTTTGCACGACACTCAAGAGCCAAGCCGGCACACGATTCTTCGATCCAGCGCGCCACCCACCACCATGAATGTAGATCATCGCCGGTGTCGGACGTTCCGATTTCGCGAGGTAGACATCCAATTTCTGAGCTTCGTGCTCGTCGTCGTAGGCAACGTCTTTGTGCGTCGCGGAGATCTGTTGCGCAATCGCCGAAGACGTGGAGAATACCAAGCAGCAATAGGCAGCAATCAGCGGTTTGATAGCATACTTTACGTTCATCATCATCGACCTCGAGCATCGTGGATCGGCTGAATTATGGCAGTTCCATCACTTCGACTTTACGGATGGCGACGATGCTGCCCGGATCGTGATGCTGGAATGCAAAGTGGCCGTCCTTAAAGGTTAGAGCGAAATCTAGATACTCGTACAATTCATTACCATCGACGGTTATCTTGATTCGTGTGATCTCTTTACCTCTCCACACATCGTCTCTGACTTCGAGGTCGTAAGTAAACCACGTGTCGGGCTCGACGTGTCGCTTATAGACATGACAAAATCCGTAAAGCGATCCAGTTCGAATTGGGTCCGTATGCGTGCTGTCGATTTGTGCTTCGTAACCGTCGCTGAAGCCAGGCTTTCGAGTCGTGCGAAAATAAAGTCCTGAGTTTCCTCCGTCGCTGATCTTTACTTCGGCGCGGTAGCGGAAGTTCTTGTACGATCCTTTCGTGCAAACCAACATCGACGCAGGCCCCGAACCACTGAGCGCGCCGTCTTTTACTTCCCACTTGCTCTCTTCGTTGCCAACTCGCTCCCATCCGTCCATCGTTTTGCCATCGAATAGCGAGACCCATTTTGAATCCCCGGCATCGACAGCAGATGCCAACATAGAAACGCAGAGGGCCGTCAACGCAATCGAAAGGCAGCGAATTGAGAATCTCATTGTTGTGTTTCCTGATATCAAAGAAGCAAGCAGCCAAACATATTCGACGTCGCCATCATAACAGACAACGGGCAGCTGGATCAGCAAGCCGGAGCGCTATTCTCTTTTTTCGCGAGGATGCTTGAAAGCGACATGCTGGAGTGTACCTTGGACGCACGCGTAATCAAAATCCGAAGGGATACCGCTGATGATTCGAACTCTTCTTAATAAGGCGCAGAGAATGCATGACTTCTGTAAGACGTTCGTCTTCTTCCTTCTCTTTGGTCTCGCATTCTATGAGGCTGCAGTCGCCGCAGAGGATGACAAGATCGTCCGCGTCTTCATCTTCGCCGGTCAGTCGAACATGGTCGGCTCGGATTCTAAGGTGCAGGACATTAAACGCTTTCCGCCTTTTTCTGGACTAGAGAACGCACAATCGGGCGTGAGGTTTTCTTACTGCATCGGTCGCGAAAACAAGATGAAGTCGGATGGGTGGGTGGATCTTCAGCCGGTCAACAATGTGGTCGGACCTGAGCTGAGCTTTGCTCGCAAGGTGACTCAGCACATCGACGCGCCGATTGCAATCATCAAGTGCGCGGCGGGCGGCACTCACTTGGGCGGTGACTGGAATCCCGACGACCCTGAAGGATTCAAAATGTACCCGTTGGCATTGGACCTGATCCAGTTGTCTCTTGCTGAATTCGATCGGAAGGAGATTCCCTATTGCATCGAAGGGTTCATGTGGCATCAAGGTGAAAACGACATGTTCAATGCCGAGTACATGGCGAACTACGGCGTGAACCTGAAGAACTTCCTGGCCAAGTGGCGGCGCGATCTCAAGGAACCTGAACTAAAGTTTTACATCGGCGAGCTTTGCACGAAAACGATTTGGGGAATGGATCTGCGACCGCGTATGTACGCCATCAGTCTGGGGCAACGTGCCGTCACCACTTCCGATCTGCTCGCCGAATACATCCCGACGTCACACGTTGGTGTGGAAATCGGCGGAGGCGTGGGGCTGCACTATCACTACGGAACGCTGGGGCAATTGGAGCATGGCGTTAATTACGCGGATGCGTATCTGCGGACGATCGGCAAACAGTTGAACAAGCCTCGCAAGCTCACGTCTTGGCCGTACGAGAAGGGCAGTGAGGTCAAGCTCTTCATCCTCGCGGGGCACCGCAATATGGAGGGCGAGCGCGCGTTTGTGCAGCAACTCGGTAAGCTAGAAGGAAAAGAGTCGCTGCTGAACGACAACGCGAAGATCGCGTTCAAGTACAGCATCGGCGGCGGCTTCAAAAAATCAGATGGTTGGGAACGTCTCGGCCCAGCCGGAGCGTATGGCAACTTCGGTCCTGAACTCAGCTTTGGACAGACGTTGCAGGACGAACTTTCTGATAGCATCGCCATCGCGAAATTCACTCACAGCGGGACGCAGATTATTGATTGGACGCCAGAAGGAAGCATGGCGAAGTCTCGTCACATCTACCCTCACTTCATCGCGTTCATCAAAGAAGCCATTGCGGAACTTGAAGAGCGAGGTCAACAGGTCGAACTGACAGGAGTTTTCTATCATCTAGGCGAAAACGATATGTCGTTCGGTCCCTACCGAAAGGACGCGGCCGCGCGGCTGCAATCGATGATCGCACAAAGCCGCGAAGACCTTGGTCGTATGGGTCTGAAATGGTACGTCAGCCAACAACCGCCGACCGATGACGAACGCGTCAGTTCCATCGATGTCACTTCGCAGATTGCAGAAATTGCCGCAGCAGACACCGACCTCATTCACATCAAAGCCTTCGATCTTACCGGACAATCGCAGAAACTCGTCATAGCAACTGCGGGCATTGTGCAATTAGGAGAAGTGCTGGCCAAGAGTTATTTGGAGCAGAAGTAGGTTGGTGTACTCGTATCGCCTATAGCATTACTGAAATCTGCGACAGGAACGAATCCATGATGCGCACGCTCGCCCATGCTGTTTGCCTGCTCTGGCTGTCGTCAGTTGCGAGCGCGGCGGACCGTCGACCGAATATTCTCTTCATCATGTCCGACGACCACGCTTGCAACGCCATCAGCGCTTTCCCGTCGCGTGTCGGTCGGTTATTGTTGATGCCGCTGGCTTCGGTCGGTTCGCACATCAATTTGAACGCTTTGCAATGACAAAGGAACGCGTATGGATCCGGTTCGACTCTCGAAAGCCTTCTCGTACGTTAATACAGAGGCAGCGAAGGGCGCCATTTTTCATGGCGCATTGTTCGCGGACGATAATGGACTGTATTTGATCCATAACAAGCACACTTGGGAATCAGCCGGAACGGCGACTGCGGCATTTGGGTTGTTGGGTGCGTTGATTCACTATCTCGCGACTCGCAAGAAGACCGTCGATTATCCGTTCCCAACTCTGCCCGTCACTGAGCTTCCTCGAGATTTGCATGCCTCGCTCGGAGCAGGATCGTTCAAAGAGACGGCCGAAGTCTCGATCATCCCGAAAGATCAGATTCGCGGATACTCGAAGTCGACGTTCAAGGGATCGCGGTTCTACGTGGGCGACGTCGAGCTTGTGCTGGTCGGAGCATCTGGCAAAGCCATGAAGCAATTACCCGAACTTGGGTACGAAGAAGCTTGACGGGCAGGACCGACACCGCATGGTGACGCGAGGCGGAATTCCGTTCGCGGATGAATCTAGCGCCAAGTCGACCATGCCACTTTCATCCGTGTGGAAAGTAACGATCTTGCAAAGCATCCCAACCGCATAGAAGGCTGTCAGGAATCGATATGAAACTTATCTCCTGGAACGTTAACGGCATCCGTGCATCGATGGACAAAGGCTTTCGTGACTTTGTTGAAACCGACGAGCCGGATGTTCTCTGTCTTCAGGAAACCAAAGCGGAGCCAAGTCAGGTGGATCTTGGTTGGGCCGATGAGCTGGGTTACCACAAAGTTTGGAACTGTGCCGAGAAGAAAGGTTACAGCGGGACTTCGATCTGGAGCAAGGTTGCACCCAAAAAAGCGGTTCTGGGAATCGGCATTGATGAGCATGACAAAGAAGGTCGAGTGATCACGGCGACATTCGATGATTTCCACCTTGTAAACGTTTACACGCCGAATTCCCAACGCGAGCTAGCTCGACTTAATTACCGGCAGCGGTGGGATGCCGATTTCCTCGCTTACGTGAAGAGGTTGAACCGACGTAAGGCTGTCGTTTTCTGCGGCGATGTGAACTGTGCTCACAAAGAGATCGATCTGGCGAATCCCAAGTCAAATCGGAAGAATGCTGGGTTCACTGAAGAAGAGCGGGCGGGATTGGACCGAATCGTTGCTGCCGGATTTCTGGATTCATTTCGCGAGTTTGACGAGGGTCCAGAAAACTACAGCTGGTGGACCTATCGCAGTGATGCACGGAAGCGGAACATCGGGTGGCGACTTGACTACTTTTGGGTTGCAACGAAGTTCCGAGATCGAGTCGAAGCAGCGCGGATTCGCAGCGACATTCTTGGCTCCGATCACTGTCCGGTCGAGCTTACCATTTCATAGCTCGTCATCCGAACGGTTATGGACCGGCGTTTGAGATCCTCCAGTTCCCTTTGCATTGCGGGCAAGCTGTTCTCGATACTCTTCGAAGTCGGCTTGACGCACCTGAAGATTCTCACGTTCCTCAGCGTACTCCGCTTGAAACTCTTGCAAGTTGTCGCGAACTTTGGTGAATTGATCGTGAGCCGCCTCGAGGTTGCCCCGTTCAACTAGGTAGTCTGCTTGGAACGATTGCAATTTGTTTCGGTCCTCGGCGAAGCTCGTCTGAAGCGCCTGAAGATTGTCTCGTTCGGCGGCGTAATCGGCTTGGAACAATTGCAATGCATTACGGTCTTCCGCGAAGTCTGACTGAAGGTCCTGCAGATTGTTCCGATCGTCAGCGTAGTTCGCGTGGAGCGCTTGCAAGTTATTTCGATCTTCACTGAAGTCCGTCTGAAGTGCCCGAAGATTGTTTTGTTCAGCGGCATAAGCCGCTTGGAACGATTGCAATTTGTTGCGATCTTCGGTGAAATTCGTCTGCAACGATTGTAGATTGTTACGATCTTCGGCAAAGTCTGTGTGCAGCGCCTGAAGATTGTTTCGATCTTCAGCGAAGTCGGCATGAAATGATTGTAGGTTGTTGCGGTCTTCGGCGTGGTCTGTCTGCAACGCCTGAAGGTTATTTCGATCGGCTGCAAATTTCGCCTGCAACGCCTGATTGTTGTCGTGCTTCGCGGAAGCACCCGCAGCAGGACTTTGACGTCCAGCGAAGACTGGATCCGTCGCGCGAGCACTTTGTGTTTCTAAGTTCAACGTTTTTACAGAATGAGCGGCTGGCGCCAGCTGCTTATCGAGTAGTTTCTTATGTATGTTGTCGAGAACCTTAAGAGGCGTCGAGTGGTGATCGGTCGCGTGAGACGCGCGTCCGAGAACAACCACGTCTGAAGACGAGTTGCTACCGCCACCTCCTAGCTCATACAGGCCGGCCTTGAACGGACTTTGGCGCTTCTGCAGTACAACAACATTGTTGTCAGTGGCCTTGCGACTTGGCGTGCTGAGGAGCGATACGTTGCTAGACAGCTCGCTAGGAAGGTCCTTTACGCCCTGAGTGTTCTTTGCCGGGGATTCACTTTGCGCAGCACGCGAAGTGGATTGCCGCTGGACTGTGTTTCCCTGCGCGATCGGGATGTGCGCGAGCGGAGCGGATGCTGCCGGCGCCGTTGCATTGATCGTCATGGCTGCGGCCTCGTGAGATGGTCAATATGAGTGTTGCCGTGTCATCACAACGAGCCGTGTCACACGCCAACCAACTCTTCTTCTTGTTTCACTCCTGGATCGCGTAGTAGATCTCGCAGGACTGGAATGAGATCGCGGCGTGAAACGATTCCGATCAGCTTGCCGTCACGAACCACAGGCAGGCGTCCGACTCGCGCATCGCGAAAGGACCTGACGGTCGTGGGAATGGAAGCGTTTTCGTCCACGGTTACGACGTCTGTGGACATGACGTCGGATACTGGCAAATCCCCGTTCGAGTCGTCTGCAGTGAGCAACAGCATGAGCAGGTCGAACTCGGAAACCATTCCGACCAGATTCTGGTCATCGTCGATCACTGGTAGGCCAGACACCGAATGTTGGGCCATCAATTCGAGTACATCTCCCACAGACGTCGTCGAACTCACGGTCAGCACCGGTGACGATCGTACGTGTTTGGCCTTCAGTTCGATTACTGCTCCGTCGTTGGTCATTGTTGCGCCCCGTTCTGATCGAGAAGTGGTTGCCCGTTCTCGCGATTGCTTGCGTAGCATGACGTTTCGCGAAATAGCTGCCCTACCTAAAATCTAGCTCACAAAATGGACGCCAGACGCTTGTTTTCGCTGAATCCAGCGCTCTCGCGACTTGTCTGGCCTCGAGTCTCGCGAGCCAAGCGATCGTTGGATTCAGCACAACTGCTGAAACAAGAAGAAGTGTTAACCGCTCTTGGCATTTTCCTATGGCAACGCTTGTCGGACTGCTTGCTATCAGCCACCATAGGAACCCGGCAGGCGGAATGAAGTCGACGGCAATCGCATCATGAGACAAAACGAGAGCAATCGGAGCACACCGAATGAACCATAATAATCTTTCACTGTTTCACCAGGCTAGCCTCTACACGCTGGCGGGATCTATCCTGTTCGGCGCGATCTTAGTGAGTCGGCAGCAGACGCATGCCGCCGAACGCCCGAATGTCATCGTGGTGATGGCTGACGATTTGGGCATTGGTGATGTGTCGCCCACGAACCCCAATTGCAAGATCAAAACGCCTCATCTGCAGAAGATGGCGAATGAAGGACTCACTTTTCTCGATGCACACACGCCAAGTTCCGTTTGCACGCCTACGCGTTATGGTCTGCTGACCGGGCGATACAACTGGCGATCTACGCTTGCCCGCGGTGTATTGAGCGGCAGGAGCGAACACTTGATTCCTGCGGATCGCCCAACGCTGGGACATTTGATGCGTGGGGCTGGTTATCACACGGCGATGATCGGCAAGTGGCATTTGGGTTGGGACTGGCATAAGGTCGACGGAAAGATCGATTTTACCAAGGCCGTGAAGAATGGTCCCGATATCAACGGGTTCGACAGCTACTACGGTCACTGTGGCTCGCTCGACATGCCGCCGTATGTGTGGGTCGATACCGGGCGAATTACCGCCTTGCCAGATCGTGAAGAGGGCGTGACCAAGCAAGAAGATCGCTACGGCTGGTATCGCAAGGGGCCGATCGGATCGGACTTTCATATCGACGAAGTGCTTCCTCACTTGTTCGACAAGTCGATGAGGCACGTGAAAGCCCGCGCACAGGATGCGAAGTCTGATAAGCCGTTCTTTCTCTACCTAGCATTGCCTGCGCCGCACACTCCAATCGTTCCGGTTCCACCATTCAAGGACGCGAGCGGACTGAATGCTTATGCTGACTTCGTGATGCAAGTCGATCATCACATGGGTGAACTGCTAACAATGTTGGAGGAAGCTGGGCTCGACAAGAACACGCTCGTGATTTTCACCAGCGATAACGGCTGTTCGCCAGAAGGCAACTTCGCGTTGCTGAAGGAACACGGCCACGACCCGAGCGCTGGATACCGAGGTCACAAAGCGGACATTTACGAAGGCGGACATCGAGTGCCCTTCGTCGCTCGCTGGCCCGGACACATTGAAGCCGGTCGCACAACCAAAGCGCTAGCTTGTCTGACCGATGTCTATTCGACGCTGGAGGCGATCACCGACCAGCCACGTAAGAATCTTGGCGGCGAAGATGGATTCAGCCTGCTACCGGTGTTCAACGGCGGCGACACCTCGGGCCGCGACGCCTTGATCAGCCATTCGATCGGCGGATCATTCGCAATCCGCCAAGGACCGTGGAAGCTGTGCCTGTCAGCAGGCAGCGGCGGGTGGAGTGCGCCGCGCGAAGCGGAAGCCAAGAAGCAAGGTCTGCCATCGATGCAGTTGTTCAATCTAGAAAGCGATCCCAGCGAGAAGAAGAATCTCGTTGACGCAAAGCCAGAGCAAGTCAAAGCGTTACTTCGTTTGCTAGACGAGCAAATCAACAACGGACGCTGTACGCCAGGCAAAGCCGTTGCCAACGATCGCGACGTCCAGTTCCTGCCAAAGGGAGTCGCGGTCCCCGCTGGCGGCTAACAGTAGCCATCACGCTCCGTCGTGATGAGCCCAAAGAGAAAACTCCGACCAGGCATCCGCATAGCACCTACATAGATATAGATATCTGACGCCGGGCTCGTCACGGCGGAGCGTGATGGCCTCGTTGTCTCAACATTATCCTGTCCCAAATTCAATCGCAGGCTGCACTATGACTTCGTTCGCGATCGCGCGTTTGAATTGGCAATTCCTGACATCGATTGCTGTGGTTTGGTCGACGGTGTTGACCGCGGTCAACACAAATGCTGCGGATCGATTGCCGAATCTGGTGATCATCTTCACGGACGATCAAGGATACGAAGATGTCGGCTGCTTCGGTTCGCCCGACATTCGTACGCCGCGATTGGATCAAATGGCGTCCGAAGGGATGAAGTTCACGAACTTCTACGCGCAGCCGATCTGCGGCCCGTCACGCGCTGCACTGATGACAGGCTGTTATCCGCTACGCGTCGCCGAACGTGGCAACGTCAAGCAAGTGCATCCGATTTTGCACAGCGACGAAATCACGATCGCAGAAATCCTCAAGACGAAAGGCTACGCGACTGCCTGTTTTGGCAAGTGGGATCTGGCGAAGCATTCGCAAAATGGATTCTTCATGGATCTGTTTCCGACGCGGCAGGGATTCGACTACTTCTTCGGCACGCCGACTAGCAACGACAGCATCGCAAACCTTTACCGCAATGAAACGTTGATCGATCCAGAGGCGGACATGGCGACTTTGACGAAGCGATACACCAACGAGGCAATTCAGTTCATGCGGCAAAACAAAGACAACCCATTCTTTGTCTACATGCCGCATACGATGCCTCACACCAGACTCGATGCCTCGGAACCGTTCAAAGGCAAGAGCAAGCGAGGTCTATATGGCGACGTGATCGAGGAAATCGATTTCAACGTCGGACGAGTGCTTGATGCCGTCAGCGAGATGAAGTTGGAGCAGAATACATACGTCGTCTTCACGAGCGACAACGGACCGTGGTTGATCAAGAATGAGAATCATGCGGACGGTCACTTGTCGAGTGACGACGGAGGATCCGCAGGGCCATTACGCAGCGGTAAAGTATCAACGTTTGAGGGCGGTGTTCGCGTACCCACGATTGTCTGGGGACCAGGCCGAGTGCCTGCCGCGACGACTTGCGAGTTGCTTGCTAGTACGTTGGATATACTGCCAACATTTACTGCACTAGCGGGAGCCGAGAGTCCGACGGATCGAGTGATCGATGGCGAGGATATTCGGCATCTACTCCAGGGCCAGTTCGCAAAGGCAAATCCAGACAAAGCCTTCTATTATTACTTGCGCGTGCATCTTCAAGCGGTACGACAGGGCAAGTGGAAACTGCATCTCGCGCGCAACAAGGCGCCGATCGGCGCTGCACCGTTCAGCAACAACCAACACATCGGAGTCGCCGATCGTGTCGGATTTGACAAGCCGTTCTTGGTCGACCTGGAGAACGACATCGGCGAATCGACCAGCGTCGCCGATCAGAATCCAAATGTGGTGAAGCGTTTGCTTGCATTGGCCGAGACAATGCGAGAAGACCTCGGAGACTTCGACCGGGTCGGCAAGAACATGCGATTCTTCGATCCCCTCGACGCTCGTCCGTCGAAGCCGCCAGTACCAGCACGTCGAGCCCCCCGACGCGATAAGTCGGCAACCAAGAGACAGGCCACCACAAAACCAAGTGCGAATTGAGTTTGAGAACTGAATCTGACCCAAGCTTTGGATTCTATGCAACGAGCAAGATCTGTATCTAAACGTTCACACTCTTCGGACTAGTATCAGACGGTCGGTACCCAATACGTAGGATCTGTTGGAGTTCGCGCCATGGCCAAGGAACTAAGCATGACCAAACACAGTTTCAGAATGACTCTCGCGGTAACTTTCCTGATCGCGAGTGTGATGAGCGCGGCGGAAACAACGGGCGAGCAGCCGAATATCGTTGTCATCCTGACCGATGATATCTAAGTCGAGTACGACGAAAGACGCATCAAACCCCGTGTTTTTTGGGTTTTGAGGGCACTACAAGCGATTTGGAAAAAGTTTGAAATTGCCCCGATATGACCCTGTTTCGAGGGCAGTTGGTGCAAATTGCACTACTCCCCTGCTCGGTCAAACAACCAAACCAAGGTCTGCGTCAACTCGGCTGATTCGTGTCTCGTGGTCGTCCAGCTTATCTGAATGCTGCTGTGTGCGGTCGTTGAAGATACCCGCGAAGTCATGCACGAGTTGTTCATTGTTGACTCTCATGGCGTCTACGAAGTCTTGGTTGATGAGCTTTCGTTGCTCATCAAACCGTCTGTCCATTTCTTCACGAAGTTCTGCCGTCAACTCTTCACGGAGCTTATTCAAATCAGCCTTAGTTGCCGGTGTGTTGTCATCATCAGTCATGTGAAGGACGGTATCACTGACCCGAAACAGCAGCAAGGAAAAAGTCATTGGCGTTCGCTGTGATGCCTTGCCCGATGCAATTAGGTGATCACTGCACACCATACTCCCCTCTTTCGACGCTGCTGGGATGTTGTCTGACATGTCTGGCAGGCATGAGTCTCGTGTGAATGGGGTACATCGTGACCGTGACCGACCCAAGTCGTGAATGGCGTCATTCAACATTCGCGGTCGGTCTGCAACTCGAACTGGCTGAACTGTTGAACGGTTCATGGACGGGGAAAGGCGTTCATGTTTGACATGCCATTAACCCGCTTTGAACCTGTATTGACCTTGGTCATGCACTCGTCCATGAACGGTTCACGACCTAGTTCATGACTTATTCACGAACGGCCCGTTTGGTCTTCGGGGATCATGAACGGGTTCACAATGATTTGGGACCAGTCCGCGGCTGAGGTAAGATGACCACATATCGTTTCTGTATAGCGACAATTAGTTTTCCCGGACGTGTTGCCTCACCTGAAGATGTTACC
>JACKQG010001346.1_pt1 | contig 34249 bp, 33 predicted proteins | sample 8237621 | NCBI WGS metagenome assembly JACKQG01 (sample SAMN15677084, study PRJNA649215) | marine metagenome | biome: marine; feature: Black Sea; material: saline water; isolation source: suspended particulate matter (SPM) from the Black Sea western gyre | collected 2013-06-09/2013-06-10 | depth...
GAGAATTATAAATGGATTTTGAACTGTCAAGGTCGCAAAAAGAAATTAAGAAAGCTGCAAAGGATTTTGTAAAGGGTGAATTCAGCAAGGAGCTTGTCCTTGAATTTGAGTGAGACTTGCGGGACGTCCATAAATAAGTAAACAACTATCTTTTAAGCATGGAAAGGCTTGCGGGACATTAGTTTATAAGTTGACGGGGTGATTGAACTGAAGAACGTTGTTGACCCCAGTTTGAAAAATGTTCAATTTTGTTCAAGTTCAAGGAAGGGAAGAAAGACAGGACGTAGTTGACAAGGTTGAATGGCATCTTCGCTATAGCCAAAAAAAGAAATCATGTGATTCCAATCTGTTACAATAATCCTGAAAAATAACTTGACAAATACTCAATACGTTGAGTAAATTTACTCATAATATTGAGTAAATTGTTAACTATTGGATAATACACATGTTTAAGAGACAAGTTTATAAAGTTATTTTTGACAGACTTTCTGAACCAAGGCGCTTTATTCAGATATTGTCAGGCCCCAGGCAAACTGGCAAGACCACCCTCGCCCGCCAGCTTATTGATGAAATTAGTATGCCAAGCCATTATGCTTCAGCAGATGAACCAACTTTGAAAAGCGCCTCATGGATTGAACAACAATGGGAAACAGCGCGCATAAAAACAAAAAACAATAAGGCACTTTTTGTTCTCGATGAGGTTCAGAAGATTACCGGATGGTCTGAAACGGTTAAGCGCCTGTGGGATGAAGATTCTGCAAAAGGTCTTTCGCTGTATGTGATTGCACTCGGTTCTTCACCTCTTCTAATACAGAGTGGACTATCAGAAAGTCTTGCCGGACGGTTTGAGACTATTCCTGTTACTCACTGGTCTTTTTCGGAAATGCGCAAGGCCTTTGGATGGAACATTGAGCAATATATTTTCTATGGAGGATATCCTGGTTCTGCTGATTTGATCAATGATCCCAAACGGTGGTCTAATTATATTATGGATTCTCTTATAGAGACCACTGTCTCACGAGATATCCTGCTTATGAAACGGGTGGATAAACCTGCCCTTCTTCGTCGTCTTTTTGAACTTGGTTGCACATACTCAGGACAAATTCTTTCATATCAAAAAATGCTGGGACAGCTTCAGGATGCCGGCAATACCACAACCCTTGCTAATTATTTAAATCTGCTTCAAGGAGCAGGATTGTTGATGGGTTTGCCTAAATATGCGGGACAGAAAATTCGCCAGCGGGCATCTAGTCCAAAACTCCAGGTGCTCAATACTGCTCTTATGACAGCACCGTCACAACTTACTCTTGCCGAAGCCAAAAGTAATCCTGAATACTGGGGCAGATTGGTTGAATCGGCGGTCGGCGCCACGCTGGTCAATGGACTTAAGGATACTCGGGCAGAAGTTTTCTACTGGTCAAGCCGCAATCGAGAAGTAGATTTTGTTTTACGGCAAGGGAATAATCTGGTCGCCATCGAGGTAAAAAGCAACCTCCAGAAAACGAGTATCCCGGGTATTGAGGCTTTTTCAAAAGAATTTAATGTTAAAAGAAAATTGCTTGTAGGAGCCCAGGGGATCCCTCTGAAGGACTTTCTACTCACACCACAGGAAAAGTGGCTGGAATAAATATCCGGGGACTTGCGGGACGTAGTAAACTAATTAACTTTGGGGGGGGGGGGGTTGGTTGCGGGCTATGACGCGGTCCGGGAAAGTAGGGGATGTCCATTGGATTATTGGTTTACAGTAGTTTTTTGTGTAGAAGATATGGAACGTAGCACGAGCATATCACGGGGAAACTCGGGAACGTCTAAGAATTATGTTTTAGGCGATATGAGTATGTCGAGGCAGGTTTGAATAAATTTGCTGAGCGCTATGAACAAATAGTCTCGACCAATTTACGATGCTTCGTAAAATAGTCTTGACCAATTTACGATGCTTCGTAAAATAGTCTTGACTTTCAGTTTGTTCCTATATAATAATATCGTCATGAAAAGATCATATTCTTCAATCCTTACCGAACATTTAAGGCAATATCGACAGATGATATTTGTCGTCGGGCCGAGACAGGTAGGAAAAACGACCCTATGCACGGATCTGGCCAAGAAGTATCATTATTTCAATTGGGACAACCAGGATCATCGTGCGTTGATTATCGAAGGACCAAACAGGGTTGGCGAAGAAATCGGCGTTAGACAATTACGCGAAAAACCACGGATTATTATTTTTGATGAAATTCACAAGTATTCAAAATGGAAGGATTTTCTCAAAGGCTTTTTTGATGTTTATAGCCCGGGAGTAAGAATCATCGTAACCGGAAGCTCCAGACTGGATGTCTTTAAAAGGGGTGGGGATAGTCTTATGGGACGATATTTCCTATATCATCTTCATCCCATCTCAGTGCGAGAAATTATAGGAACCCGGCTTGCTGGAAATGAGATACAAATTCCCAGGCCAATAGATCCAAAGGCGTTTTATTCATTGTATGCTTTTGGTGGTTTTCCCGAACCGTTTTTGAAGGCGAACGTAAGATTTTCAAACCGCTGGAAACGTCTCAGGCAGCAGCAACTATTTACTGAAGATATCAGAGATCTTACGCGAGTACAGGAAGTACAGCAGATTGAATTGTTGGCCGAAACGCTGAAATATCAGACCGGTCAAATGATCAATTATTCGAAGCTTGCTAAAAAAATAAGGGTTTCAGTGGATACTATACGCCGCTGGATAAGGGTTTTGGAGTCGTTATATTATTGTTTTACCATACAACCCTGGTTTAGAAATGTGTCGAGGTCTTTGCTTAAACAGCCCAAAATTTACCTTTGGAATTGGTCCCTCGTTGCGGATTCCGGCGCAAAGTCAGAAAACTTTGTCGCATCTCATTTATTGAAAGCCGTGCATTGGTGGACCGATAACGGATTTGGCGAATATGGACTGTATTTCCTTCGCGATAAGGACAAGCGTGAGGTGGATTTTCTTGTCACTCGAAATCAAGAGCCCTGGTTTATGGTAGAGGTAAAAACAGATGGCGGGAAATCCGTGAGCAAGAATCTGTTCCATTTTCAAAAACAAATTCGTGCACTTCATGCTTTTCAGGCGTCTTTTTCATTGGACTATGTTAATGTGGATTGTTTTTCAACAAAACAACCCACCATTGTTCCTGTAAAGACATTGTTATCTCAATTGGTGTAAAAGAAGGGAGCTTCCCAGTAGCAACCGTCCCATCGCTAAAGAGCTGCTATACACAAGCAAAAACTATGGACAGTTGGGGATGTCCGTAAAATTTCAACATTTGTGGAAGAGGGCGGGGTTTGTGGGTTATGCTTTAAATCAATTAATTGGAAAGGAGAAATAGTTATGGCAACATTTATTATGTTAGGCAAGTACACATCCGAATCATTAAAGGGCATAAGCCCGGAGCGTACTGATCAGGCAGCAGATCTGATAAAAAAGTGCGGTGGCGAAGTTAAATCTATTTATGCTTTACTTGGCAAGTATGACTTAATAGTTATTGTTGATTACCCCAGCGTAGAACAGGCGATGAAGGCTTCTATTGCTCTGAACAAACTAACTGGTGTTGCATTCACTACATCGCAGGCAGTTTCAGTGGAAGAATTTGATAAGATGATAACCGAGATTTAAAAATTTCGCGCGGAATGCAGGACATCCCTAATATTGTCCCTGCCTATGATCTCATACCATCCGGTTATCCTACGCATTGAAAAGCCGATGACCGGATGACAAGGCAGTATATTGAAAGCGGTTTTGTAAAGTGGAGAATCGATGTCAAAAGCAATTTTCAGGTTTTATGAAGAACTCAACAAGTTTTTGCCGAAGCGCAGGAGAAAAACCGACTTTCAGGTAAATTTCAAACGGAGAAGGTCGATAAAGGAAATGATCGAGGCGTTCGGAGTTCCCCACACTGAAATAGATCTTATTTTGGTGAACGGAAAATCCGTGGAATTCACTTACAGGCTGCAAGATGGAGACCGGGTCAGCATATATCCTGTTTTTGAATTCCTCAATATTGAAAATGTTACCAGGCTCAGAAAAATCCCTCTTCGCAAAACAAAATTCATAGCTGAGGCTAATTTGGGATATATAGTTAACTACATGAGAATATTAGGGTTTGACGTATGTTTCGATCCCTCACTCTCGGCGTGGCAAATAATTGAAATATCAAAAAAGGAAAACAGGATAATTTTAACCAAAAACAGAAAGCTTCTTAAATTCAAAGAGGTAACCCACGCTATCTTTGTACGTCCGGGAACAACAGGTGAAGAGATAAAAAGAATCATAGATTACCTTGATATTAAATACAGCATAAAGCCTTTTTCAGGGAAACCAAAAAAAAGAGCGTACAAACCAAATGGTGTCAAAGCAATGTAGAATCAAAGCAGGGCGGGAACTTTGCTTTTGCTTCGACAAGCTACGGGGGATGCACTACTACAGGCATGGGCGAAGTCTTCGGGATAATGCCCGATAATCCAGCGATATACCCACTGACTGTAAGTCCCCGGCGATTTAGGATGACGGGGAATAAAAGTGTACATAAGCCGCTGGTCATTGTCCGGATTATCAAATCTCTTGGATGTTTCGTAACAAATCATCATTTCCACACCCAATTTCTCCAGCATCCTTACAGTTGTCAAAATAGCCATGTCCAGAGACTTTCTTACTGTAGAATTCGCCTCAAGAATATTGCCGCACTTTGCTGTGGCCATAATCTGTACTTCTCCTTGAGAGCGTTGGGCTTTGGGCACAAAAGCTATGATGTTTTCGTCCTCATAGAAAATAAGGCTTTTTGCCTTGTCTTCTCTACCATCCATTCTCCTGTTATTTTTTATGGCATTAATGTATGTTTTAAAGAAGTTTTTGCCGGTACTATTTCTGAATTGGCGGCAGAAGCGAGCTACTTCATCTCCTTGAGTATAGGTTGGAAATAAAGTGTGGCTTTCATCATTTTTCCCATTGATAAAACCAGGGGTAGATTTAGGCATTAGGGCAAATTGCTGGTGTATTTGCTGGTGAGAGGCATTGAGGCGATATCCTGAAGGAGATAGATCAAATCCGAAATTCCATCCCCACATTGATGCGTTAAAGGGCAAATTGTTTTTATCTTTTTCATGATGTTTTATGGTTTTAAGAAGATGTATCCGCAAAGACTCCAGCTCTCCTTCTGTGAGAGTACGTTTTTTTGCGGGAATGGAAATTTCCAGACTCTGGGCGAGCTGTGTGTAAACCCTCTGGTAGTATAAATGCCTGAGACCGATCAAATCCTCTTTCTTAAGCGCTTCGATTTTATACCTGATGGAATCATGCGCCATGTTTGCTGCATAATGTCCCCATGGGATATAACTGTTTTCTCTTAGATATTCCCAGATATGAGTGCCGGCAGACTTTTTATACTCTCCCACAATTTTATTAGGGCCCTGAATGCCTGGGATAAGTACCATTGCCTGCTTATAAGTATCAGGTAAAAAAGGATTGTTGGATACGATTTCAAACAAATGGTGGTTTTTAATTGCCTGTCGAATTCCCCCATTTTTTGTTTTTTTATATTGAATACCAGCAGGCTCTCCTGTGTGTGGATCAAATTCAAACAAGCACGACTTTTTGGCTAACTTGCCAAGCAAATCTGCGTCTGTGGACGTTCTGTATTTGTTAATAATATCAAAAGGATTTGCATTTTCTATTCTTTTGTCGGCGCTTGACTTTAATATAAAAGTTGCGCCCATAAAAGGAAACGGGTTGGAGATCTCGAATACCCAGTCTGCGTTATCAATCGTTACATCATTTGCGGGAAAGTTAATTTTGTTCTCAACAGCGGTTTTGCCGTTAATATGTCCAAGCGTTGCTATGTGATCTTTTTCCCTGAGATTGACAACTGTGTAATCGGGCTTGTGAATGCCGTAAACAAATTCACCGGAAGTTGATACGCAGGTCCTTACAGATAATTCATTCATGCATTTTCCTCATTGGTTACACCTTTCAGTGAAACTCCGTGCCGGTAATTATTTTACATCTATAGTTATCTGTTTTGGTTTCTTTTCTTCCGGTTTTGGAACTTCGACCGTAAGAATTCCGTCTTTATAGGTCGCATTAATATCCTCGGGATTTACAGTTGTCGGCAGCGTAAAAGATCTGTGGAATGACCCAAAACTTCTTTCCCTGCGGCAGTAGTTTTCTTCCTTAATCTCTTTATCAATGGATCGTTCACCCTTGAGAGTCAATATATTATCCTTAACATCAACTGTAACTTTTTCTTTATCTACTCCTGGAAGTTCGACTTTGAGAATAATAGCGTCATCAGTGTCATAAATGTCTACCGTGGGCCTCCATGAAGCCAGGCTAACCTCCTCATCAAAGTCCTTTGAATGGAGAAAAGCTTCATCAAACATACGGTTAATACGTTCCTGTAAGGTTGATACGTTTCTAAAAGGGTCCCATCTAACGAGAGTCATAATAATACCTCCTTCTGTTTTTTTCAACCGTGAACCGATAACTGTAAACCGTGAACGGTTACGGTTATCTATTGTTCTTTCTATCAAAAAAATAATCACATTGGATGTTCTGTCAACAAAAACATTGATTTTATGGAAATATTTTGCTTGATTAGATAAAAGATGTGACATATAGGCATACTTATGAAATGAATGGCATTCAGAATGTTGATAAACTTGTAAAAAGTCCAAGATGTTACTTTAGATGGCTAAGTAAAAAGTTTCATATACAAGGCGTAGGAGTTTTTCAGGGCCGAGGGCATACACATAGTATGTCGAGGGTCTGAAAAAATACTACAACGCAGTAGATGGGACTTTTTACGACGCCATCGATGTTTAAGGGAGGGCTAATAATATTGGTCGCAAAACATAGGATCAAAGAAGGAGACATTCTGCTGGAACTCGAAGATATTTATATGTATTTCGGGAAAGTCTGTGCCCTGGCAGATATAAGTCTGAAAGTCAGGAAAGGAGAGATCCACTCCGTTATCGGCCCTAATGGAGCCGGTAAAACGGTAATGATGAATATTATTAACGGCCTTTACCACCCTCAGAAGGGAAATATATATTACAAGGGGCAAAAGGTTAATAAACTCAAGCCTTACCAGAGAGCTAAGCTGGGTCTGGCCAGGACCTTTCAGAAGGTGGAGGTGTTCGGCGGTATGACAGTGCTGGATAATATCCGTCTTGGCAGACACATACATTTAAAGTCGGGTATATTTAGCGGTTCAGCATATATTGGAAAGGCGGCACGCGAGGAAATTGAGCATAGAACTTTTATTGAAGAAGAAATAATCGATTTTTTAGAAATTGAACATATCAGGCATAAAGCGGTCGGCATGCTGCCGTACGGATTGCAGAAAAGGGTTGAATTGGGCCGGGCGCTTGCCCTGGAACCGGAGCTTCTCATTCTGGATGAACCGCTGGCAGGCCTTAATCTGGAAGAAGTTGAGGACCTGGCCAGATTTATCATGGACATCAATAAAGAGGAGCGCTGGAGAGTAACCTGCCTTTTAGTGGAGCATGACATGGGTGTGGTCATGGACCTTTCCGATCATGTTTTAGCAATTAATTTCGGCAACATTATAGTTGATGGCACACCTGAAGAGGTTCAGAATAATTCAGAGGTGATAAGGGCTTATCTGGGCGATGAGGATCTATATGCAACAAGAGGATAAAACAGGCAAAAATAATAGGATTCAAGGCATAGAGATTTCCAAAGCTCTGACTATTCCCAAGCTTTTTCTTGAGCAGGCCGGAAAGTTTGGCAAGGATAGTATTGCCATGCGTGAGAAGGAGTTTGGCATCTGGCGGCCTATTACATGGCATGATTATTTTGAAAATGTTAAATACCTGGCTCTTGGCCTGATCAGTATCGGCCTTAAAGACCAGGACAAGGTTTGCATGATCGGCACCAACCGTCCTGAAGGCTTATGGGCTGAGATGGCCACCATGTGCGCAAGGGGAATAGGTGTCTGGTTGTTTCAGGAGTGTCTTATAGATGAGGTCAAATACATAGTTGATCATTCAGACACCAGGTTTATGTTTTGCGAAAGCCAGGAAGAGGCTGATAAGGCTCTTTCCATATTTGGTGAATGCCCAAAACTGGAAAAGATCATCTGGGATGATCCAAAGGGGATGCGAGATTACGAAGAGGATTGTCTGATAAGCTTTAAAGAGCTACAGCGTTTAGGCAGAGAGTTAGATCAAAAACAGCCCCATCTTTTTGAAGAGATAATCTTTAAGGGGCATGGCGACGAGACAGCTCTTCTTTTTTATACTTCCGGCACCACGGCGCTTCCCAAGGGGGCTTTATTATCTCACTATAACATGTTGACAATGGGAAAGAATCTCATGGCGGTTGATCCATGTCTTGAGACTGATGATTATGTTTCTTATCTCCCCTTTGCATGGATCGGCGAACAGATGATGTCTATTTCCTGCGGCCTTCAGATCGGATTCACTCTTAATTTTCCTGAATCGTCTGAAACCTCTCAGGCAAATATCAGGGAAATCGGGCCTCATGTTATGTTTGCTCCACCGCGGATGTATGAACAGATGACCCGAACAGTACAGGTCAAGTATCTGGATTCAACATGGATTAAGAGAAAGTGTTACGAGCTGGCGGCAAAGATCGGTTATCATGTAGCGGATCTAAAATTTGAGAAAAAACCGATACCGTTTTACTGGAGACTTCTCCAGGGGCTGGCCTATATCGGGGTGCAAAAAAAGCTGAAAGACAATCTCGGGCTTTCCCGGGTTCGGAATGCTTATACAGGCGGCGCTGCCATGGGCCCCGACCATTTCCGTTTTTTTCATGCCCTGGGCGTGAACCTTAAACAGATATACGGGCAGACCGAGGTTGCCGGTATTTCCGTGATCCATCGAAGCGGAGATATCAAATTTGACACAGTAGGAAGCCCGATTCCGAAAACAGAGGTAAAAATTACAAAAGACGGTGAAATCATTACCAGAAGCCCGTCAGTTTTCCAGGGATATTATAAAAATCCGGAAGCCACTGAAAAAACCCTGGTTGATGGCTGGCTATATTCAGGAGACAGGGGTTTTATAGATGATGACGGCCACCTGGTCGTTTTTGACCGGTCAAAGGATGTCATGATTTTAAAAGACGGCAGGCCGTTTGCTCCTCAGTATCTGGAAACCCGCTTAAAATTCAGCCCGTATGTAAAGGATTCCTGGGTGATCGGAGACAAGCAGGATTATTTAACAGCCGTAATATGCATCGATTATTCTGTTGTTGGGAAGTGGGCGGATGAAAAGAAGCTGACCTATACAAGCTACCCCGAGCTTTCACAGAAGACACAAGTCTATGATCTTGTTGAAAAACAAATCCGGCAGGCAAACAAAGATCTTCCCGAGCCGGCCAGGATCGGAAAATTTATCAATTTGTATAAGGAACTTGACGCGGATGATGATGAGCTTACCAGGACCCGGAAATTACGTCGTGCATTTGTAGTAAAAAGATATCAACAGATTGTGGATGCTCTATATTCTGAAGAAGATATGGTTCATATCGATACTACAATCAGCTATGAAGATGGGAGGAAATCCCGTATTAAGACTGATTTGCATATTCGCAAAATATAAGTGTGCTTCAGGCAGGAAAAATCAGTCATTTTCACCACGGAGCACACAGAGATAACTGTTTGTAATTACTGGATTCCCGCCTTCGCGGGAATGACGGTTAAGGGGTATGTTGGACTTTTTACGAGTTCATTAAACATACAAGGAGTAAATTTAGATGGAACTGTTTTTGATGGCCCTGACCAATGGCATTATGGTGGGTGGAATTTATGCGCTCGTAGCTATTGGATGGGTATTGATTTATAAGTGTTCAGGAGTGCTGAATCTGGCAATGGGTGAAATGACCCTTATCGGCGCCTATCTTTCTCTTACCTTTTATTCCATGGGGGTTCCTTTTCTTTTAGCGCTTTTAATTTCCATAAGTATCGGGTTTGTATTAGGCATTCTGACTGAAAGGATTTTTTTAGACAAACTCATTGGAGAACCTGTCCTTGCCGTTATTATGCTTACTGTTGGGCTTTCCTTTTTATTCAGGGGTTCTGTTGAGCTCATCTGGGGGACGGACACCAGGGTGTTTGATCCGCCTATTTTTTCATTAGAACCGATAATGATTGGCCCTGTTTCGATAAGCGAGGTCTATTTATGGAGCTTTATAGCGGCTATAATTCTTTTGATAATTTTTGTATGTTTCTTTAAATACACGCGCTGGGGCCTTGCCATGCAGGCAACTGCCGATGATGAGATGGCGGCTTTGTCCATTGGCGTAAGCGCCCGTTTTGTTTATGCCGTAGCCTGGGCCATAGCCTTTGTGGCTGCCGGCGTCGGAGGCACCCTTTTAGGGAATATTAACGGTCTTAATATTTCTGTTGGTTACCTTGGTTTGCTGGTTCTGCCCGCCGTGGTGCTTGGCGGTCTTAATTCAATACCCGGCGCCATTGTCGGTGGCATAGCCATAGGTTTATTGCAGAACTTCACCGGTGTCTATCTGGACAGATTTTTTCCAGGCGCAGTAAAAGAGGTAGCGCCTTTTGTCTTTATGGCAGTCTTTTTACTCTTTAAGCCTCACGGGTTCTGGGGCTGGGAGCGTATTGAAAGAGTTTAAAACGGAGAAATTATATGTCAACAACCTTCCTTCCTTGCGGTGATTACCACCAGAACTATGCGCAGGAGCATGCATGGTGGCAGACGAAACTCATAAAGGGTAAGATGATCCTGCTTTTTCTTTTTCTGTTTGTTTTCATTCCCGGAGTTGCGGATAGTTATTGGATAAGCGTCTGTAATATGGTCGGCTATACAATTCTGGGGGCTTTAGGGGTGCAGCTTTTAATCGGTTATTGCGGCCAGTTGACCCTTGGCCACGGCGCATTTATTGCGGTCGGAGCATATGTCAGCACAATGCTGATTCTGGAGTTTCCCTGGCCTCAGTTCATGCTGGACTGGGGAATTGCATATCCTGTAAGTGTAATTATTGCAGGATTTGCGGCAGGTATCTGGAGCGTGCTGTTCGGCCTTCCTTCTGCCAGGGTAAAGGGGTTTTATCTGATCTTAACAACCATGGCAGCTCAATTTATCACAGTGGATTTTCTGCTTACACAGTATGTGAGCCAGATCGGAGGCAGGGGCCAGGCCTTTTCACTTCCTGTCGGAACTATCAAAATTGGGCCCTGGGTTATTGATAGCGATATCAAGGTATATTATATAATGATTATCCTGGTGATATTTTTCTGTATTGTCATGTCAAATCTAATCAGGTCAAGGGTTGGCAGGGCATGGGTTGCTATCAGGGACAATGATATTTCTGCGGAAGTCATGGGAATTAATGTCGTCAAGTATAAGCTGCTGGCCTTTTTTGTCGCCGGTTTTATCGCGGGAATTACAGGGGCATTCTGGATAAGCAATCTTGCGGCTATCAGTCCGGAGCATTTTCCATGGTTTCTATCCCTGTTCCTTGTGGGAGTGATTCTTATCGGCGGCGTGAGTTCTATACACGGGACTATCTTTGGCGCAATATTTATGGTAGTAGTAATGGAGTTGCTTCAGTTGGCGGTTATGCCTCTGGCTGACACATATCCAAAGCTGTTGATGGATTTCTTGTTTATCAAAGAGGCTGCCTTTGGTCTGGCGATCTGTCTGTTTATTATGTTTGAGCCAAATGGCCTTGCCTATCGCTGGTGGCAGATTAAAAATTATTTTAATCTGTGGCCGTTTTCATATTAAAAATATTAATGAAAGGGGGAACTATGAAGTCGAAGATTTTATTGTTTTTGATGTCGCTGGCTCTTATAGCGGGAATCTTCTCCATTTATGCCTGTGGTGAAAAACCCGAGGAAAAAGAGAAAGCAAAGGTTGTTGCCGAGGTGATCAAGGTTGGATCATTAAATGATATGACCGGAGCAACCTCAGACGTTGGCAAGGATTATGCCTTAGGGATTGCCGAAGCCATTCATTATATTAATGAAACTGGCGGAATCAACGGAAAACAGATTAAATTGTTCCAGTTTGATTATGGTTATCGTATCCCTGAAGCGCTCACAAAGTATAATCTGTTTAAGCAATTGAAATGCGTTGCTATTCTTGGATGGGGCACAGGGGATACAGAGGCGTTGGCGCCGACCGTTGCCAGAGACAAGATGCCTTATGTGTCGGCTTCTTACTCCGGGCATCTGTGCGATACCGCTAAGACCCCGTATAATCTTTTCTTTGCAACAGATTATTCAACCCAGGTTCGGGGATTAATAACAGCCTGGTTTGACAAAAAATGGGCAAAACACCCGGAGAACGGTCAGCGGAAGCCCAGAATTGCCGCCTGCTATATGTTTGCTTCGGCTTTCAGCAGCGCATCGATCAAGGCATATAAGGATCAGGCAGAAATACTTGGATTTGAAGTTGGTTTGGATCAGGATGTGTCGCTTTTTGCCATTGACACAAAGAGCCAGATCCTTGCTTTAAAAGAGTTTAAGCCGGATGTTGTTTTGCACACAAATACGGTTATGTCTGTTGCCGCAACTTTGCGTGATGCTTATGCCCTTAAATTAGGGGCAGATCATATAATCAAAAACTGGGGCTACGATGAAAATCTTCCCAAGTTGGCAGGGCCGGCGGCCGAGGGTGCAATTGGATGCGCTCCATGGGCTTTTTTCGGGCTGGATGTTCCTCTCATGGACAAGGTTGTAGAATATGCTAAAAAATATAACCCGGGAATTCCGCTTGAAAACAGAACTATCCATACGGTTCAGGCATGGGCAAGCGCATTGGGGCTTGCCGAGGCTTTGAAGCGCGCGGATAAAGCCGGAGACCTGAGTGGAGAAAGCATACTCAAAAATGGTTTTGAAACCATGAAAAATTTTGAAATAGGCCTTGGGATAGCTCCGGTTACATTTCTTTCAACTGATCACCGGTCCCAGAGCGAAGCGAAAATCTATGAGTGGAAAGATGGCAAATTCAATCTTTTTGCTGAAGTCGACCTGAAAGAGAGATGGCCGGATAAATGGGCTAATGAATGGTTAGGCTGGTAAGATATCGCTAAACCGTGAATTGATTGAAAGAGGTTTTAAGGCGTGTCAAAAGAAGATATGATCTTGAAGATCAACAATATTGAAGTTAAATACCATGAGGTCATACTGGTTATCAAAGGCGTCTCCATCGAGGTGCCTGACGGAGGCATTGTAGCCCTTCTGGGGGCAAATGGAGCCGGTAAGAGCACTACCCTAAAGGCTATTTCGGGTCTGTTAAATCACGAAGACGGTGAGGTTACAGACGGTTCTATTGAATTTATGGGAGAGCGCATCGACAAGATGCGCGCCGAGAAGATAGCCAAAATGGGTATTGTTCAGGTAATTGAAGGGCGCAGAGTGTTTGAACATCTTACGGTTGAACAGAATCTTAAGGTGGGCGCTCACATGAAGAAGAAGGGCGGCAGATCCATCAAGGAAGGGCTGGAGATGGTATATAACTATTTCCCCAGGCTTAAGGAGAAGCGAAACGAAATCGCCGGATTTATCAGCGGTGGAGAACAGCAGATGACGGTTGTGGGGCGAGCCTTGATGACCAGCCCCAAGCTGATTCTTTTAGATGAACCTTCAATGGGTCTTGCCCCTCTTCTTATACATGAAATTTTCAATATTATTACCAGGCTCCATAAGGATGAAAATATCTCGATCCTTTTGGTGGAACAGAATGCAAAACTTGCTCTCAATGTTGCGCCTTATGCCTATGTGATGGAGAACGGCCGCATAGTAATGAACGATACAGCGGAAAAGCTTCGACAGAATCCGGATATCAAGGATTTCTATCTGGGCTTGAAGGATCATGGCGGCCGGAAGAGTTTTCGTGATGTTAAGCATTACAAACGGAGAAAAAGATGGCTTACATAAATTATATAATAAAGTATCAAGTTTCCGGTTTTGCTGATTACTTGTTACTTTTGAAACGTTAAGGAGGCTAAAAATGCGTAATAAATTAATCATATTAATATGTTGTAGTTTTGTTTTTATGGCCGCCTTTTTGCCGGCCTGTACTACTGGAACAAAGGCTCCCGGGCCGACAGAGCAGAATTTTAAGGCCCCGATAATTACGCTAAAGTCGGTAGAGGTGGTTCATTACTGGGGATGGTGGTATTTTTCAAGCAAGGTTGCGCCTACCAAGGGGAAGGCCGGCAACTACGGAGCCCCTCTTGATCTTGCATTTATATTCGACATCCAAAACCCCAATTCCTATCCGATTTTAATGGATAGTTTAAAGTTTACGGTTGCTTTTGAGGAGTTTGATCTTAATTCACTCAGCTCCATGGAAACTCAATGGATACCTGCAGGAAAGACAAACCAGTTGCGGGTTCATGGAATGTTTGACGGAAGGCAGTCGTTGCTGAGTCTGCTTGTTACAGGCGGCTTCAAGCTAAAGGAGAAGGGAGTGGGAGCCTTTGACCAACTTGAAAAGTGGTGGGTTGGAGTTCCTGAATTTGCTTTTCCGATCAGTGTGAAGGAAGGATCTGCTGTTTTCAAGGCAGACGGTTTGACCAAGGTTGCTGCCTTTAGCGGCACATTTCCAAAATAAAAACGTGTTAGGTGTTAGGTGTTAAGGCCTTGATAAAATAGATAATTACCTTAACCTAACATCTATCACCTGATAAATTCGTAAAAAGTCGAAAAGCACGTCATTGCGAGCGAAGCAATCTTATTCAAGATAAGTGTTTGTACTTATTAGATTAACTTGTCGTCGCAATCCTCGTAATGATTTGGGCAATGTTAGGCTTTTCATCCCATTGTTCCACTATCCCAACTTGATGGCGTCGTAAAAAGTCTCTCTGGCCTGTCATTTCGAGTGAAACGAGAAATCTTTATTCTACAACCTATTGAAAAGATAAGATTTCTCCCTGCGGTCGAAATGACACATTCGACGAATTTGACTTTTTACGAAGCCATCATCTTTGGAGTTAGTTTCTTATGGGAATTTATGATTTTACGATTTATGATCTAATCAATCGCAATGCCGTTTGTTTCGGCAGCAGGCAGGCCTGGTTCGAGGTTGATGATAATAGAACTTTAACATTTGCCCAATACAAGGAAAGGGCAGATAGACTTGCATGCGGTTTAAAGGAAGCCGGCATTAAAAAAACGGATCGCATAGCTGTTTTGGGGAAAAACAGTCTTGAGTATTTTCTGGTGTATGGAGCGTCTGCCGCAATAGGCGCAATCGTTCTGCCGATTAACTGGAGACTGTCCGCAGATGAAGTCTGTTTTAATTTGAATGATTGTGCGCCCGAAATCCTCTTCGTTGATAAAGAGTATCAGGAACTGATAAAAAGTGTTCAGAAAAAATTCCTGTCAATTAAGAAGTATTATAACCTCAACCCTGACCAGGGCGATTTTCTTGATTTTAATTCCCTGATGGACAGCCAGGATGATTTAAGCCCTGTTGAAATTTCAAACGATGATGGTTTTGTAATAATTCATACAGCGGCTGTGGCCGGAAGGCCCAGAGGGGCTTTGCTTAGCCACGGAAATCTGTTATGCGCCAATATGCATTTGAATTATCATTTAAATATGACGCCTGACGATGTTCATTTGAATCTTTTGCCTCTTTTCCACGGAGGCGGGCTTTTTATGGCAACCAACTGTTTTCATGCAGGCGCTCTGAATATCAATATGAGAAAATTTGACGCTGCAAGGGCTGTCGAACTTATTGAGGAGAAAAAGGTCTCGGTAATGTTCGACTTTACTCCCATTCTTTCTTCTATTCTTAAGCAACATGAAAAAACAGGAAAGAACATAAAGACACTCAGAGCTGTGCCGGGTATTGATACACCTGAAACCATTGAGAAGTATCAAAAACTAACCGGCGGCACTTTTTACAGCTTATACGGACAGACAGAGACATCATGTTTTGCCACCTTTGGGCGATACAACGACAGGCCGGGTTCGGCAGGAAAGATGCTTCATCTGACTAAAATAAGCATAGTTGATGACTATGGAAATCCTGTGCCCGCCGGCCAGACAGGTGAAATTGTTGTTAAAGGGCCCATGGTTTTTAAGGGATACTGGAATCTTCCAGAGGTAAATAAGCATACCTTTCGTGATGGATGGCACCATACAGGCGATCTTGGCCGTTTTGACGAGGACGGTTTTCTCTGGTATGCCGGCCGGACACCGGAAAAGGAGCTTATCAAGCCGGGCGGTGAAAATGTTTATCCCTTTGAAGTAGAGAAGGTAATACTTATGCATCCGGCTGTTGATAAAACCGTTGTTTTTGGTGTGACTGACCCAAAGTGGAAAGAAGGGATCAAAGCTGTATGCCGGTTAAAAGAAGGTCAAAGTCTGGAATCCAAGGAACTTATCAGTTTTGTCGGAGAACGCATAGCCGGATATAAGAAACCTCAATACGTGGAATTTATCGCGGATTTGCCTTTACTTGAGGACGGCTCATTAGACAGGGCAAAAGTAAAAGAGCTGTATAGTGTCTGAACGAAAACCCCTGTTTTTTGTCATTTCGACCGCAGGGAGAAATCTTAAATGACAGCTTTGCTTAGTTTTCGTTCAGACACTATATATAAGGTATGCGGGAGTAGAAAAATGGTTAGAACAGAGATATCACTTTTTCTAAAGAATGTTCCCGGAGAATTAGGGAAACTGGCATCAATGCTTGAAAATGACGGAATCAATATTGATGCCCTCACCATACAGGATGCATCAAGTTATGTGAAGGAACTTTTTCAGGCAAGAGGAAAATCGTTAAAGAGAATCGCTTCAGTTGCGAGCTATAACTCGATGAGAAAGGACTCTGCCCAGTTTGCGCTGATACGTTTTTTAGTTGATCAGACAGACAAAGCCATAGACCTGTTATCAAGGAACGAGTATATTTTTGATATTATGCCTGTAATTGTCGTTGAACTCGAAAACGTCCCTGGCGCTCTTGCCAGGATGGCGGTGAAATTAGGAGAAGAGGGGATTAATATCAACTATGTTTATGGTTCTGTCTCATCTACGGAAGCAAAATGCCTTTTTGTGTTCTGCCCGGAAGATATTGATCTGGCAGCTAAAGTATTTAAGGAATAAGCGGCTATCGGGCTTAATTGTTTGGTCGTCGCTTATCCTTTAAAATATGGTTTGAGATAACTATTCTTTGAATTTCTGATGTACCTTCGTAAATTGTAAAAACCCGTGCGTCTCTGAAAAAGCGCTCCACCGGATATTCTTTTATGTAGCCGTAACCACCGTGAATTTGAAGCGCCTTTGCGGTAACGCGGTTTACCATTTCAGAGGCAAAAAGCTTTGCCATTGAAGCCTGGGCTGTATATTTTTCTCCCCTGTCCTTCATTGAGGCAGCGGAAAACATGAGTTGCCTTGCGGCCTCTATCTCTGTGGCCATATCCGCAATTATCCATCGCAGCCCCTGGAATTTGGAAATCGGCCGGCCGAACTGCTCCCTTTCTTTTGAATATTGCACCGCTGCATCTAAAGCAGCCTGGGCTACGCCGACAGACTGGGCGGCAATTCCTATGCGTCCGCTGTCAAGGCCTGTCATGGCTATCATAAAACCTTCTCCTTCTTTGCCAAGCATGTCTTTAGCGGGTATGCGGCAATCTTCGAATATAAGATCGGTTGTATCAGAGGAGCGCAACCCCATTTTATTTTCCGTGTTGCCGACGATTAACCCCCGGGTTTCCTTTTTTATCAGAAATGCGCTTATACCCTTGTGACGTTTACTTTCATCGGTAACTGCCGTGACGATAACAACTCCGGAATTCTTGCCGGAAGTAATAAAACGTTTTGTTCCGTTTAAAATATAAAAATCACCGTCACGCACAGCATTGGTTTTCTGACTGACAAGATCGGAACCTGCATTTGGTTCGGTAAGGGCAAAGGCGCCTATGATTTCACCGGCTGCAAGCGGTTTTAAAAATCTTTCTTTCTGGTCTTCAGTTCCGAATTTATATATGCTTTCACAGACAATGGAGTTTTGCACAGACATCACAACTGCTGTTGATGCGCATGAATAGGCTATCTCGGAAAGGGCCAGCACATAAGACACGGTGTCTGTGCCTGCACCGTTATACTCGGGAGGTATCATCATTCCCATGAGTCCCAGCTCCCCCATCTGCTTCAGGTTTTCAGCAGGGAACTCTTTGGTCTGGTCACGCTTCATAGCTGTGGGGCTTACAACATTTCTTGAAAAGTCCCTGACCATAGTCTGGATCATTAGTTGATCTTCTGTAAGTTGAAATGACATAGAATTTTCGCCTTCCTGATACTAAACCCTTGCACAAGTCGTCTTTTGCTTGATTGAGCGCCGATTGTTAGCGCTTATTTTAATTGAAAATTCAACATTTAAAATTAACAATTCATTTTTACTGCCCGTAAATAACAACTATAAGCTCCGCCTCTTTCTTCCCGACATTTCGTAACATATGTTTTATCCCGGAGTTAAAGTGGAGGGAATCATTTTTACTTAGTGTGTTGACATTATCTCCAACTATAACTTCAATTTTGCCTGACAGCACATAAATAAACTCTTCCCCCTCATGCTGATATCCAACCCCAGTGTGTTTCTGCATTGCATCAATGGTAACACGAAAAGCCTTCAGATGCTTATTTTCAGCGCCTGGTGTCAGGGTCCTATAGGCATAATTATCGGTGCGCTTTGTATATGCCTTGATGCGTTGTTTAAGATGAGATTCCTGTTGCTTTAAAAAAAGTCCTGAATCGATTTGCAAAGTCCTTGCGATCTGCAAAAGAGTGCCAACAGGAGGGATAACCTTTCCGGCTTCCAGTTTTTTCAGGTAATCGATAGAACAGCCGGTTTCGTTGGCTACCTGTTTAAGAGAAATTTTTTTCTCCACTCTGGTTTTCTTTATTTTTTCCCCTACCGGAATAACCGTATCACCCTTTTTTCTTGGCATAATATCTCCTTATTTATACTCGTAGAACCCATGCCCGGTCTTTCTGCCAAGCCGGCCGGCCTCAACATATTTTCTGAGAAGAGGGCAGGGACGGTACTTTGTATCTTTAAATCCATTATAAAGTGTTTCCATTATGGCAAGGCATGTATCCAGGCCTATAAGATCGGCCAGAGCCAAGGGCCCCATGGGATGATTCATCCCAAGTTTCACCACAGTGTCAATATCTTCCCTGGTTCCAATCCCATGATACAGACAGAAGACGGCTTCGTTGATCATCGGCATAAGGATTCTGTTGGCGATAAAACCAGGATAATCGTTTGACTCAGCCGGAGTCTTGCCGAATTTTTTAGCCAGATCCCAGGCTGTTTTAAATGTTTCTTCAGAAGTTGCCAGCCCCCGTATGATTTCAACCAGTTTCATAATCGGCACAGGATTCATGAAATGCATGCCTATTATTTTATCCTGCCGTTTTGTCTGCGCCGCAATTCGGCCTATGGGAATGGAGGAGGTGTTGGTTGCGAGTATAACATCAGGCGCACAAATTTCATCCAGATCTTGAAAAAGCTTAAACTTAATCGGTTCATTTTCAGTGGCAGCCTCAATAACAAAGTCGGCAGGCTCCATGTCCTTTAAATCCACGCAGGTCTTGATACGTTCCAGGGTGGCATCTTTTTCTTCGGCGGTCATCCTTTCTTTGTCAACATTACGGCTTAAATTTTTTGTAATAGTTGCAAGTCCACGATTAGCGAATTCTATTTTTACGTCATTCATAATGACATTAAAGCCATTCATCGCGGCAACCTGAGTAATGCCGCCACCCATTTGACCGGCGCCTATAACGCCGATAGTTTTAATATTCATGATCAGCTCCTAAATTTCTACTTTCCAGTTTCAAGTTTCCAATTTCCAGCCGTAAACGGCTACCTTTTAACAATCATTGCTACGGCCTCTCCTCCGCCGAGACAGAGAGCGGCAAGTCCGGTATTTTTATCCTGCTTTATCATTTCATATAACAGTGTCACAAGCACACGGCAGCCGCTTGCGCCGATGGGGTGTCCCAATGCGACGCTGCCGCCATTTACGTTTACAATCTCCGGGTCAAGGTCAAGTTCTCGCAAGATAGCCACTGTGGAACCGCTGAATGCTTCGTTAATTTCGTAAAGGTCAACATAGTTTTTATCAATCCCTTCTTTTTTCAGGCATTTTGGAATACCCCAGATCGGAGCCACCAGAACATATTTCATATCCAGACCAAAAGATGCCTGGGCGCCTATTGTCGCAATTATTTCGCATCCAAGCTCCTTTGCCCTGTCTTTTGACATCACGACAACTGCCGCCGCTCCATCGCTTATGATCGATGCGTTTCCGGCTGTGCCGACGCCGTCTTTTTTAAAAGCGCCTCTCATCTTTGACAGCAATTCATAACTGGTTTCTCTGGGGCATTCATCCTGGCTGAATATAACGGGATCACCCTTTCGCTGTGGGATCTCCACAGGAACGATTTCGTCTTTGAACCTACCGGAATTTATGGCGGCAATCGCTCTTTGGTATGATTCGACAGCGTATCTATCCTGGTCTTCACGGCTGACATTATATTTTTCTGAACAAAGTTCATTTGAAATTCCCATATGAAAGTCATTCACAATATCCCATAGACCATCGTGGACCATATGATCCTGAAGTATGCCGGGACCCATGCGATACCCGGATCGGGCTTTTTCAAGATAATACGGAGCCATGGTCATGTTCTCCATGCCACCCGCAACCACAACATCCGCATCGCCTGTCTGAATCGCCTGAGATGCAAGCATTACAGATTTTAAAGCCGATCCACAGACCTTGTTGACTGTAAAACATTCCACTTCCCACGGCATGCCCGCTTGAACCGCGGCCTGTCTGGCAGGATTCTGGCCGTAGCCGCATGGAAGCACCAGCCCCATAATAACCTCATTAACTTCATCTTTTTTAATTCCGGCTCTATTAACAGCTTCTTCGATAACAATAGCGCCTAATTTTGTCGCTCCAATGCCGCTCAAGGAGCCATTAAAATTGCCCAACGGCGTGCGCACAGCGCTTACAATCACTGCTTCTTTCATAAGCTTATTCTCCCTTGTTACATATTTCTCCTGTATTGCCCCCCGACATCATACAATGCCTGCGTTATCTGTCCAAGTGAACATACCCTGGCAGCGTTCATCAGTTCATCAAATATATTATCTCCGGACAGGGCTGTTTTTTGAAGCCGTTTAAGGGCTGCCGGAGCCTTTTTGCTGTTGCATTTTTTAAATTCCGCAAGACGCGCAAGCTGTGATTCCTTTTCCTGTCTGGTTGCTCTGGACAGCTCAACACAAGAGGTCAATTCTTCCAGGCCGGAATCCTTTTCCCGGAATGTGTTAACGCCGATTATAGGAAGTTCTCCGGTATGCTTCAACATTTCATAGTAAATTGATTCGTCTTGAATTTTGCTTCGCTGGTAGCCTGTCTCCATTGCGCCAAGCACCCCTCCACGCTTGGTAATACTGTCAAACTCGGCAAGAACAGCATCTTCAACCAGTCTTGTCAGCTCTTCCACTATGAAGCTGCCCTGGTTTGTGTTTTCATTCCTGGACAGGCCCCATTCTCTGTTAATTATAAGCTGGATGGCAAGGGCGCGTCTGACAGACTCGCTGCTCGGCGTGGTAATTGCTTCATCAAATGCGTTTGTATGAAGGCTGTTGCAGTTATCATAAACAGCGCAGAGAGCCTGGAGGGTTGTTCTGATATCGTTAAACTGTATATCCTGGCTGTGCAGGGAGCGGCCTGATGTCTGTATATGGTATTTCAGCATCTGTGATCGTTCTGATGCGCCGTACTTTTCTCTCATGGCAATAGACCAGATCCTCCTTGCCACTCTGCCGATTACCGTATATTCAGGGTCCATTCCGTTTGAAAAAAAGAATGACAGGTTTGGCGCAAAGCTGTCAACCGGCATCCCTCTGGACATGTAATACTCGACATATGTAAACCCATTGGCAAGCGTTAACGCAAGCTGTGTAATCGGGTTTGAACCCGCTTCCGCAATATGATAGCCGGATATGGAAACAGAGTAGAAATTTTTAACATTGTTTTTTATGAAGAATTCCTGGATATCTCCCATCATCTTCAGAGCGAACTCTATGGATAATATGCAGGTATTCTGGCCCTGGTCTTCCTTTAAAATATCGGCCTGCACTGTTCCGCGGATGCAAGACAACACATGGGCGCGAATTTTATCCATTTGCTTCTTTGTCGGTTTTTTACCCTTTTCTGCTTTGAGCTTGTCAACCTGCTGGTCTATGGCTGCATTTAAAAACATGGCAAGAATAATCGGAGCAGGCCCGTTAATGGTCATTGAGACAGATGTGTTCGGCGCGCACAAATCAAAACCTTTATAGAGGGTTTTTACATCGTCCAGGGTGCAGATGCTTACGCCGGAAGTGCCTACTTTGCCGTAGATATCAGGGCGCCTGTCAGGATCGTATCCGTATAATGTGACGGAATCAAAGGCGGTTGACAAACGTTTTGCCTCATAGTCGGCGGACAAAAGCTTGAATCTGGCGTTAGTCCTCGCTGGATCACCTTCTCCGGCAAACATGCGTGTCGGCTCTTCGTCGGTCCGTTTAAAAGGGAATACACCGGCGGCATATGGAAAATGGCCCGGCACATTTTCTTCCCTGAGCCATGAGTATATTTCTCCGGGATCTTTGAACTTTGGCAGAGCAATTTTAGGTATCTTTGTATGGGATAGAGAATCAAAAAACAGGGGAACCCTGAACTCATGGTTGCGTACATGATATACAAATTCATTTTTGCTGTAAACTTTTTTTATCTTTTCCCATTCATTAATCTGTTTTAGCGTGTCTTTGTCCAGCATCTTTTTAGCTTTTGCAATTTCTTTCTTAAGGCGGGAAACCAGCTTTGAAGTATCCTGATCAGGTTTATCAGCGGATATCTTCTTTGATGTTTCTTCGAGATGCCAGATCTTTCTCAAATTATCTGCCTGCTCAATTGTTTTACTTCGATACATTCTGACAGTATCGGCGATTTCCGATAGATAGCGCGTCCGCTCGGCCGGGATAATAATAGTTTTGGAGCATGATGTTTTTGTCTTGGGTTTCTTGATATTGGAGTTAAATTTTATGCCGGTTTTGTCGGCTATTGTTGTAAGAATTGAATGATAAAGGGCTGTGACTCCATCATCATTGAACTTGGAAGCTATTGTTCCAAAGACAGGCATATCTTCGGGCAATTTGTCCCATGCATTCCGATTGCGCTGTATCTGTTTTCGAACGTCACGCACTGCATCTTCACCGCCCATTTTTTCATATTTATTAACGACAACAAGATCTGCATAATCGAGCATATCAATCTTCTCAAGCTGGGAAGCTGCGCCAAACTCACTCGTCATTACATATATGGACACATCTACAAGATCGGTAATTTTTGAATTGCCCTGTCCGATACCCGCTGTTTCCACTATTATAAGGTCAAAACCGGCTGATTTAACAACATCGATGGATTCAGGCAGGGCATCCGTGATCTCTGCATTTGATCGGCGGGTAGCAAAGGAGCGCATATAAACCCTTGGGCTGCCAATGGCGTTCATGCGTATTCTATCTCCGAGAAGGGCCCCTCCGGTTTTCCTGCGTGAAGGATCACAGCTTAAAATTGCCACCCGTACTTTTGTCAGGTCATGCAGAATGCGGAGAATCAGTTCATCTGTCAGGGAAGATTTTCCGGCCCCGCCTGTTCCTGTAATGCCGATTACGGCTGTTTTGTGCCTGCCCGCATTTTTAGCTAACCAGGATTTTAACCTGACAAGCCTCCTGTTGCCCCGTGGTTTTGCCTGTTCAATGGATGTAATCAGGTTTGCGATCATCACTACGTTGTCAGGAGACAGCTCGCTAAAGTCAAAACCATCTTTGACTGTCGAAAAATCAACATTTTTGACCATATGGTTAATCATACCCTGAAGACCCATGGATGCTCCGTCCTCAGGAGAATATATCTTGGCGACACCATATGCTTCCAGCTCTCTGATCTCTTCCGGCACTATTACGCCGCCGCCGCCGCCAAAGACCCTGATGTGCGAAGACCTGTTTTCCTTTAAAAGATCCACCATATATTTGAAGTATTCCATATGGCCGCCCTGGTAGCTTGAAATAGCTATGCCCTGCGCATCTTCGGCGATTGCTGCATCAACAACATCACGCACCGACCGGTTATGTCCGAGATGTATAACTTCAACCCCTGTGTTCTGGAGTATTCTGCGTATTATGTTTATTGATGCGTCATGACCATCAAAAAGCGATGTGGCGGTTATCATTCTTATATTGTGTTTGGGCCTGTATATTTCAACTTCAGCGGTCATGCTTTCTCCTGTGCTTGTGTTTTTTGCGTAAATATTCCAAGGATAAATTTTGTTTGAAGCTCAATATAATCTTCAATGCTGTAATGGTTTGCAAGAAACCAGCGCCGGAAAGTCCACATATGCCCTAAAACAGAGATGTTGTGAGCGACAAGTTCAATTGACAGGCCATCTATGCGGGGCAAATCGCCGGAAGAGATAAGGCTTCCTAATACTTTTATAAAAAGACCGGTGATGCGGAGTTCGTTTTCAAGCACCTTTTTTTGCCACTGGGAGGGCAGCGATTGTGTTTCCTGGTATATAAGGAGGATAAAATCACTCATCCTGTGACAAACCATAAAATATTCACGGATTACCTCTGCCAGGGCATTTTTTCCTCCTGTAGTTCTATCCAAAGCATCAGACATGCCGCGTTCAACCTCGGCATGTATTGAATCGCATACAAGGTAGAGCACATCCTCTTTGGAAGCTACATATTCATATAATGAGCCAATGGACAGCCCCGCGGCTCTGGCTATCTGTCTGGTCGTAGTTTTGTGAAAACCATTTTCAATAAAAAGTTGCACAGCGGCATCTATAATCTGGCGTCGTCTCCGCCTAACAAGATCGGGATTCTTGATCTGGGTTGGAATATCGTGTGATTTGTGCACGTTATACATGATGACAACTATTCTGATTAACAGAAATCCTTTCTGAACGATCGCTCATTAATTTTAATACCATACGGATGATTTCTTTGTCAAGACGTAAGCGTTCACAGGTTCGAAGCACGAAGCACGCCCATTTTATAGTATTGGGCGAAACAAATCCGAATGACCAATCCCGCTTCCAGCGGGACAAAACCAAAACAAAGAGTGCTTTCCAGGGGCTACCCACACTTTTGTTTGACATAATGCAAAAGCAAGCTCTATTATGGAAACAAAAATTCCAAAAAGGAAGTATATATGGAAACAATAACTCGCTTTTTCCGGGATACAAAACCCCGTATCTTTAAAGACAAAGGCGTGGTTTTTTATTTTTCAGATGTTATAAACGAAAAGAGTAAATTATGGCATTCACAGAAATAGAGATACACAAGATAAGCAGATTTGTTGGTGCGTTATGTAAAAGAAGATCGCCTGAGCATATCAGAGAGAAATTGCGATATGAATATAAAATCGAAAGTCAGGACGTAATTCTTTTTGAAATCCGTCCTCGATGGAATGCTCCGAATGAACAAACCCGGTTGCCTTTTGCAAAACTCAAGTTCGTTAGGAGCCAAAATGTCTGGAAGTTATTCTGGCAAAGGGCTGATATGAAGTGGCACAAATACGGCCCATTTGAGTCGTCTCAAGATCTTGCTGAGTTGGTTGCAGAGATAGATGCAGATCCACACGGGTGTTTTTTCGGATGAAGGTGCTCGGTTTATGGATTAAATGGCTATCATGCAACCGCGTTAAGTAGATGGCGAGGTGAGGATACCCAAATTATGCGCTTTCATTCATTTCTTAATTCAAAATATTGCTCATTTACCGTGGCACCCCATTGAACTCCACTTTGCTGCTTAATGAGCTGAAAGCCGACTTCTTCATATAAATGTCGTGCAGCATTAAGCCCCTCGAAGGTCCAGAGATATGTCTTTTTGTAGCCCTTGCTTTTGCAAAAATCGATAGCTCTATTGATGAGCTTCCTACCCACTCCCTTTCCCCTCAAAGCATCAGAAATGATGAACCACCTTAGATGAGCGCCTTCATCTCCAGCACGAATACCATCTATGACAACTGAACCTTCAATACGGCCATTCTCAATGGCAATCCAAAATCCATCGCTTTTTTTATTATATCGCCGGAGAAACTCAGAAAGCTCAGTGGCAACCTTTGCCTCAAAATAGAGCCCAAACTTCCAATGATCGTAGTAGTAAGTACCATGAAGTTCGGCAATCCTACCGATTGAGCCAGGTATATATTCACTTTCTATCCTAAATTCTTGTACATTAGTCATGAAAAATTTCTTCGCATAATTATTATTAAGGAATTATTATAAATAACGCCATTATATTGAAACTTGTCTTTGGCTTTTTAATAGTTGATGAATTCGTAAAAAGTCGAAATATGCATAATTTTGTCATTCCGGCGAAAGCCGGAATCCAGTCCTTTCGAGTAGTTGCAGACCATCTGGACTCCGGTTTTCACCGGAGTGACGACTTTTTACGAGTTCATCAATAGTTTGTCTATTTGAAAATAAAGAGCTATATTATTTTCAAATTATTTTTTGCTGACATTAAGGCTAATAGTTTTAAATTTTTTTAACGGCAAAATTGCGTTTTCCGGGCAGATCTGGGCGCAGATTGAGCAGCCGACACACATGCCCGGATCGATTTTAACCCTTTCATCCTGGATATAAAATGCCGGGCATGCAAGCTCATTGACGCAGGTTCTGTGGTTTTTGCATTTGTCGCTGATGTAAAATGGCAGGGCCTTGAGCATTTTCAGGCTCTTAGCATAAAGGGTGCACATCTGTTTTGATATAACGACCGACACTCCTTTATAATTAAGGGCTTTTTTTACAGCCTCAATACTCTTTTTAATATTGTACGGTCTGATGACTGCGATGTGGGACACACCGATTCCCCTGACAACATTTTCAATGGAGACATGGCCGAACCCTTCAAGATTTAATTTTTTCATATCAACGCCGGGATGCGGCTGATGCCCTGTCATGGCAGTAGTGCCGTTATCTAAAATGATCAGCGTAAAATTGTGGTTGTTGAAAACAGCGTTTATCAGCCCTGGTATTCCTGAGTGAAAAAAGGTTGAATCCCCAATAAAGGAAATGACCTTTTTAGCTGTTGCTTTTGAAAACCCGCAGGAAGTTCCTACAGATGATCCCATGCAGATGAGAAAATCGGCCATGGAAAGAGGAGGAAGCAAGCCAAGGGTATAGCATCCGATATCTGTCGGGTATATGGTCTCTGTGCCCTCTGCCGCTTTTTTAACCGCATAATAGGTGGCCCTGTGAGAGCAGCCCGCGCAAAGATTAGGAGGCCGCTGCGGAATTTCTGGGATATCGGCCGGAATATCAGATAAATCGACAGTCTTTGGCGCTGTATAGGGGACATCAAAATATTTTGCCAGGCATTGCCGCACAAGGCCGGGATTAAACTCGTAAAGACGTGAAAAAAGATCATTTCCCTTGCCTCTGATAGAAAGGGTTAATCCTTCCTCCTGGGCAAACGCCTTTATGCTTTCTTCCATATAAGGCTCTCCCTCCTCTACAATTAGAGCCTTTTTACATTCTTTTAAGAAACCCTTTATCAAAGCCCCGGGCATTGGATGTGAAAAACCGATGCGAAGTATTTTGACCATATCTTCCATATTCAGGTCTTTTACTGCATCATATACATAGTTGTAGCTTACGCCGTTGCATATAATGCCAAAACTTCCTTTTCCTGTTATAAAATTATAAGCGCTGGTTTCAGATATCTTTTCGGCATGTTTAAAATTTTCAAGCAGCTTGACGTGCAGCTTTCTCGCTACAGCAGGAACCGTAACATAATTAAAGGGATCTTTTTTAAAATCTCCCTTTGTTTTTCTTTTTTTGATTTTACCCAGAGCCACGACTTCGGTGGCATGGTTGAGCCTTGTTGTTGTTCTGAAGATAACCGGTTCGCAAAGCTTTTCAGAAAGATCAAATGCAAAAGCAACCATTTCTCCGATTTCTTCAACCGAGGAGGCTTCGAGAAGCGGAAGGCCTGAAAGAGCGGCATAATAACGGTTGTCCTGTTCGTTCTGGCTGGAAAACATGAATGGGTCATCTGCTGTAATAATAACCAGCCCCGCTTTTACTCCGATGTAAGCAAGGGTCATAAGAGCATCTGAAGCCACATTCATTCCAACATGTTTCATCACGCACATGGTGCGAACACCGGAATTTGCGGCAGCAGCCGCTACTTCAAGTGCAACCTTTTCATTGGTAGAGTATTCAAAATAAAGATCGCTTTGCCTGGACATCTGAAAAAGGTTCAGTGAAATTTCGGAAGATGGCGTACCCGGATATGTGGTTGCAACAGCAACCCCGGCCTCGATTGCGCCGCGCGCAATTGCTTCATTTCCAAGGAGCAACATTTTTTTGCCGGGCTGGTCGGTTAATAATTTGTGCATTGTATTTCCTCTGAATTATTAGATAATTAAAAGCAGTTTGGTTGTCGGGGATCAGGGATCGGGGATCAGCAAGCTGAATTGAGCAATTTTTTATAACATTTCAAATAAACAAGATATGCTTTGCTTAGACGTACATTCTTTACTGAGCCCTGAATGCTGACACCTGACCCCTCCATAATTGAGCTTTGGCTCAATTATGATATTATCTATATACCAGCGCTGTTTTTTGTGTAAAGGATTTTCTGTAAAGTACAAGAAAGCCATGTGGTTAAATAATGCAAGAAACTTTACAAATACCGAATATTGTGCAATAAAATGTTAATAACAAACCTATATTCCTTGAATATCTATTGTAATAGTCAGAAACATATAATAACTATTTCGGCGCAGGAGAATTAAAAGATGCAGGCAATAATGCACGAAAACAAATCGGGCTTTTAGGCCCGCTAAATCAAAGTTCGGCTGAATAATAAATGACAATTTAAGAACGTTTAAAATTATGGATTTATGTTATAATTATGTTTATTAAATTGGAATGGGATAAAAACAAGGCGGCATCCAATCTCTTGAAACATAGAGTCTCATTTGATGAAGCAAAAACTGTATTTAATGATCCACTCTATGTCGATTTCTATGATCCGGATCATTCCTATAAGGAAATTCCTATACTATTTAATTAATGAACACAGATATATTATCATTGGACTTTCACTGAAAAACCGTTTGCTGATTGTTGCATATGCAGAAAGAAAAAATAAAGTTCGTTTAATCAGTGCAAGAGAAGCTACTCGGAGGGAACAAAAAGTTTATGAAGAAGGATAATGTAAAAAAGGAAGATGAGCTTAGGCCAGAATATGACTTAATGAGCTTAAAAGTGAGGAAGGTTGGCCCTGAACGGAAGAGTTTTTTTGGAACTACAGTACGTTTAGAAACAGATGTAGCAAAGGTGTTTCCAGACTCTGGATCAGTAAATGAAGCTTTGCGATTTTTAATTCGAACTACCCAAAAAAACAAGTTATCATTCCCCGGCAGTACCAAGAATACTTGATTGGCCGAATTGGGTAGCTGGGGTTTTTCTCCCTGCCCCCACAACACCTTGCGTGGCTCCGCATGATTGGAAATAGCGGGTTTTTAGGGGGGCAGGATTAAGATGAGATATCATGTACTACAGCTATCACTCAAATTAAATAGTCTGAGAGAGGATATCCTATGTTTAGAAAAGCCATCTTTTTATTACTTGTATTTATCCTGATTCCCGGCATTTCCCATGCTGAGATAAAAACATATATTCATACTGTTAAACAATCATTTGGAGGAAGCCAGTCACCAGATGACGCACGGGTTGGGGCTATCGCCAAAGCTAAGCGTGAAGTTCTTGAAAAGGCCGGAACATATCTGGAAAGTTTGACCATCGTAAGGGAAAGCGTAGTTGAAAAGGATGAAATCATTGCTCTTGCCGCCAGTGTGCTTAAAGCAGAGATTATATCCCAAAAGAACTTTTCAATAGAAGATACTTTCGGAATTGTTGTTAAGGCAAAAGTAGATGTTGATACAAGCGTTCTTGAAGAGCGAATAAGAAAGTTGCTTCAAGACCGCAGCCTTTTGGAAAAATACAAGGAAAACCAAAAACATGAAAAAAAGCTTCCGGCAAGGATCAAAGATCTTGAAAAAGAAAATTAAAGACTAAAAACCCTGCCGGCAAAAGAACAGAAACAGAAAAAGGAACTACTAAAAAACCAATTCAGAGAAGCAACGCAAGGCTTGGCCGCTTTTGAATTAATGGACAAAGCCCTGGCTTTTTGGGAAAACGGAAAATATACAGACCCAGACAAAGCGTTAGAATATTTAAACAAGGCAATTAGTCTGGATTCAAATTACGCTGATGCCTATATCGTCCGAGGGGGCACCTGGCTTGACAAAGGCAATTATGATCAGGCTATATTGGATTTTAACAAAGCAATTGAATTAAACCCAGAATACAATGCTGCCTATCTCGGCCGAGGGCTCGCCTGGTATGGCAAAGGCAATTATGATCAGGGTATATTGGATTTTAACAAAGCAATTGAATTAAACCCGGAATTCGCTGATGCCTATTGCTACCGAGGGATTACCTGGAAAAACAAAGGCAATTATGATCAGGCTATATTAGATTATAACAAAGCCATTAAATTAAACCCAGGAAATGCTACTACCTATAACCATCGAGGGATCGCTTGGTCTGACAAAGGCAATTATGATCAGGCTATATTAGATTATAACAAAGCCATTAAATTAAACCCAGGAAATGCTACTACCTATAACCATCGAGGGATCGCTTGGTCTGACAAAGGCAATTATGATCAGGCTATATTAGATTATAACAAAGCCATTAAATTAAACCCAGGAAATGCTACTACCTATAACCATCGAGGGATCGCTTGGTCTGACAAAGGCAATTATGATCAGGCTATATCGGATTATAATAAAGCCGTTGAATTAAACCCAGGATACGCTAAAGCCTATTACTACCGAGGGCTTGCCTGGCATGGCAAAGGCAATTATGATCAGGCTATATCGGATTATAATAAAGCTATTGAATTAAACCCGGGATACGCTGATGCCTATTGCTACCGAGGGATCACTTGGTCTGACAAAGGCAATTATGATCAAGCTATATCGAATTATAACCAAGCCATTAAATTAAACCCAGAATACAATGCTGCCTATCTCGGCCGAGGGCTCGCCTGGTATGGCAAAGTCAATTATGATAAGGCTATATTGGATTTTAACAAAGCCATAGAATTAAATCCAGGACATGCTAATGCCTATATTGGCAGAGGGCTTGCCTGGCACGACAAAGGCAATTATGCTCAAGCTGTATCGGATTATAATAATTATCTAAGGATAAATGGCAATAAAGATGGAATTGCCAACCAGGTAAGACAAAAAATAAGAAATTTAGGATATAATCCAAAATATTGAAGTTCACATAACACACGAGATAGGGGCTAAGCCTTGCACTGTAAAAAAGATATTTACTGGATGTCCCATATCGCTGAGAAAACATTTTTATAAAACCGCGGTATAAGCTCAGTCCCTCACCACCGATTTGTTCGCATTTTTTTAAGGTGGAAAACACATATAATCATTCAAAAAATCAGTCTGTTCTGTAAAATTTTGAATATGAATTGGTGTAATCGGTATTGTTACATTGGTTTTATTTTTATGATGAAGATTTAACTCTGGTTTCAAATCATAGATCAATTGGGCTTCAACGCTGTTTAATGTTTCGATTGCTTTTTTGAATGGGTGAACCCATTCCAATGGTTGGTATTCCTTATCATCAGCGAGCAGAACTACGGTTCCTAAGTAAAGCCTTTTTGACATTCCTTTATATTGTGGGTGGTGAAGTTTTGTGCAGACAATATGGCCGTTAGAAAAACGAGATGTAGATGATGATGTTCTACCAATATAAACGGGTCGTTCATTATTGTTGTCACCAGCACTAAAGATGTATATCGGATAACAAAAAGTTGGCGGTTCTCCTAATGTTTCTTTTATCATTTGGACTTCTTCCTTATCCAACCAGAGAGGTTCATCTGAATCAATTAGTTCTAAAGCAGAAATTACATATTTGTTTACTGTTTGCCATGTATTTTCTAAAGTCTCTGGCGCTAAACCTATGCTTTCATGAACAGGAACTACTAAATCTATCCCTAAAAAGCCTCCAAATTCGTGATTCGCTGGTCTGTTTTCAAGTTTAATAAATGAGCATAAGGGATCTGTTCTATTAAGCCAACCTTGAAGTGGTGAATGCTTTTTCATATCTTTTTCTGAATGCGAATGGGTTCTTCAGCCGCATCAATGAGCTACCGGCTGAAAGAGCAAGGTTATATTTTCACTATTTTGAGACCAAAGTCTTGTTCACTCCGGGCAATTTGGCAATATTCTAAGGAATATCCAGCGTTGTCTATTATTTGTTTTACAAGACTAATATCAGACTTGGGTGTATCCAGGCCAAAGCATACTTGCTTAAGAAAATCTTTTGGAATGGAAAAGTTCCCTTCCTTCTCTTGAATTATCCGTATTTCTTCCTCATATCCCCAGTCTTTTCCTTTTATTGCTAACACCTTGTTTACAACTCCAATAGTAAATTCTTTTAAATCAGTGACGGCTTTCTCCGGGGCGTTTTCAACAAACCATTCTGTTAATGGATTATAGTCATAATCAACGCGAAATACTCCGACAAATCTATTTTCTGGAGCAAAAAAGAACTCCCCTGGGATATTATAAGTTAGACAAAGCCCTCGGTGTCCGTTTGCATAGTGAGACCAAAGTAGTGGGGACTCTAACACCAAAGAAAACGAACATATCCCAACATTTCCAATGCGTTGTTGAATTCTATCCAAAAAATCTTTGACATTTGAAAGTTTTGAGAGATTATGTTTTTTCTTCCCTGACAAACAAGAAATGGCGTGCTCTACTGCTTTTTTAATATCTACTCTACAGTCAAACGGATCATTTAAGAGAGTTGGACGCGCAAAATATATCGTTCCTTTCACGAGGGCATCGATTAAATATTTATTGATTGTCCTGAATTTAAATAATGTGATTTCTTGCATATGAAATATAATCGGGATAGAGGGAAGCCTCACGACTCCCCTCCTCTTTTGAACCTAATCTTGAGTTAGCTGGTGGCGGGCATGAAGCTATGCCACCGGCTACCCCCAAAAATATGTTTAATGTTGCTGCCGGCTAAAACGGCACCGAAAATAGCCGACCACGTTCAACGAATGATTAATTTATAATAGTTGATCAAAAGATAATGTTTTGCAACTAGCTGGAAAAACACCAAAAGATGTCTTGACTTTTTATTCAATCTGATCATAATTTTATAATTATGATTAATTTTTTAACAAGGAGACTCTCTATGAAAACGCCTCATTTTAAGCTAACTCCTCCATCCACTCACCCCGACCCTAAATTTCTTTTTCCTCTAACTGCCATTTTATCATCAATGAACTTTGAGAATAAGCAAATAATGTATGAAAATGATCTTGACATATATATCCATGAGCTTCAGGAACTAAAAATACAGTTCACAAAAAAAAGAAAACAGTGGGGAAAAGATATCTCCTCTAAAACGATTAAGTAGTGTTTATCTGTTTTGCACATGAAACAGCGCAAATCACCTGGCCCCAAAGCCAACAAGACCTCTGAAAAAGGCAAGTATATCCCGAAAGCGAACAGGGCGTAAACGCCACGGCTTTGTGGATCAGGTGCGTTTGCATGGATAGGTTTTGATTAATGATTATAATTTCTTCCTGGCAAGTGTAGGAACAAAAACAGGAAGTAATTCATCCAAATTATTATTCCAAATCGTCCCTACCAATAATTTGCAGAATTTATTAAGATCATTGAGTTCATTTGCCTCATTTACAGGTATAAATCTATTCATGGACTTTTTTGCGAATTCTAAATCACTTTGTGTAACCTGGAAAAATGGTTCATGAGCAGCTCTATTTCGTAATTTCCTGAACCAATCAAGAATTTTGAACAAACGATTATCTAACACATTTAATTCATTCAGAAGTACAAGCTTTACCGATTGAGAATAATCCCTTTTATTCGAAGCGATTCTCTTTTTTCCGTGTTTACAATGTGCAGTTATTATTGTGTTTATCAGAAGTTCGATAAAACCGTGAGTAATAATAACCAAAGACCTCTGATTATCCTCAACCTTTGAAAGCTCTTTGGAGTGAACCCCATTGACTGCACAGAATGTGATAGAGTATTAGACAGGATCAA
>JACKQG010001347.1_pt1 | contig 34240 bp, 35 predicted proteins | sample 8237621 | NCBI WGS metagenome assembly JACKQG01 (sample SAMN15677084, study PRJNA649215) | marine metagenome | biome: marine; feature: Black Sea; material: saline water; isolation source: suspended particulate matter (SPM) from the Black Sea western gyre | collected 2013-06-09/2013-06-10 | depth...
GGGATGAACCCATTCATTTTTCAACAAGCGTAAAAGAAATGATTGATAAATTCAGGGAAATTCTTTTCCCCGGCTATTTTTCAAGTGAAAAAATTGACGGGGCAAATCTTGTGTACAATTTAGGACAGGGCATATCCCAGCTTTATGATATTCTGTCAGAACAAATTATTCACGTGCTGAGACACGATTGCCTGCGGTATGGTCATGCATGCTCAGAATGTGAAGGCAGCGGCAATAAAGTTGCGCTGAAAGTTATCCAGGCTATTCCCAATCTTCGCGTATCCCTGGCTGAAGATGTAAAAGGTGCCTACGATGGAGATCCAGCTGCAAAAAGTCATGATGAAGTCATTTTTTCTTATCCTGGCTTATTCGCCATCACGGTTTACAGGATTGCCAACATCCTATTCAAATTAGATGTTCCCCAACTGCCTAGAATAATGACGGAACATGCCCATAGCCTTACCGGGATTGATATCCACCCGGGTGCAAAAATAGGAGAACGATTTGTCATTGATCACGGAACAGGCGTTGTTGTGGGTGAAACCAGTGTTGTGGGCAATAATGTCAGGGTGTATCAGAATGTTACTATCGGCGCTTTGTCGCTCCCCCGGAATGCTGGAGAAAAACTCAGGGGATCCAAACGGCATCCCACCATTGAAGACGATGTCATTATCTATTCTGGAGCTACCATCCTGGGAGGAGAAACCACCATTGGTGCCCGGTCCGTTGTGGGGGGAAATGTCTGGCTTACCCATTCCGTTCCGCCGGACACAAAAGTATTTATGGAGTCTCCCAGCCTTATTTTCAAACACCAGGAAACCCAAAAGGAGCTAAACCATGAATACCAAGCCTGATATCACAAAAACATGTGGCAATACCCCGTTGGTATATATCCGATCAGCAAGCCTGGAAACCGGGGCTGACATATATGGGAAGCCTGAGTTTTTCAATCCTGCTTCCAGTGTAAAAGACAGAATTGGCCTTGCCATGATTGAAGATGCCTTTAAAACAGGAAAAATCAATTCTGAATCCACCATTGTCGAACCCACCAGCGGCAATACGGGTATTGCACTTGCCTTTGTTGCCCGGGTAAAAGGATTGAAACTGATTTTAACCATGCCTGAAACCATGAGCATTGAAAGGCGGCAGCTGTTAAAACATCTGGGAGCCACCCTTGTTCTTACCCCAGGCCCAAAAGGGATGAAAGGGGCCATTGAAGAGGCAGAAAAAATTGTCCGGGAAACACCCAATTCGTTTATGCCTGACCAGTTTTCCAACCCAGCCAATCCTGAGATCCATCGGAAAACAACAGCACTGGAAATCTGGAATGATACAAATGGTAAGATTGATATCTTTGTTGCCGGCGTGGGTACGGGCGGAACGATTACAGGGGTGTCAGAAGTATTGAAACAGAAGAATCCAGATATAAAATCCGTAGCTGTGGAGCCTGCTGATTCGCCAGTTATATCCGGCGGAACCCCGGGGCCTCACAAAATTCAAGGTATTGGCGCGGGTTTCATCCCTGAAAATCTGAATGTGGATATTCTCGATGAAATCATTTCGGTTGAAAATGAACAAGCCTTTCAAGGGGCAAAAGATCTTGCCAAACAAGAAGGCATCCTCTGTGGTATTTCATCGGGCGCGGCCTTTCATGCGGCAAAGACCATTGCATCTCGTTCAGAGAATAAAGGAAAAACCATTGTGTTTATCATCCCGGACACAGGGGAAAGATATCTGAGTACGGATCTGTTTAAAACGACCTGAACCCAAACTTCAGGAGGAGATCAAGCCTCTTTTTTTCAGAAGGGGCACAGGATCTACTATATGCCGCGGAAACCATTTTTTCTGATCCTGGGCTCCCAAAGCCATTGAAAGCAATTCGGAAAAATGAAGAACTGGTATGGGGTTTTCAAGGCTGCACCGGATTTCAAGATTAAGGTGACACATGGAACAGGCCGTTACCATACATTCTGCCCCGGCTTCCATGGCCTTGGATATAATTTCATTTACAACCTTCTGGGCAACCTGAGGTTTTGCAACGGAAAGATATGTTCCGCAGCATCGTGATCCATATCCAAAAGAGATGGGGTCAGCACCCAGTCGTTTAAGGGTTTGCTCCATAATCCCGTAATAATTTTTTTCAAATCTTAAATCAGGGGGCATGGAAAGCATGCAGCCGTAATAGGGAGCAACCTTGAGGTTTTTTAATTTATCTTTGGGTTGGTCAATATAATCTTCAAGTCGAATTTTATTAATAATCTCAAAAAAATGGACAATTTCAAGATCTTCGTCAAACGGTTTTCCCCATAACTCTTCATACTCCTGCTTTAAGGCCTTATCTCTTTTAATCTTTAAATACATGGATTTTATCCTGATCAGGCAGCTTGGGCAGGCAATCATTAATGGGATTCCCTTTGGCACCAGGGAAATGTTTCTCATGGGAAGATTTTTTGCCGCATCATGGTCAATACTGTGGGCAGATGATGACCCGCAGCAGTTCCAGTCTTCAAGTTCTACGAGCTCAATATTTACGCGATCACAAAATTTCAAAAGGGACATGGTGTTTTCATGCCCTGATGCTTTGAGTGAACATCCTGGAAAAAAAGAAAATTTTAATCTTTCTGACTGTTGGCTGTTTTCATTTTTTTCTGAAGATTTTTTCAATAGCTTTTTTATCCTGAATTTTTGACGGTGTTAAATCCAATTTTCGTTTTTTCAGCATTTTAAGACCAACCCCCATATCGCTGAAAAGATCCATTTTCTTGAACTTATACCGCATCATAATCTCAAGCTTATGGGTCCTCCCATATTTTTTGACCGTGTTCAATACTTCGGTATGAAAATTCATAATATCAGGTTCCGCAATTTTAACACCCTGTTCAATAGCCTTATGGCGAAGGCCGTCCATTACAGCAGGTATGTCTATTGCCATAGGACAGCAGCTGCTGCAGGTATTGCACCCCACACACACCCAGATGGTGGAACATTTTAATGCCTCCTCTTCCATTCCAAACTGGATAAGGCGGATAACAGCATTGGGGGCATAATCCATGCCCTCTATAAATGGGCAGCCATTTGCACAGGTTTTACAATGCAGACAGGAATTAAAATCAATCCCTGAACTTGCCTTGATTTCATCAACAAGGGTTTGACTCCCTCCATCCTGATTTATCATACCATTTTTCCATCCTTCCAGAAGGGCGACATGTCTCTGAGCTTTTGAATCACAGGAACAAGGGTGGTGATGATTATATCCATCTCTTCCTTTGTATTATAATGGGACAGGGAAAACCGGATAGAACCATGGGCTGACTTAAAGGGTACTTTCATTGCCATGAGTACATGGGAGGGATCAAGAGATCCTGATGTGCAGGCAGATCCTGAAGATGCACAGATTCCTTCACGGTCTAATAAAAGAAGGATGGATTCTCCTTCCACAGCATCAAACCCAATATATAATGTGTTTGGAAGCCTTTGCTCAAGATCTCCATTAACTGATGAACCGGGAATTTTCTCCAGAAGCCCTGTTTGAAGATAATCCCGAAGTCCCCTGACCTCGGTATTCATAATGGGCAGATTCTCTTTGGCAAGCTCGCAGGCCTTTCCAAGCCCGATAATGGATACTGTGTTTTCCGTTCCGCCACGACGTCCTTTTTCCTGGTGACCACCAATCAGGAGGGGCGAAAACTTGAATCCCTTTTTCACATAAAGCACACCAATCCCTTTGGGGGCATGTATTTTATGCCCGGAAAGAGATAACATGTCCACCCCAGCCTTTTTAACATCAATGGGAATTTTACCGGCTGCCTGAACTGCATCAGTATGGAAAAGGATTCCCTTTTCCCTGGTTTTTTTTGCAATTTCTTCTATGGGAAACAAAACACCTGTTTCATTGTTCGCCCACATTAATGAAACAATGGCAGTGTTATCAGACATGCTTTTATACAATAGGTCCAGGTCTAAAAGTCCTTTTTTATCCACTGGAACAAATGTGACCTCATACCCCTTTGTCTTTTTAAGATGCTGATAAAGGTTATTAATGGCAGGGTGCTCAACATTGGAAGTAATGATATGTTTTTTTTCAGGAAAGGCTATAAGGGCTGCATTAATGGCTGCATTATCACTCTCTGTTCCACAGCTTGTGAAAACAATTTCATCTGGATCAGCATTGATGAAATCGGCCACACGCTGTCTTGCCTCTTTTACCTTTTTGCCCACCTGATCTCCAAAGGTATGCATGGAAGATGGGTTGCCATATAATTCCCCAAAATAAGGAAGCATTTCTTCTATGACTTCATCTGCAACTTTTGTTGTTGCATTGTTATCCGTATATACTATTTTCATTTTTTAAAATTATCCTTTAGCTTTAACGGATTCAAGAACCTCTTCAATCCTGTCCAGGCACTGGCCGCATCCGCCGCCGGCTTTTAAATAATTTGTCACATCCTCCGTGGTTTCAAGGCCGTTTGCTTTTACAGCATCAATTATCTCAAGATCGGTCACATCAAAGCATTCACAAACTATCTGGCCTGGTTTTGACAGAATCTGGACACCTCGAAAATTGGCAATAGCTTTTTTCAAAGCAGACTGCCCCATGACAGAACAATGCATTTTTTCTTTTGGCAGCCCTCCCAGATAATCTGAGATATCATCATTGGTTATTTTTGCAGCCTCATCAAGGGTCATTCCCTTAATAATCTCAGTCAAAGCTGACGAAGATGCTACAGCGCTTGCACATCCAAATGTCATAAAGGATGCATCCATAATTCTTTCATTCTTATTGACCTTTAAATATAGTCTCAATGCATCACCGCAATTTAAGGAACCTGTTTCACCAATGGCATTGGCTCCTTTAAGTTCTCCCACGTTCCTGGGTTTTAAAAAATGGTCTTTTACTTGATCTGTATAATCCCACATAAATTTTCTCCTTAATCAAATTTCTAATAAATTTGAGTTGTTATTTAAATTTATTATAAAAATACTACAGCGTGGTAGAATGTCAATAAAGACAATGCCTTTTTCTTGGCATTTTTTCTGACAAAATTAGTCCCTTAATTCAAATCCACAGGCAGGGCATTTGCTATCCTGATCAATTGGGTATTAATGACAGTATCCAGGATGGCAGCTCAAACCCTTTATATGGCATATAATCGTTCCCTATTTTTTTAAAGCTCCTTTATTTGTAACCATGGATAACATGACTCAAATCATCCATGCTCAACCCTCTCCTGATACCAAACCGGGTCAGGCAAAAATCATATTTTACTGGATCTTGTCTTACAACCTGTTTAAAGCCCTGGGTAATTTCAAGGGCTGTTTTCATATCCAGACTTTTTCTTTTGGTAAATTCAAGCATAATCCCTATCTTATGCATATGTGTATCCAGAGGCACAATCAATAGTGAAGGGCTTATCTTTTCCCATCCTCCTGGATCCACCTGATCTTTTCTTACCATCCACCGCAAAAAAAGAAGACTTCTTTTGCAGGCGCTCTTCTTTTGAGGGTCTGCCAGAAGATGCCCTATATCTTTATTTCTATTCATCTGTTCAAAAAAAAAGACAAGCCCAGGTATTATAGTTTCATCTTCAGGTGACATTCCCTCATAAAAGCAGTTTTCAAGGGATGAAAACCTTTTTAAAACTTCCCTGATTCCCCATAAGAGGTTGACCAGGTGGGTACCCTTTGCAAACCTGTATTGAAAATTTTTAAAATCATTTGCCATATCTTTTTTTGTCTGGCCAATGAGATAATCAAAGGGGTTGGGGTCAAGTTTAGCAAGAACAGTCGCAACCGTTTCCATAATCAACTCAACCCGTCCATAGGCAAGGCAGGCAGCGATAAATCCTGCAATTTCACGATTTTTTTTCTCAGGATAATCATACAGGAACAAAAGCGGATCAGGATTTATATACTCTCTTTTATTATATTGTGAATAGATTCGTTCCAGTTTGTCTTTTAAAAAAATCATCTCTTTGTTTCAAACCATATGTATAATGATAAACTTTTTGTCTCCCATGACAAATAAATGCAAATTCAAGTCCAGGCTATATCATTTTTTCAAAAAAAAATATATTTACATTTTTTGAAAAAATTACTTCAGACTCCCAGAAAATCCAGTCTGTGATTTTTTTAAAAAGCTGTGAAAAAAGTCCTTGACAAGGTAAAAATGTTCTAATAAAGTTATTCTAAATTATGGAATATTTTATTCCATAATATGGAATTTTATATTATACTCTATATCTTTAAACCAAAAGCCCGGTAATAAAATGATAGAGAAAATATGATAACTGGACAGATCCAAAAATCTGTGAAAAAAATTCCCTCCCGCCAGGGTGGAGCACAAAGCATTCGCCGTACCATTGACATTCTGCGCTCTGTCTCCAGATTCAATGAAACAGGAGCAAGACTGCATCAAATTGCGAAAGCAGTTGATCTTCCGCCGCCCACGGTTCATCGTATTCTGACTGTTTTACTGGAAGAAGAATTCTTATCCTTTGATTCTGCCGGTAAAATATATCATCTGGGGGCTGAATTATATTCTTTAGGGGCTGCAACCCAGCAAATTTCCCTCCGAGACCGCTACCGTACAACATTGCAACGGATCAGCGAGCAGACCGAAGATGGTACTTGCCTGGTTATTCCTTCCGGTCATGATGGTTTGTGCATTGATCAGAAACCAGGCAAATACCGCATTCAGGTGCTGGGATTTGATATTGGTGAACGACGGCTTCTCGGTATTGGAGCGGCTTGCCTGGCATTGCTCTCTTTTTTGCCTGAAAAACAAAGGGAAGATATTATTGCGGCCAATGCCCCCGGATATCTGAAATATTATGGAATTGAAGACAAAGACGTTAGATTATGGATCAAACAGACCCGAGAACTGAAATACGCAAACAGTATCCATGTTGTCAGTACTGATTCCATAGGTGTAGGCGCTCCCATTTTTAATAAAAAGGGACAAGTTGTGGCAGCCATCAGCATGGCAGGTATTACCATCAGGATGTCCAGGCAAAGATGCCGGGAAATAGCCAGTATCATCATGTCGGAAATTGCAGCCGTTGATCCGCCGCCAAATTAAGGAGATCCCATTAACGTCATGAATTTAAAGACAGATAAAAGACATCAACATACCAGCGCATGTTTAATATGGGAAAAGGGATGCTATGCCAGCCTGTCAAAATGAATTTAAACAATGGATTGCAGATCTCAGAAATGATTTCCATAAACACCCTGAACTATCTGGCAGTGAAACCATAACCACGCGGAAAATTTGTGAGGTGCTAAAACCACTGGATGCACAAGTTCTTACATTTTCAGATATGACTGGTGCTGTGGCTGTTTTCAAGGGTGAAGCACAAGATTCCCAGAAAGGCAGAACCATTGCCTTGAGAGCAGATATTGATGCATTACCTATCCAGGAAATGGTTAATAAAAACAATAAATCAATACATGCAGGAGTCATGCACGCCTGTGGACATGATGCCAACACAGCCATTGTTCTGGGTGTGGCAAAAAAAATCAAGGATACGGGTCTGCTTAAAAAAATCAATGGATCAATAAAACTTATTTTTCAACCTTCAGAAGAAAAATTAGGTGGTGCCAATGCCATGATTGAAAGGGGAGTCCTTGAAAACCCCCGGGTGGATCAAATTATTGCAGGGCATATGGACCCAAATCTGCAAGTTGGAACTGTGGGAGTATTCACCTGCATCGGCCATGCTGCTTCAGATCCATTTGAACTTGTGATAAATGGGAAAGGAACCCATGGTGCCCGCCCCCATCAAGGAATTAATCCCATTACAGCCGGCGCCGTTTTTGCGGCAAGCCTGGATTCGATTATTCCAAGGTATATCAGTCCGGACCAGCCGGCAGTGATCAGTGTGGGCACATTTCATGCCGGAGAGGCAGGAAATGTGATACCGGAACAGGCCATTATAAAAGGCTCTGTCCGCACCCACGATGAGGCGGTAAGAAGCAGGATTTTCAAGGCAATGGAACAATTGGTTCAGGGGATTGACAACATGTTTGGAACCAGATGTGAACTTGTCTTTAAACCGGGTGCTCCCTTAGGGGTTAACGACAAAGAGGTATGCGAGTCCCTTTATACGGCAGCCGTTGACGTATTGGGAGCGGACAAGGTAAAAATCCTGCCTTTTATCATGGGCAGCGAAGATTTTTACTATTTTGCCCAGAAATGCCCTGGCGCCATAATGCGATTCGGGTGTGCAAGCCAGGAAAATGGCATCACCCAGCCTTTGCATTCCCCCTGTTTTGATCTCCATGAAGATGTGCTTGAAATTGGGGTTGACATATTATTCAAAGCTGTTGAAAATTTTTTTTAAAAAATGTATGTATTTTAGGGCATTAAAAGTTTAACAAAGTGTTAACAAAGATAGTTTGAAACAAAACAATTAATATCAGGAGGGAAGTGAAATGAAGAAAAAAAGTATCAATTTATTGTCCATCTCGCTGTTCATTCTTATGTGTTTGTCATGTTTTTTACAGCCGGCCTTTGCCGGCAAAAAAGATGACACCCTGAATATCGCATTCAGTAAAGAGCTTGAAACCCTGGACCGGTATTTTAATACGGCCCGGGAAGGAATTGTTATTGCCAGGCATGCATATGACAACCTTTTATACCGTGATCCAGTTACCTATGAATACAAAGGGCTTCTGGCAAAATCCTTTAAATGGAATACAGACACGGAAATGGAAATTGTTTTAAGAGAAGGGGTTAAATTTCACAATGGCCAGGAATTAACGGCTGATGATGTGGCATATACCCTTAATTTTGCTGCAAACCCGGACAATAAAGTCAAAACCCAGCGATATTCAGACTGGATTGACAAGGTTGAAAAAACAGGGACTTACAGCGTAAAAATCATGTTGAAAAAACCATTTCCTGCGGCTCTGGAATTTTTGTCCGGCGCTAACCCCATTTATCCCAAAGAATATTATTCATCCGTGGGCCCGGATGGCTTTGGGGTTAAACCCATTGGAACAGGCCCTTACAAAGTGGTTGAGGTCATCCCTGGTCAGAAAGTTGTATTGGAAAAAAATGAAAACTATTTTAAGGACAGCCCCAAGGGCCAGCCTAACATTGGTAAAATAGTCTGGAGGACCCTTCCCGAAGTCAATACCCAGATGGCAGAACTCATGACAGGATCCCTTGACTGGATCTGGCTGGTTCCACCGGATCAGGCTGTCAAGCTTGCCGAGATACCGACACTCACCGTTACACCGGCTGAAACCATGCGAATCGGTTACATAGTGTTTGATGCGGCAAACCGTTCCGGTACAGAACATGGCATGGACAATCCCTATGTGAACCTGAAAGTCAGACAGGCCATCAACCATGCCATTAACAGAGATTCCATTGCCAAAAACCTGGTAGGTGGGCAATCGCGTTCCGTCTATTCTGCATGTTTCCCATCCCAGTTCGGGTGTGAGCAGGATGTAAAACAATATGAGTATAATCCTGAAAAGGCTAAAAAACTTCTGGCAGAAGCAGGCTATCCTAACGGGTTTGAAACCACCCTTTACGGATACAGGAACCGAGACTTTGCCGAAGCCATGATTGGCGATCTTGCTGCAGTGGGCATAAAGGCAAATCTGATGATAATGAAATATTCCGCACTCAGGGAAAAAGCCCGGGCCGGCAAGACCCAGATGCAGTTTTTAACCTGGGGTTCCTATTCCATTAATGATGTATCTGCCATTGTCAGCCATTTCTTTGAATTTGAAGCAGATGATTTTTCAAGAGATCCCATGGTAAGGGATCTGCTCGTGGAAGCAGATACATCAATTGATACGGCCAAACGCAAAAAATTATATTCCCAGGCCTTGAAATTGATTGCAGATCAGGCATATTGGTGCCCCATGTTTACCTATGTATCCAACAATTGTTATTCAAAAGATCTGGATTTTACACCCTATCCTGATGCAGTACCCAGATTTTTTCAATCCAAATGGAAATAAACGGATAAACTCATGTTGATATATACGTTAAAACGCCTGGGACTCGCCATAATTGTCATGATTACTGTATCCATGATCAGCTTTATGCTGTTAAGGGTCTCGGGCGACCCGGCCATCTCCCTGGCAGGAGAAGGTGCAAGCAGTGCAGAGATTGAATTTGTCAGGGAGCAATATGGATTTGACCGCCCCCTGATCATTCAGTATTTTGAGTGGGCCGGCAGGGCAATCCAGGGGGACCTTGGAAACTCAGCCTATGTAAAGCAATCCGTGGCACAGATGCTCAGGGAACGTATGGGAGTGACCATGACCCTGGGCATCTGTTCTCTCACCTTTGCCATGCTCCTGGCCATCCCCCTGGGGATGCTGGCTGCCATAAGGCCCAATACCTGGATTGACAGGCTTGCCCTGTCAATCTCCGTAATGGGCCAGGCCATGCCTTCCTTCTGGTTTGGCCTGATTCTGATTATCTTTTTCGGGGTGTATTTAAGATGGCTTCCCATTTCAGGCTCTGATACCTGGAAACATTTTGTCATGCCTACCATTGCTCTGGGATATTATGCCACCCCTGCCATCATGCGCCTGGTGCGTTCAGGAATGCTTGAGGTTCTGGCTTCGGATCATATCAGAACAGCCAGGGCAAAGGGATTGAGATGGCCTAAGATATTATTTAAACACACCCTTAGAAATGCAATCATCCCCGTTGTTGCCGTTGCCGCGGTCCAGCTGGGGTTTATGCTGGGAGGATCCATTGTGATTGAAGCCATATTTGCCCTGAACGGTCTTGGGAATCTGGCATGGGTTTCCATCTCAAGATCAGATCTGCCCGTTGTACAGGCAATTGTTTTGTTTCTGTCCATCATCTATATTTTTCTAACCTTTATGGCAGATATTTTCAATGCGTTTCTTGACCCAAGAATCAGGAGTTCTTGATCCATGACACCCACACAGCAACAACAATTTGATTCCGGCCTGGGCCTGGATGTGGTGTTTCCCACACCCGGCCAGATCATGGGTCAGAGAATGAAGACCCATAAAGGATTTATTCTTGGCGGTCTTATGGTTTTAATCGTTTTTATGATGGCAATTTTTGCCCCTTATATTGCCGGCCATGATCCCTATCAACAGGATCTTTCCAAGCGGATGATATCCCCAATATGGAGTGAAAAAGGAACATGGGATCATCCTCTGGGAACGGACAATATGGGCCGTGATTATTTTGCAAGGCTGGTGTACGGGTCCCGCATATCCCTTTTGATCGGATTCTCGTGCATGGCCATTGCAGCAGTCATTGGTATCTCTCTCGGGCTTACAGCAGGGTATTTCGGAGGCCTTGCCGATTATATCGTCAGTTTTATCATAACGGTACGGCTTGCTTTGCCTGCCGTGCTGGTGGCGGTTGCCGTGGTGGCCCTCATCGGCGGATCCACAAAGGTTGTCATTATGGTGCTGGGCTGCCTGATCTGGGATCGATTTGCTGTTATTTTACGGGCCACAACCCAGCAGATACGCGCCATGGATTATGTCCAGGCAGCACAGGCAGCAGGGTGTTCCGTTCTCTGGCTCATGATCCGCGAAATCATGCCCAATCTGTTTAACTCAATTGTCATTGTTGCCACCCTTGAAATCGGCAGGGCCATTCTTCTGGAAGCTGCCCTGTCTTTTCTGGGAATGGGAGTTCAGCCTCCAATACCTTCCTGGGGACTTATGATCTCGGAAGGAAAGGATTTAATGCTGTTTGATCCATACCTTGTCACCATACCGGGTGTAGCTCTTTTCTTCCTTGTACTTGGAATGAATCTTTTTGGAGATGGTTTAAGGGATGTAACATCCCCGGAGGGAAGATCATGAATGCCCTGCTTGAAGTAAAAAATCTAAATGTAGATCTAAACCTTCCTGCTGGAGCCCTCCATGCGGTCAGGAATGTCAGCTTCAGCGTACAAAAAGGAAAAACCCTCAGCCTTGTAGGTGAATCCGGGTGTGGAAAATCCATTACAGCCCTGGCAATCATGAATCTACTTCCCCCATCAGCCAGCTATAACGCAAAAAAAATGGAGTTTGAGGGCCATGATCTTTTAAAATTGAATGAAAAAAAAATGTCCAGGTTCAGGGGCGCAAAAATCGCCATGATTTTTCAGGAACCCATGACCTCTCTGGATCCCTGCTATACCATCGGGGATCAGCTCACAGAAGCCCTGACAGAACATAAACAGGTCAGCGCCAAAGAGGCTCTGAACCGGGCCGTCTTCCTGCTGGATAAGGTAGGAATAACAGGCGCAGCCTCCCGGCTCAAACAATATCCCCACCAGCTTTCAGGAGGTCTTCGACAAAGGATCATGATTGCCATGGGCCTTATGTGCGGGCCGTCTCTGATCATTGCCGACGAACCCACCACAGCCCTTGATGTGACCATCCAGGCCCAGATTCTGCGGCTTCTTGCATCCATACAAAAAGAATTCAACATGGGTATGATCTTGATCACCCATGATCTTGGAGTAGTGGCCAGAATTGCCGATGATGTGGCTGTCATGTATTGCGGAGAAGTGGTTGAAACAGGGAATATTACCCAGATTTTTAATCATCCGATCCATCCTTATACCAGAGGGTTAATAGAGTGCATACCCATTCCGGGCAAAACAAAACCCGGAGAGAAACTGGGTTCCATACCCGGGATTGTGCCCGCTCCTATTGGTGAGTTATGGGGCTGTTCTTTCAGAAACCGGTGCAGCCTTGCCACGGCTGAATGTGCAGACAGGGGTCTGGCACTGAACCACATATCAGACACACGATCATTTCGATGTATAAAACCCCCGAATGATATGCCAATTGGTACACCAGACGAAAAACCAGATAAAAAAATGGGCAAGGCAGATCCAATGGCTATAAAAAAAGAGGAGAGGATCTGATGGCCGAATATGCTTTAAAGACGACAGATATCACAAAAACCTATCAGATCAGTGCCGGGATGTTTCTTGGCAAAAAAAAACTCACGGCCGTCAACGGGGTCAACCTGTCAATTCCCAAGGGATCCATTCTCGGACTTGTGGGGGAGTCAGGATGCGGTAAAACCACAATTGCCAAAATGATACTGGGGCTTGAAAAAAAAACCAGCGGCGAACTGTATATTGGCGGAAAGAACATTTCATCCATGAGCCGCAAGCAGATTGCCAGAATCATTCAGCCGGTTTTTCAGGACCCTTATTCATCTTTAAATCCACGCAAATCCGTATCCAAGATTATCTCCCTGCCCTTGCGGGCACAAGGCCTTTCCAAAGGGGCTTTGGACATTGAACAAAAGGTGGATGAAATCATGGAGATTGTGGGACTGGCAACCAGATTAAAACATAATTATCCCAATCAATTGTCCGGGGGCCAGCGCCAGCGGGTTGCCGTGGCAAGGGCGTTGATCATGCGGCCTGAGGTGGTGCTTTGCGATGAACCCACTTCTGCACTGGATGTTTCCGTCCAGGCCCAGATTCTGAATATGCTCCTGGATCTTAGATCAAAATTAAACCTGACCTATCTGTTCATAAGCCACGATTTGGCTGTGGTGGAACACATTGCCACCCATGTGGCAGTAATGTATCTGGGCAGGATTGTGGAACAGGCAAGCACTGAGGATTTGTTCAGCAATCCCTGCCACCCCTATACCCAGGCCCTTTTAGCATCTGTACTGACACCTGATCCATCCATGGGATTACCTGAAGTTCATCTGGGAATAGAATATCCCAACCCCATTGATCCGCCGTCAGGATGTACCTTTCACCCGCGATGTGTTAAACGCAAGGAAAAATGTTCTCAAATTGTACCTGAACCTGTTTTTAAATCCGGCCGGCTTGTGGAGTGTCATTATCCATCCGATTTTTCTTAACTTAAAATAAATTATAAAATTCAAAATATGGAACCCATTCTAAATAGTGTTGGGACAAAAACCTGTTTGAATATCTGGATTTAAACTTTTGTAATCAATAAAATTTTTTTTAAAAAACAAGGAATTTTAAAAAATGAGCAGAAAAGGGGCAATAAGCCGAGCAGAACTATTTTTCGATGATGGATCATTTTTTTCACTCCTGTCCCAAAGGGTGGCCATCAATACGGGAAGCCGTGCCGATGACAGAAAACCCGGCATGCTGGAATATCTTGAACAAGAGATGATACCATCCCTTGAAACTATTGATTTCAAATGCCGGGTTGTCGAAAACCCTGAAGAGCCCTGTGCACCCTTTCTCATTGCCCATCGAATTGAGGATGAAACCTTTCCCTGTATTTTAATTTACGGCCATGGTGATACAGTCCCTGGTATGGATGATAAATGGAAAAAAGGTCTTTCTCCCTTTAAACTGACAAAAGACGGGGACCTTTGGTATGGCCGAGGAGCTGCTGACAATAAAGGACAGCATGCCATAAATATAGCAGCACTTGAATGCGTTATAAAAGAGAAAAAAAAACTTGGGTTTAATGTCAAGGTGCTCATTGAGATGGGTGAAGAAGCCGGTTCTCCAGGACTGCATGCCATCTGTGAAAGGGAAAAAAAAGCTTTAAAGGCAGATGTTCTCATCGCCTCAGACGGGCCAAGGATAGATCCTGATACACCCACCATTTTCGGCGGCAGCAGGGCCGTTTATAATTTTGACCTGAGTATTAATCTGAGGGAAGGCGGACACCATTCGGGAAACTGGGGCGGTCTTCTTGCCAACCCCGGCATCATCCTTTCCCATGCCATTGCCTGCATGGTGGATGCCAAAGGAAAAATTTTAATTCAAGCACTTCGACCTGAAAGCATTCCTCCTGGTATTAAAAAGGCCATTGATAAACTTACCATAAAAGGAGAAGGGGGCCCCAAAATAGATCCCCAATGGGGAGAGCCGGGCTTGAGCTCTGCCCAGAAGGTATATGGCTGGAGCACACTGGATGTGCTTGCCTTTGAGTGCGGAGATCCATCAGAGCCTGTCAATGCCATTCCGCCAAAGGCATGGGCAAGATGTCATATCCGGTTTCTTGCAGATTCAGATCCTGATACCTTTCTTCCGGCAATCAGAAAACATTTAGACGACCATGGCTTTTCCATGGTAAAAATTGAACCGGTTTCCAACAACTATGGACTTGCCACCCGCATGGACCCGGAAAACCCCTGGGTTAAGTTTACCACGGCGTCCTTTAAAACCACCCTTGAAAAATCAGGAAACCTGGATAAGGACGTTGCATTTTTACCCAATCTTGGGGGAACATTGCCCAATGATGCGTTCAGCCATGTTCTGGGCCTGCCCACAATCTGGGTTCCCCATTCATATGGCGGCTGCAGTCAGCATGCCCCCAATGAACATATTTCAGAAAAAATCACACGGCAGGGCCTGCAGCTGATGACCGGTCTTTTTTGGGATTTAACGGAAAACATGCATACCCTTTTCAAAGGAGAATAAGTTAAAATGCGCTCTGTGGCAGAATTGTTAACAGATTGTTTTCAAAAGCACAGCAAAAAAACAGCCCTGTCCTTTTTCAGGGGCAATAGGATTGAGACCCGGATTTCGTTTCAGGATCTGGATGTGAATTCAACAAAAATGGCCAGCCTGTTTATAAAACAGGGGGTGAAAAAATCTGACAATGTTGTTCTGCTCCTTGATAAATCACTTGTTTTTGTTGTTGCCCACATTGCCCTTCAAAAAATAGGGGCAGTGAGTGTGCCGCTGAATCCTGGATTTAAAAAATCTGAATTAACCTATCTGCTAAATGATGCAGCACCGTCTCTGGTTATCGTCAGCCCGGAGTTGGCAGGGATGATCAGACAGATTGACCCAACCGTAACCTGTATGGAAATAGACACAAAAATTGCTTTCCAGGCACTGGATATCTTAAATTCCTGTTCCCGTGAACTGGAAAAAATATGCATAGTGCCTGATGATCCAGGCCTCATCATTTATACGTCAGGAACAACGGGCAATCCAAAAGGCGCTGTTTTGACCCAGAAAAACCTTGTGAATGATGCCAGCGATATTATTCGCATATGGGAGATTTCAGAATCTGATACCTTATGCCATAGTTTGCCCCTTTTCCATGTCCACGGCTTATGTTTCGCCCTTCACACGGCATTGATTTCAGGATCGCATGTGATGCTGCTGGATCGGTTTGATCCAGACGTTGTTCTTGACATTTTAAAAGAGACCCGGCCAGGGCTTGCCTGCACAATTTTCATGGCCGTTCCGGCCATGTATTCAAAACTAATGGATGCGCTTCAGGGGCAAACCCCTTGTTTTGATCATATGAGATTGTGGACGTCAGGATCAGCTCCTTTGCCGGTCAAAGAATTTCAGCGGATAACCCAGGCCTTTGGAAAAGAACCTGTGGAAAGGGAAGGCATGTCAGAAACGGGCATGAATTTTTCCAATCCCCTGAAAGGGGAAAAAAAGCCGGGCTCCATCGGAATTCCGCTTCCCGGCGTTACAGTAAGAATTGTTGATCACAAGACATTACTGGATGCAGAACCCGGACAGACGGGTGAATTCTGGCTCAAATCAGACTCCATCATATCCAGGTACTGGAAAAAACCCGAAGAAACGGCTATGACCTTTGAAAACGGATGGTTTAAAACAGGCGATCTGGGAAAAAAAGATTCAGACGGATATTATTATCTGACGGACCGGCTAAAAAACATTATCATCACAGGAGGGGAAAATGTATCCCCCAATGAAATTGAGGGCGTAATCAACCGAGTTGATGGGGTTATTGAATCATCCGTTCTAGGTATTTTTGATGAAAAATGGGGTGAAAAAATTGTGGCGGCTGTGGTTAAAACCCCGGCATCGGGTGATATCAACCGACAAATCAAGGACACTTGCAAAGAACATCTCCATGACTGGAAATGCCCCAAACAAATCATCTTCATTAAAAAGCTGCCCAGAAATACTATGGGAAAAATCTTAAAAGAAGATCTTAAAAAATTATTTTAATCAACACTGGAAATCGCTTCTAAGATATTTTCAACCTATACCCATTCATTAGCAATACCCTGGGTACAAATTTTAATAAATCTCATTGATCAAGAAAGATATGCAACAAATGTATCAATAAAACAATTTGAGATATCGCTGGAAAATGTATTTTCTATTTCGCTTGCTGCCGGTATATTCAATAATAAAATTCCTTTGAACCGATAATTTATCTTGACTATATTTATTTTTGCATCTTAATATGACCACTTCATTTTTATCAATATATTTAAGGAGTAACATCAATATGCTGCAGGAAAAAAAGATAGGATTTATTGGAAGCGGAAATATGGGTGAAGCATTGATAAGCGGTTTGGTTCTTTCCAAGGCAGCAAAGCCTGAGAATATTATCTGTTCAGATATTTCAGAAGATACTTTAGAAGCAATTCAAAACAAATACAAAGTCTCAACAACAACAGACAATATTGAAGTGGCCAGAAAATCTGAAATCGTTATCTATGCAACAAAACCCCAAATTTTAGGATCCGTCCTAAAAGAAACAGCCGTGGCACTTGACCAATCAAAGCTGATCATTTCCATTGCTGCCGGTGTTCCTTTGGCTGCCATTGCCTTAGGACTTCAAAAAGAACTTCGGCTCATCAGGGTCATGCCCAATATCTGTGCATTTGTAAAAGAAAGTGCCACAGCAATTGCAGCCGGTGAATTCGCTTCAAAGGATGATGTAGCCCTGGCACGAGCTATTTTTGATTCTGTTGGAAGAACCGTCTTTATCCAGGAAAATGTACTCATGGACGCATTCACAGGATTAAGCGGCAGTGGTCCTGCCTATATCTTTATCATTGTTGATGCCATGGCAGACGCCGGTGTAAAAATGGGGCTGTCAAGAAAAGATTCGCTTTTTTTATCCACCCAGACGGTTCTTGGGGCGGCAAAGCTTTTGCTTGAATCAAAAGAACACCCGGGGCAGCTAAAAGACAGGGTAGCATCCCCTGGCGGGACTGCCATTGCCGGCATCCATACTCTTGAGCAGGGAGGGCTTAGAACAACCATGATCAATGCGATTGAAGCCGCTACCAAACGGTCAAAAGAACTGGGAGAGATGATGGTTAAAGATTTTATAAAAAACAATAACAAGAAAGACTAAAAAAGTTCAGGGCAGAAATTTAACATAGAATTGTATTTCTGCCCCGAACAATTGGCAAAGAAACTTCAAGGTGGAGTGATAAGTTAAGGCTTAAACTTCAAGTTCCCTTTTGAGCCAATCTCTTATATTACCTTCAACGGCATATACACCCTTATACTGTCCGATTCCCTTCATAAACTCTGTTTCAAGGTTTTTTGGAAGTCTGAAATTTCCAAGATCCTCGGAATCAAATCCTCTTCTCCTGACCAGTATTAAGGTGGGCGGCTTTTTCCATGTATTAATCACAAAATACACGGTTTCGTTATTATTATCCCTTGAATTATAATAGGCCTGTGATCTTAGCGGCCCCCACTCAAGATGAAGTGCAATGGCCTCTTCGGGTGTCATTTCCCAGTCCACTGAATTCACCAGATTGTAATTGTCTTTTATCTCATGAAGATTCATATGCGCCTCCAGGGTTTCTTTGTATTTAGCCAAATCTTAAAAATACCTGAATCTTTAATACAGCAAATTGCGTGCCGATATTAGCTTCTTCAAAGAAAACACTTTAAATAAAGGAATTTAAACGATGGAAGCAAGGAAAACTTAGAAGGATAAAATAATTTTACGTGTGACCTTTATGTTATGGTACAGATATGAGACATAATAAGCGAGTCATATGTGTATCGCCTATTTGCCAGATAGTGCTTGACCGAAAACCGCCAATTTTCCCGCTTTCGGTCAAGCACCAAATAAATTTTACCAGTTTTCACAAAGCAGTTCAAAAAACCCTGCCGGTTTCACACAGGCCGGGCACTTTTTCGGTGCAGCCTTTCCAGTATGGATATATCCGCAGCTCAGACATCGCCATACCATTTCTTCCTCTTTTTGAAAGACCCTGTCTGTTGCAATATTCCGGGCCAGCTCAAGATACAGTTTTTCATGATGCTTTTCAGCTACAATAATATTGTTAAATGTATCTTGTGCCCTCTCAAATCCTTCTTCTTTGGCTACTATTGCAAATTTGGCATACATATCCTCACTGACATATTTTTCCAGGGCTGCTGCTGAAAGAAGATTGGCATGGGTATCCTTGATCACACCAGTGGGAAAGATCCATTTTATTTCAAGCTCTCCTGCGTTAAAAAATTTAAAAAACCGCAACGCATGTTCAAATTCCTGATCCGCAGTTTCATTAAATATTTTTCCAATCTGGATAAATCCTTCTTCCATAGCTTTATCTGCAAAAAAATCATACCGTGTTCTGGCCTGGGTTTCAGCCGCAAAAGAGGTATGAAGATTAATAGCTGTCCTGCTTTCCCTGAACTTAACCATAAGCACCTTCTTTTTTATTCTTCAATAATAATGGCCTCTGCACCACATTCAAAAGCTGCCTGACGAACGATGTCTTTCAGATTTTCAGGAATCTCATCCAGTTTAATGGTGGATTTTAACTGATCTTCATCATACTCAAAAATTTCAGGACAAAGATCATTGCAGTTCCTGTCTCCCATGCACATTTTGCTGATCGTTACTTTCATTTTATACACTCCTTTTTTAAAATAATTTATTTACCATCTTACAACTTGCATAGCCTATTTCCGCATCCAGGCATGATATTTTCTGATCCATGCCAGTAATTTTTGGGGCGCATGTTTTTTTTTCCACAACCCGGCCGCATACTTATTAGCCTCGGCCATTGTAGGGTAAATATGAATTGTCCCTAAAATCTTATTCAATCCTATTCCATGCTTCATTGCAAGAACAAATTCTGCAATCACATCAGCAGCATGATTTCCCACAATGGTGACACCCAATATCTTATCCTTTCCCGGCACGGTCAAAACCTTTACAAATCCATGATTTTCAGAGTCTGCAATGGCCCGGTCAAGGTCATCAATCCCATATTTGACCATTTCATAATCAATCCCGGCAAATTTGGCATCTGTCTCATTTATTCCAACCCTTGCCACTTCAGGATCAGTGTAAGTGGCCCATGGGATGGTGCTATAATCTACTCTGAATTTTTTAAACCTGCCAAACAGGGCGTTTACAGAAGAATACCAGGATTCGTGGGCGGCAGTATGGGTAAATAGATATCGGCCATGAACATCACCACTGCAATAGATATTGGGAAAATTGGTCTGTAAAAATTCATTGGTTTCAATATGCTTAGTTCTGGTAAGTTCAATGCCAAGCTCCTCAAGGCCAAACCCTTTAACATTGGGGGTTCTTCCAAGGGCAATCAGGATCCTATCAAATGGGATCATAATTTGTTTTCCGTCATGATCACAAACCAATTGTTTTTGATCCCCTTGTTTTTCGTCTGGTTTTTCATCCTTGAAAACTTCAATGGCTTTGGCCGAATGATTCAAAAGGACCTCAATACCTTCTGCCCGGAATCTGTCTAAAACGATTTGGGCAGCATCAGGATCTTCTTTTTTCATTATCATCGAACCCCTCTGGACAAGGGTTACCTTTGATCCCAGTCTTGAAAATCCCTGGGCAAGCTCACACCCTATCGGCCCTGCACCTAATACCAACAGGTTTTTTGGCAAAGTTCTAATATCCCAGATATTGTCCGAGGTAAGATAGCGTATCTGATCCAGTCCTGGCAGATCAGGAACCATTGGTTTTGCACCCGTGGCAACAATGATATTTTTTGTGGTTAAAATTTTATCATTCACCTTTACTTCAAAAGGAGATACAATCTTTGCTCTGCCCTGGATACAATCCACACCCAACGTTGTATACCGTTCAATTGAATCATGGGGCGCAACTTTTTTAATAATGGATTGAATCCGTTCCATTATAGCGGCAAAATTAAAATCAATAGAAACCCTGTCAAACCCGAATTCTTTTGCTCTTCTGGTATAGGATAAAAGTCTGGCACTGGCAATCAAAGCCTTGCTGGGTACGCAACCAGTATTAAGGCAGTCTCCCCCCATTTTATGTTCTTCAATCAAAGCAACCTTTGCCTTGACAGCCGAGGCAATATAGGAAGCCACAAGCCCAGCCGCACCTGCGCCAATCACTACAAGGTTATAATCATAAACTTTCGGCTTTGAAAATTTAGAAAATACTTTTTGCTGTTTTACCATTGTTGTGAGCCGTTTTGCGATAATCGGGAAAATACCTAATAAAGCAAAGGAGAGAATAATGTTCAACGATAAAATCTGGCTGATAGTTTCTATTTTTGCAAGCTGGGTTCCGGCATTGATAAATACAATGGTGACAGGAAGCATTCCCAGTTGCGAGACAATATAAAAAACAGAGGTGCGAATGGTGGTAATACCCATTACAAGGTTGATCATAAAAAATGGAAACACAGGCACAAGCCTTAAGGTAAACAGATAAAATCCACCCTCTTTTTCTATTCCCTTATTAATAGCAGCAAGTTTGGATGAAAATTTATGCTGGACCCAGTCTTTAAACATGTACCTGGAAACTAAAAAGGCTGAAGTTGCGCCCAGGGTGCTGGCAAAGGAGACAAGGATTGTACCGTATAAAACTCCGAACAAGGCACCACCCGCAAGTGTCATAATAGCAGCCCCGGGAAGGGATAATGCTGTCACAAGAATATAGACGGCCATATAAATTGCCATGGTCTGCGATTTATGATTAACATAATACTCATTAAAGGCATCAAGTTCATTTTTCATCCTTGTAAAAGAAAAATAATGATCCAGGTCAAACAAAAAAAATGTTAAAATCAACCCTGCTAAGGAAAGCAGAAGTACAATTTTAAATCCCAATTTTTTATTCATTTATATTTTTGCCCATAAGACTATAATACTTTTTCAATGGCTTGAAATTTCTTCATAAATTTGCGGTCAATATAATCTTTAATCATAAATGCAATTCTCCCGCCAAACACCAGCCATTTTTTCTTGAATATGCCAACTTTGCCGCCAACATTGAAAATCAAAAGATAGTCAGGCCCAGGATTAAATACTTCAAGCTCTCCTTGTTCAAGGCTTGCCATCAAGTTATGAAGCAGGACAGGATTTTGCCTGACTGCATATACACCAACCTTATCCAGAGGCTGATCCTTAAAATAGATACAATCACCGCCGCCGAATATTTCAGGATATTTTTCACTTTGCAGGTATTTATTAACTAAAAGCCCTTTATCCGGCCCAACAGGCAGACCAGATTCCTCAAAGATGGTGGAAGGCTTTACACCCAGAGCCATGAAAATAAAATCTGTGGAAAATTTATCCCCCGTTTCAAGGCTGATTTCATCGGACTTGATCTGTTTTACATAACCTGTCTCAAAAATTTGAATACCTCTTTTGCCAAGGGTTGATATCACCCTTGATCTGATACTTTCGGGAAATCTTGCCATAAATTTTTTACCGGCAAAAATATTAATATCCGGCATATGCTGGTTTACTTTTTTTGCCAGCTGCCAGACATTTCCAGCCACTTCCGCAGATGAAGGCCCGCCTCCTACAATACTGACGATAATTTTTTTATGTAAAAACAATTTTTTTAATTTATCTGCAGCCTCCATTAGTTTTTCAATGGGTTTGACCGTGTAAATATTATCAGAGTCTTCAAGGCCTGCCTGCATGGGGACATAACTGCCCGCATTAAAGGAAACAACATCATAGGAAAATGTATGCCCTGTCCTGGTATAAATCTCTTTTTTATCCGGATCAATCCGAACGACTTTATCCTTTACAAAGATACCACCCTGTTTTTGAACCACATCCCTTGTGGCGAATCTGATATCGTCAGAACTGTAAGTCCCGCCCAGCATCCCGGGACCCATTCCGGAATAAAAGTGAAAAAAAGAAGGGCCGATCACTGTAACTTTAAACCCTTTTTCAACAAAAGAACCGATATTTTCAAGGGTCATCATGTGGGCATGGCCGCCCCCAATGAGTACAAGATGTTTTCTCATTTTACCCTCTCCTTTTACTTGTGACCTTTAGGTTACTTGTGACCTTTAACCTGAAGGTCACGCGCAGGTTACTTGTGACCTTTTGGGTTAAAGACTGTCCATAAGTTTGCCCAGACTTGCCAGATGCACTTTTTCCTCATTGGCAATCTTATTGATAATATCCTTTGATTTCGCATTCTCAATTTTTGCAGACACTCTTTGATAAAGATCCAGGGCCTGTGCTTCTATTGACATGGCAAGAGAAATTACATCAATTTCAGAATTCAAGTCGGGATTAAAAAGATCAAGATATTCTCTTGTGGAAAGGCCACCTTCCAATGCCTTGTTTTCAACCATTTTTTCAAATTCATCCCTGCTTGTTTCCCCATTGCTGATTTCATTGTATGCTTTATAAATAGACATCTGATGTTTTACTTCAATTTCAGATAATTTGGCAAAAAGATCTCTTACTCGTTCATTTTTTGCTTCTATTTCCATGGAAATATAGAAATCGCACAACCCCTGTTCAAGGGAATAGGCTACCTTTAATATATCCTGGGGCTCTTCTTTGCCGGTGAAAAGATCCATTCCAAGATCCTGGGGGCCGATGGCAGTTTTGGCATGCCATGCCTTTATCCCGCCGGCGACATTAAACACTCGTTTAAACCCTTTTCCTGCAAGCATTTGCGCAGCAACACGGCTGCGCCCGCCAACAGCTCAGTAGACCAAAGTGGGTTTTTCAGGATCAAGTTCTTCAAGTCTGTCAGAAAGCTGGGGTAGAGGAATAAGCGTGGCTCCGGGAATATGGCTCTCCTGATATTCCGAGGGCTGCCTGACATCCAGGATGGTTATTTCTTCACCTGGATGCTGAGAAATATAGCTTTCAGTTTCATTAAAATCTATTGATTTAGCAGGCGTTAAAAACTGCATCCATTTCATACATACTCCTCCTGGTTTGGTTTTATGCGTTGGCTAAAAGAGTTTATTCTCTAACGATCAAGCCTATCCAAGCGTCTTAAACGCCTTGGTACTAGCTCCACAGACAGGGCACTTCCAATCGTCGGGCAGATCTTCAAATTTTGTTCCCTTTTCAATTTTTCCTTTTCTGTCTCCTTTATCAGGGTTATAAATATAACCGCAATTCGTAGTTTGACACTGATACATATCCTTTGGTTCGGCCATTTTAATTCCTTTCTTTTAAACCAATACGTCCATTTTGAAATTCACTCCCATATTTCTGTTTCATTTGCACTGCAAATCTGTCTCACGCCCATACATACACCTGAGGCCAAGAAGAAAAATGATACAATATTTTTTTTAAACGGAACCCAATAAAAATATTTTCATTCATCAACGTCCATGTCTTCTTCAACATCTGCATCCATTATCATCATGCACTCATGGCACTCAAGCTCAATATTGGGGACATCCCCATATCGTTTTATAATTTCCTGTTCAGACAGATGAGAAACACCGGAACACCCACACTGTGGACAAGACGTTTTTATCCTGTATTTTTTTGTCATAATAACCTCCGGGTGTTTGAAATAATTAAGCCTTGTTGACTTTATTACTTGATTTGAGGATCATTTGGTTTGCCTGCGCAATCAGGCGTATAGCAGGAATTATCAACAAAGGAACAATCGCTCTTGCAAGATGGACACTCTTCAGGCGGGGTATCGGCTTCAAAGGTATACCCGCATTTATCACATAACCAGCTAACCATAATTTTTCTCCTCTTTTTATAATTGCTACCTCAAAGTTTTCCTGTTTTCGGCCAGGCACTATTTATCTGATTCATTAATTTATCAAAATTTAATTCAAAAAACATGCCATATTTGTCTAAATTGTTTTTATCAAGTTATTTTATACCTTACCAACAAATTACAATTGGCAATCAAATACAGACGAACTCACCTTTATATCGGCCTTGTTTTTTCCTTAAACCAGGATGCCACATCCTTATCCAGACTTGGGGACAATTTTTCATATACTTTGGCATGGTAGGTATTGATCCAGTCTTTTTCATCTTTGGACAACAAATTTGGGTCAATCAGATTGCGTTCAAAATGACAATTGGTCAGGGTCTCAAATTTCATAAAAATCCCAAACTCATTTTCAAAAGCCTGATCCACAAGAATCATGTTTTCAAGCCTTATGCCATATGCGCCCTCTCTGTAAAGGCCCGGCTCATTGGTCAGCACCATGCCTTTTTCAAGTTTTACATCAACAGGATGGGGGCTTATCCTTGCCGGGCCTTCGTGAACACACAAAAAAAATCCAACCCCATGTCCTGTACCATGACCAAAATCCATTCCCTGTTTCCATAAATACTGCCTTGAGAGCGTGTCAATCTGAAAGCCCTTGGTACCTTTGGGAAACAAAGTTGTTGCCACTGCAATATGGCCTTTCAGCACCAGGGTATAATCTGTTATCTGCTGTTTTGAAGGCTCTCCTTGAAAAATGGTTCGGGTAATATCTGTGGTACCGGTAAGATAATTTCCCCCGGAATCTGTTAAAAACATCCCTGTATCACTAATGGCCACATTTGTTTCAAGAGTAGCTGAATAGTGACACATGGCTGAATGATCCTGAAAGGCCATGATGGGATCAAAGCTGTTATCAACAAACAAATCCTGTTTTTTTCGAAACCCATAAAGTTTATCAGCAGCAGAAATTTCAGTAATTCGCTCATCATCCGGCAGATGCTCAAGCCAGAAAAGAAAACTTACAACAGCCACGCCATCTTTTATTACAGTCTGCCTCAAATGGTTGATTTCAATATCATTTTTTATGGTTTTCAGTGCAATGGCCGGATTGGAGTTTTCAATAATTTTACATTTTTTATTAATAGACTGGTAGAGCCGATAGTTTGTATTTCCAGGATCAACCAGAATGATTCCATCATCCTGGATTTTCAATAATGAAGCATATATGTCCTGGTAGTCAAGAATATCTATGCCATCCCGATTCAACTCTCCTACAAGCGCATCATTCACTTTTTCTTTGCTGACAAACAAAAACACCTTTTCAGGGGCTATTAATACAAAGGCAATATTAACAGGGTTAGTATGAACATCCTTTCCCCGAAGATTCAAGGTCCAGGCGATATCGTCAAGGGTTGCCATTAAATGATATGATGCACCTAAAGCATCCATCTGCCTGCGGATTTCCCTGAATTTATCACCACGGCTTTTTCCGGTATATTTTTCCGACAGGGAAAAAGCTTGTGAATTAGGCCTGACCGGCCGGTCTTTCCATAATTCAGTGATAAAATCAATTCCCGTATTAAGACAAAGCCCTTTGGCCTCAATCTCTGCTGTCACCTTTTTTACATCAGCCATGCTAAACATATTTCCATCAATACCGATGGTATCGCCGGACTTCAAAGTATCTGCCAGCCATTTCTCAACGGTGGGAACATCAGGTTCCCCCATTTTAAATAGTTCAAACAGTGAACCTGAGATCTGCTTTTCAGCCTGAAGATAGTATCTGAAATCGGTCCATAAGATGGCGTGTTCACTGGTAATAACAGATGTTCCGGCAGAGCCTGAAAACCCGGTGATCCACTTTCTTGCCTGCCAGTGTTCGGCAACATATTCACTCTGGTGGGGGTCATTGCTTGGAATAATAACAGCAGAAATATTGCTGTCTCTCATCAATTGCCTGATGCAATCTATTTTTTCATTTGTGTTCATGATTCAACCTTTTTATATGAAGCATACAATATTTTGAATCTTCCCCACAATTGTTTTTTATCAATTCATACAAAAAATGTCTACCATGACGTAAAAAACTCTAATGGGATTTTGTCATCTCGGCTACAGTTACACTTGGGGATAAAAAAATACAAGGTGCTATATATTGTGGTTGGTTGTTTTTGAATAAAAAGAGGACTGATAGAAGATGGTCCGGGGTCCTTATTTAACCTTACCTTTATATCCGTGTATTTTTTAAAGGCTCTGAGTCTTCATTCTCCTTTAATCAACTGAAGCCTGTCTTTTTTATTTTCAAACGGAAATTTTAATATCAATTTCAAATTTTTTTTATGTATTATAAGATAGACAATTTTCTTTTAATTTATCTTTTGAGGGAGACATATATTGAATCTATTGTATTTGGTTCTGGTTGCTGCAATTGGAGGGGTTGCCGTTACTTTTCAAGGACAACTCATCGGCATTATAGATAAAAATGTAGGGACAGTTGAAAGCGTGTTCATAACTTACGGAGGGGGTGGACTTATTATCGGGATTGTCATGCTGCTCTTGAGGGGCGGAAATTTATCCTCCCTGCAAAGCATTCCCAATTATGTTTTTTTAACCGGTCCTTTAGGCCTGGTGATAATTGCAACCATCGGGTATAGTGTTCCTCGCCTGGGTCTTGTGACTGCATTCACAATTCTTGTTGCATCCCAGTTTATCATCGCCGCAGTCATTGATCATTTTGGTCTTTTAGGCGCAGATATACGCCACATAAACCTTTCCCGTTTATCTGGCATCAGTATTATGCTCCTAGGCATCTGGTTGACAATTCGTTAAAAGTACTTTGCTGAATTCATTTAACTCAAGCGTTGCCGGAAGAGGAAGGGAATGTCGGTTAATAAAATCAGGTCATTCATCTCTGGTTCGCTATTTGTGCGGAAATGCCAGGATTGGCATTTCCGCACAAATAGCGACTTATCAAAATATTTTCAATCTTCTAAATCGATCAAAGTCTTGCCTGGCTTGGGCTGCAATGCCCCTGGGTCAAATTCCACAGCGCTCGTGAGAAAAGCTGCTCAAGTCATAAAATGTTTTTGAAATACCCTGCTTTTAACAAAAATCGTCCTAATAGCCAATTCCCAAAATTATATAAAATTAACAGGCTCATATATATTCAAGTTGAATTTAAGATACATTTAAAATAGATTGAGGCTAATGCAAATGGCAATAATCATATTTTTTTACAACGATAGTAAAATCCATGGAACAAGGAGGAAACTTTGGAAGTTTTAAATTTCAAAGATTGTGAAGACGTAAAAATTGAGAAGTTCCCCTTTAAAGGAGAACAAAGGGATGTTGTGGGCACGAGCATAAGATGGTTATCCCGTTCTGGTGATGATGGTACAGGAAACCCGGAATACGGCCTGAGATATTTTACCATTCAACCAGGTGGTGAGATCCCTATCCATAATCATTTTTATCATCAGACCATGTATTTTTTAAGCGGTGAATGCGAATGTTACCTTTATGATAACAAGACTGAAAAAAAACTTAAAACCTGTGTAACCGGACCAGGAGATTTTGTTTATATTCCAAGCATAGAAACCCATGGGATGAAGAATATTGGAAAAGGACCTGTTACTTTCCTTTGTTGCATAGCAAATGTATACGAAAATGATGACTAATAGCCATACGTCCGGTATTTTTCGGTAAAATTTTTAATCCGGATTATAGCCAGTAGGCCCGCTTCAACTTTTTATATTATCAACTGTAATCTGGAAGAATGCCTGGAAATGATTCTCTCGGCCTATATAATGGAATTGAAATTTCGTTTCTGAAAAATCTCAAATACCATATGTAGTATTGCCGATATTTTTTTAAAACCCCATACTATGACAAGTCTCCTCCGGTCAAATTTTGATTGCGGTCAGCACTGGAAAAAGAAGTCAACGCCTTTTGATTAAATGCATACAGCGACTGTTGATAGACACATTAAACACCTTTTTACTATTTCAAAAATGATATGGTATATCCAACAATCCATACTACCTAAACGGTTTCTCATGGATCGTTTCTAAATAACCGGCTCGACCGTGTGCATTTTGTTTGTTGAATATTCGTTCTATTTTTTTATATCTTTCTTTTAGGCCCCGAAAAGTGGAAAATAACTCGAAAATCGAGGTGTTTTTCGAGATAATATACCCTAATTTCATCTGGTTGTCGTGGTCCGGCCCCTTTTAAATTAGTTTTAATCCGTTAGCTTGGGAGACCTCTTAGACCTCTTTTTTTTATTTCATCATGGCCGTAACAATACCATACGCGGCCATCATGTTACCAATTAGCGAACCATCTTTACGTGTTAAAAATTTTTTCTCAAGTGTTCTACTATCAAAATGTTCCGTCATCTTCAAACCCCGTTCATCCAAAAATATCCCGATTTTGCCTTCATCAATGGAAAATATAAACTTTTCATCTCCATATTGCTTTTTCATGATTTGAAGTATCTCTTTTACACCATACCAGTTATTTATCTCCCCTGACGGAATTGTAACAAGATAGTCGAACGCGATGATGCTGTCAGAATTTGAAAACCGTGTAACCACTTCAAGGGTTCTGTCTACGGATGCCGGCTCAAGATACATGGTCACCCCTTCCCATATAAAAAGCGTTTTCAGATGGCGATCATACCCGGCTTTTTCAAGAACATCCGGTATTGATTCTTTGTTAAAATCTACAGACGTAAGCGTGACATGTTCAGGTATCCTTATATTCGCTTTCTCAAGACATTTTTTTTTATTGTTCTGGGTTGAGAGGACATCCAACTCAATAATTCTGGTCGCATTGTTTAAATCAGCAAAGCGGAGAATCCTTGTATCATAACCTGCTCCCAGCAACACTATCTGGGGGAAATTATTGTTCAGTGCATCTTTAAACAGCCCGTCATAAAACGCCGTTCTTGCAATCATCAGTTCATCCATTCCCGGAATTATTTTTTTCAGCTTTGCTTTTACCAGGGACCTGATGAAAGTGAAGTTGAGTATAAACCGCTTGAATGAGGGCAGGAAAAACCGTGACAGATGATCCGGTCCATGAATCTCATTGTTGTTAAATTCATGGTTTGCCAAAGCTCTGTGAAATGCTGCAAGCATGGCTGTTTTAGATGATTTTTGGTTATTATCTTTATGTGACATTTAAAAATTCCTTTTTTTACCCTTTATCCCTGCCAACACTTAAATTAGCGGCTGGTGGCTGTTTGCAAAAACAATTGATACGTTAAAAATAATCGTAACATTGAGGTGTTTCAAAAAGCGTCGCTGTGCACCAGTCCGAGTTAATTTGCTTTGTTAGCCATTATTTTAAGTGATTCAGATTCATCTTTAATTATTTTTAGCATTTTTTTTCGAGTCAATCCACTAAATGGTTTTATCACTGACCAGTATAATCCAAATGTAAACTTGGTAATTGGCGCAACACACAGCACTCTGGTTTCAGTACTTACTTTTGTTCTATTTCCTTCCATTTCTTCGAATTGAAAGTTCCATACGACTTTTATCCATGGAGAAATGGAGTTATTAATAAATTCTTCATAACTTGGAATTTTTGCAATTTTAACCCTTGCCCAAAAACCAATTAAATTCTCATGTGGAAAATTCTCTTCAAGGTTTGAAAAACCGATATCGTTTATAAAGTTTTGTAAATTTAGTCTTTTTGTTGGTAGCCTGCGGAGTTTAAATAAAAATTTAATACTTTTTGATTTAGATAGGTCAACGTCTTTTGCAATTTGATACACATTTTCAATTGGGTAATTTACCACTGTTTCATGGTATTCATTGAATGTGTATTGGGGCAGATACTTGTCAATTAGTGTTTTTTTTTGCATTTTTATTATACCGAATAAGATTAAATGTTGTCACATCTTTTTGTGGCTGGACCGGACACCGCATTCCAGAGTCCTAAATTGCCTGCATGCCGACGAACGAACTGCCCGGCATCAGGTCTGAAATCCTGACGGTTGAAAAACCACTTTCCTTAAGCTGCTCCTGAAGTGTCGCAGAATCCGGCAGCGGCGTGACTCCCTGCATTGAGGCATTGGCCATGTTCAGATTTGCCGCTGCAAAATCAGCCATTTTCCCCTGCATTGTCATGACGATGGCAAGGGTTCCACCGGGAGCCAGCCTGGACCGAAGTGTTCTGAAAAGTTCCGGGCGCTGATCAACCGGAAAATAATAGATCAGGTTAACCAGGGTGATCAGGTCAAAACGGGGGATATCATCCGGCAGGTCCCGGATATCCCCTTTGATTATCTCGAACCTCTCGGTCAACCCCCACTTTTCTATATTCTGCATGGCCTGTCCGGCCGCGGCGTCATCGATGTCAATCCCCAGGCCGGACAGATCCGGGTTGATATGCATCATGCTTTTCAACAGAAGGCCTGATCCACATCCGATGTCTAAGACCCGTAATCCCGGGCCCTGGGGCACAATGTTCTGCAGAAAGGTTTTGATCAAAGGATCTGACAGTTTGGAAAACCTGGCAATAATATCCCCGGCTCGTTTCAGGTCATCACCCAGGTCGGCGCCTTTCATTCGAGCGGCGGCATAGCGGTATGAATTGTTGTAATAGGTGACATTGGCCTGAATCACTGCCGACAGGGTATCCCCATGTGCTCCGACCATGGCTTGCGATCTTTTCCCCTTGATACCATAAAGGTCGTTTTTGCAATTCAGCTCTTTTATAGAAATGCCAACTTTAAGCAAGGCATCCAGAATGTCCAGGTTTTTAACCCCCAGCTTGTTAATCAGGTCATCCCTCGAACAAGGAATTTTCAGTGCATCAAGAAGGCCGGATTCAACTGCAGCATACAGAAAATGATATCTGACCATCCCTTTAAAGTCTGAAAACACGGAAAAAAGCCCGGGTATTTTAAAAGTTTTGAAAAACGAATAGAAATATTTAAATTGCATAGCATTACTCCTTTGTCATTATTGGGGTTGCCCGACACCTGTAAGAAGCTGTTCGAGCAGTCCTTCCAGCGTGCTGAGCATGGTTTTCACATCGATGTTGGGGCTGTTCAGCCCTTCATAAAGAACAATCAGATAGTGGGAGAAAAAAGCCCTGGCGCACAGCAGAGTGTCTGCCTCGGGCCGGATCTCATCTCTCTCTTTGGCCTGTTCCAGCATATCGCTGATCAGGAAAACGAATTCAAAGGCCTGGGTGGTCAATTTTTCTCCCCATTCTCCTTTTACAAACCAGAGTTCTTTTAACAATGTCCGGGACAGGTCGGGGCGCTTTGTATAATAGATGTAAAAAAAACGGGCAAGATGAAGAAACCGGTCACATACAGGGACTTCTTCGGGCATGCTTTTCATGACGTCCGCCTGGGTTGCAGTTAGATCATCCAGTAACACGGCAATCAACAGGGACAATTTGTCCGGGAAATGGCTGAAAACCGTACCGACGCCCACTCCTGCCCGCAATGCGATTGCCCGCGTGGATGTTTTATCAAAGCCGAGGTCGTTAAAAAGATCCCGAGAGCTCTCCAGTATAATTTTGCGAGTATCTTCTTTTTGAGCTTGTCTCCGGTTTCCGATACTGGTTTTTTTATTTTCCATTTTTACCTTCAATAGTCGGGATTTATGAACATGCTCATTAATTGAGCGTGCTCAATATATCGAAAGCATATATTTAATGCAAGAAAAAAATGAAAAAGACTGCAGGTTTAAACCGGAGGTTCTTCACATCATATTATGTGGTTTTTTTGATTTGGTGGTATGGGGAATAACACTAAAATTTGCGGTGAAACCCGCAACATTTTTTTTGTTTAACATTTCTAAAAATAGCTTAACTCAGCTTCCAGTTTTTGGGGGAGGATCACCAAGCGCTTATAGACAAAGTAAACAGTATCAGATGTTAGTTTCGAATCAACTTTTTATATTGGAGTTGAATATTCCTGTCCTTGGTTGTACAACATCTAACAACTCTTTTCTATCAATACCATTGCTCTGAACTTCAGTTGTATTGTATAGTAATTCATTATGACATCAATGGACTTACAAACCATCTATGACACCTATTATGATCGGATGATCAGCTACATTCGTGGCAAGATCAATGATCCGCATCTAACTGAAGATATCTGTCAGGATGTATTTTTAAAAATTCAAAGTAATCTGGATAAGCTCAATGATGAAACAAAGCTGGAAACCTGGATTTTTAAAATTGCCAAATTCACTGTTATTGATTTCTATCGTTCTAAAAAATCTGAACCCCTACCCGATTTGGTTAAAAGCGATGCTCAGATAGAAAAAAACATGGCCGTGGCCCAGGGAATTGATGCCATCAACGCCATCATTGATACTCTTCCGGACAAATATGCCCGAGTGTTAAAATTATTTAAACTGAAAGAGTTAACTGCCAGAGAAATCGCATCAGAAACCGGACTTTCCCTTTCTGCTGTCAAATCAAGGCTCCTTCGTGGCAAAGCCATGCTGAATGAAAAACTAAAGACCTGCTGTAACGTTCAATACAGCGCAGATGGATCTATATCTGATATCAATTGCACTGACAATTACTCACGGATTATAAAACAACCATAGAAATTGACCTGGAAATCAGTTTTTTGAATCTTTTCCATCTCCTTGTTCGACATACTTATTAAATTTAAACGAACAGAAAGGAGATAAAAAATGATTCGCAGTCTGATTGTAATTTTTCTACTCTTGACAGCCATCGGATGCGCCAGCACCAATCCCAGAGAAAAGGAGATGAATATGACACCATTTGATGCAAGCACACCATTGGATATGACAGGTAAAACCATTACCCCCTATATTCTTTTTCATGCGGCAAAGCACCTTCAATCCATTGAACCAGATGAAGTACTAATGATTGAAACCGATATTTTCAAAGCTATTGAAAGTGATATCAACGCATGGTGCAGAATGACCGGGCATCTATTGGAAAAGACAGAGATAAAAGAAAAATCTCAACTCTACTATATTCGAAAAGGTAAACCTGATCCAAATCAAAAATCGTTGGCCATGATTATATCCAGTACCTCTCTTGAAGAATTATTGTCCCCACTGGGACTGGCACTAAGTGCGGCCATCAGTGGCAGACAGGTACACCTGTATTTTCAGGGGCCGGGAACCCGTCTTCTTAAAAACGGTTATACTGCCAGCCTGGAAGGGATATCCAAGCCTTTTACTGGGTTTGCCAAAAGCGGTCTTGAAAAGGCAGGGCATTTACCGGCAGAAAAAAAAATCCGTCAGTTAAAAGAACTTGGTGCCATCTTTTATATCTGCGGTGGCTCCATGGATCATTTCGGGGTAAAAGAAGCAGATCTGATTTTTGATGATATTGTCCAGGCTGAATATTTTACGATTCTTGAAGTGATGGAATCTTCTGATGTAATGATAATGCTACAATAAAAAAAGAATGCTGTTCTATTATTTATTGAACTCGGAAGAATTGCTGCAGAAATTATTGATAATTTAGCCATTGGAAAATTATAGCTTAGATAGAAATACTAGCGTTTGTAGATGGTATATACAGCAGCGATTCTCGGTGAACGTGTAGTAAACTTATAAAAAATACATTCAGCACATTT
>JACKQG010000602.1_pt2 | contig 34235 bp, 28 predicted proteins | sample 8237621 | NCBI WGS metagenome assembly JACKQG01 (sample SAMN15677084, study PRJNA649215) | marine metagenome | biome: marine; feature: Black Sea; material: saline water; isolation source: suspended particulate matter (SPM) from the Black Sea western gyre | collected 2013-06-09/2013-06-10 | depth...
CTTCCTGCGGCAGCATAAGCGTGCTGGTCGAAGTGCTGGCTGGCGATGAACCGGCGCTCGACCTGGCGCTGGCCGAGCTCGCCGCGGGGCGTGCCTGCTCCCTGGTGACAGCCTTGCCGCCGGGGTCGGGAAGGCTGTGTATCGACCACGACGACAACAGGGCGGGCGATATGCAGGGCAGCCTGGGAGCGCTTACGGCAGCGCAACTGCGAGACTCCAGCGAGGTGTTTTTCGAAGAGCTGGAGCCCGACGAGCCACTGTACATCGTTGGCGCCACCGACACCGCGGCGCAGCTGTGTCGCATGGCCTCGGCCACCGGCTTCGCGGTGACGGTCATAGACCCGCGCGCGGCTTTCGCTCGCCCTGATCGTTTTCAAGATGCGCGGGCACTGTTGTGCGAGTGGCCGCAGGCGGTTTTCAAGCGAGAGGATCTGCCCGTTACGGCCAGCGTTGTTACTCTGAGCCACGACGAGAAGTTTGATATGCCGGCGCTCGAAGCCGCGCTCGCCGCAGACATCCGCTACGTGGGTGCGCTGGGCAGTCGTGCCACCCAGGCCCGTCGTCGTAGTGAGCTGGCTTCGCGCGGGGTCGCAGAAGAACAGCTCGACAGTATTCACGGGCCGGTGGGGCTCGACCTGGGTGGCGGCGAGCCCGCCGAGATAGCCGTGGCCGTGCTCGCCGAGCTGGTGGCCGCGCGCCACGGCCGGGCACTGTCGTGACCCACGGGCGACTTGTGAGCGGCGTACTGCTGGCCGCCGGTACTTCGTCGCGCATGGGCGAGTGCAAGCCGCTGCTGCCCTGGGGCGAGGTCACGCTGATAGAGGCGGTGACGGCCGAATTGTTGCGGGTTGAGTTCTGCGAGCTGGTGGTCGTGCTGGGTCGCGAGGCCGAGCGCGTAGCCGCGCTGCTCGAGCAGATGGACGACGCGCGGATCACGATAGCCCGCAACCGGGACTACGCCCGCGGCGTGGCCTCGTCGCTGCAAGCGGGCCTGGCGGCCTGCTCGGCCTCGAGCGAGGCGGCCGCGGTGCTGCTGGGCGATCAACCCACGCTGGGCCACGAGCTGGTCGAGCGGGTGATAGCCGCTTGGTTGGCGGGCGACCGCGAAGCCGCGAGACCGGTATACGCGGGTCGGCAAGGCGAAGTAGTACCCGGCCATCCAGTGCTGCTCGGGCGATCGCTGTGGCCGTCGGTAGCCACGCTTTCGGGCGAGCAGGGCGCGCGCGAGCTGTTTGCTGCCGATCCATCGCTGTTGCTCGAGCTCGAGCTGGAAGGGCTGCCGCCCCCTGACATCGACAGCCACGATGATTACCTCGCCGCGCTGGGCGATATGATCGGCGCGGGTGACTTGAAAACGGGTAACTTGAAAAAAGAGCGGCGCATGGGCTAACTGGTCGGCGCTACTACCCACAAAAGAAAACGATGGCAATAGAGATCAAGCAGCAGTTTGAAGTCAGTGCACCTGTCGACGAGGTGTGGGCGTTTGTCATGGACCCGCATCGCGTGGCTCCGTGCATGCCCGGCGCCACGCTCGACGAGGTCATCGACGACAAGAACTTTCGCGGTTCGGTTCGCATAAAGGTGGGCGCGGTCTCGGCGGCCTACAAGGGCAGCGTGTGCATGCAGAAGGCCGACCAGGCAGCTGGCCTGCTCGAGATGCTGGCCGAGGGTAGAGAGACCGGCGGTGGTACGGCCCGCGCGACCATGACCGCCACCGTGACCGCGGGCGACAACGGCACAACGGCCGTAACCGTGCTCGCGGCGGTGGATATAACCGGTCGCCTGATGCAGGTGGGCGGGCGCATGATACAGGGCGTGTCGGACCAGCTGTTCAAGCAGTTCGTGCGCAAGCTCAAGGCCGAGCTCGAGGCTGGCGCGGCACCTTCGGGAGCGGAGACTTCCGGCGCCGCAGACTCCGGCGTGACGGCTGCGGGAGCATCGCCGCCGGCACCGACAGACAACGCCATACGCGTGCTACCGCTGCTGCTGCGCACCCTGGCGGTCGCCGTAGCCCGTCTGTTCCGCCGCCTGTTCGGCCGTGGCTGAGAGTAAAACAGCCGCGCAAAGCGGCGCTCCAAGGCTAGAACGTGTTGCAATATGACTCGCGGCCACCGATAATCCGCCCGCGCGGCCGGAACGGGGGCAGTTTCGCTCCGCCGGCGCTCAAAAGGAAGGAGACCACCGAGAATGTCACGTTATGTTGTAGCCTGCGACGCGGGCGGGACGATGACCGATGTCATCATCGTCGATGAAGAAGGACGCAGTGTCATAGGAAAGGCGCCCACTTCGCCGCAGGACGAGAGCATCGGCTACATGGAGTCCTTCTGGGAAGCCCTGGAGTTCATGGGCATAGACCGTGAACAGGGTGCGCAGTTCGGAGGGCAGGTCGAGACCGCCATCTACACCGGCACCTCGATGCTCAACACGGTGATCAACCTGAGCGGCTACCGTACCGGTCTGCTCGTCACTCGCGGGTTTGAAGACGTCATCGCCCAGGGCCGCGGTTCGCAGACTTTTATCAACGCCCAGTGGACCGAGATCACGCACATGCAGTACCGCAAGCACCGCACGCCGCTGGTGCCGCGCAGCCTGGCCCGCGGCGTGACCGAGCGCGTGGACATGTTCGGGCAGGTGGTCATCCCGATGTACGAGCACGAGGTCGCTCAGGGCGTGCGCGAGCTGCTCGTGGACGAACAGGTAGAAGCCATCGCCATCGTATTTCTGCAGTCGTTCAACAATGCCACCCACGAACGGCGCGCAGCCGAGATCGCCCGCGAGGTCATGAAAGAGACCGGCCGTGAGGTGGTGCTCGAGCTGTCGAGCGAGGTAGCCCCCACCACCCGTGAGGTGTCGCGTGCCAACGCCACCGTGGTGCAGGCCTACGCGAGCGACCCCGCGCGCAAGCAGCTGCTGCGCATTGAAGAAGAAATGAAGGGCGTAGGTTACGAACACAGCCTCAAGACCGTGCTCGGCTATGGCGGCATCACCAACATACGCTACCCGCGTCTGTTCGAGGCCGCCATGTCTGGTCCGGTGGGCGGACTGATGGGGGCAAAGTACCTGTCGAGCGTGATCGGTGAGGACAATATAGTGTGCTCCGACGTTGGCGGCACCTCGTTTGACGCCGGTGCCATCACCGCAGGCGTTCTGCCCATCGACCGCGAGCCCGGTTTCCAGGACATGTACGTCAACGTGCCCATGCTCGGCATCACTTCCATAGGCGCGGGCACGGGCACTTACATACGGCTTGATCCGCAGACCAATCGCATCAAGCTCGGCCCCGACTCGGCCGGCGGTACACCGGGGCCGGCCTTCCTGGAGGCCGGCAACACCACGCCGACCATCAACGACGTCAACCTGTTGCTGGGCATACTCAACGAGGACAACTACCTGGGCGGTAAGCTGTCGGTAAACAAGCAGGTGTCTTACGATACCTTCAAGGAGAAGGTAGCCGACCCCCTGGGGCTGGACGTCTACGTGGCAGCAGAGACCTGTCTCGAGTTGCTCAACGTGATGATGCGCGAGCACCTGGTGCGCAGCCTCATGGTCGGGCACGACTTGAGAGAGTACGTGTTGCTGGGCTACGGCGGCGGTGGTCCCATGCACCTGCTGGGCTACGCGGGCGATCATCCGTGGAAGGCGGTGGCAACCGTGCCGCACGCAGGCGGGTTCTCGGCCTGGGGCGGAGCCTGCATGGACTACTCGCACCGACGCCATAAAAGCGTGCAGGCCCTGCTCACGCCCGAGCTGGACGATGCAACCCGGCTTGCCTACGTGGCGCCGGTGGCGCAGGCATGGCGCGATCTCGAGACCGAACTGCTCGAAGAGCTGCAGGAAGAGGGATTCGCCCGCGACCAGATCACTCTCAACCAGGTGGCCTACGTGCGCTACTTTGGTCAGCTCGAGGATGTGGAGGTCGACTCGCCGGTGACCACGCTCGAGAACCTCGACGATCTCGGCCAGCTCATAACTGCGTTCGAGGGCCTGTACACGAAGATGTTTACGCTGGCAGCAAAGCCCGACGTGGGCAGCTACCTGATCACCGAGGTCTGTGTAACGGCCAAGGTGGCCACCGTTAAGCCGCAACTGCGGCGCCACGAGCTGGCTGACAAGAAACCCAGCAAGGAAGCCTTCAAGTTTACCCGGCCCGTGTTCCAGGGTGGCGAGTGGAACGACGCCGACATATGGCGCATGGAGTCACTCGTGCCGGGCAACGAGATCGAGGGCCTGGCGGTCATCGAGGCATCGAACACCACGCTGTTCGTTCCCCGCGAATGGAAACTGCGTATTGACGAGCACGACATCTACTGGCTCACCCGCGCCGAGTAGGGGGAGGTGTCCAGCTCACTTTCGGTCGCCGGCCGATCCTAGGCCGCGTAACGGTCGATGGTTATAGCGTGGCGGACGTGGCGCAGCAGCTGCGACAGGCCGGGGCCCTCGCGGCGTACCGAGACGCCCTCGTGGGCAAGCTCGAGAATGGGGTAGGATCCGCACTCTCCCTTTGCTGCTTCACCGGTGACTAATAGTCCCACGCCGCGGCTCCTGGCGAATTCGAGAGCCCGTTGCTCGTCGACGATAGAGCCCAGTGGATCTCCACTGATGTTGCAACTGGTGGCAAGCGGCGCGGTGAAGTGCTTGCCCGCCCACATCCCGGGCTCCGCGCTGTGATCAAAGGCAGCTTCAATTTCCTTGACCATCTCGCGGTGTATGCCGTTGAGCATCAGGGCCTGGTGGGTGCCATCGCGGACGGTGGTGGATTGGAAACCGGGGTGGGCGAAGGGAAATCGCAGTATGACGTCGGACATGCCCGAGATGGCTTCGGACAAGTGGAATCCATCGGGGAGCCTGTCGTGGTCCAGGCTCTGCCATAAGCGCGCGAGGTCGCCTATCGTGGCGCTGTAGTTCTTGTTGGGTAGTCGTATCTTGAGCCTGTCGAGATGGCCGACTCCCTGGCTGGTCGGGGCGGCGATGAGTACGTATACCGGTGCCAGCTGGACGACCACGGCGTTGACTCGTAACTCGTCAATGATCCTGCCGAACGCGCTTCGGTCGGTGATATCTATGGTTTTCATGGCCTGTTTTTCTCCCCGCGGACAGCCTGATTCAGCAACAGCCGTGCCAGCGTGAAAGAGCAGAAAAACAGCCTGAAAAGGGGGTGGCCGCCGCGGCTGTAAAGAAAGGTTGGCGCCTGCCGGGGGCTGAGCGCTAAGCCTGGTTGCGAGCGGCTTCAGGGCGCGCCGATCCAGGCAGGGCAGGGCAGGGCTGCCGGGGGGGGGGGTCAGTCGTGTGTGTAGTCGCTGAAGTTCACGTTGAAAAAAAGCGCGTACAGGACGGGCACGATACACAGCGTGAGCATGGTGGCGAATATCAGCCCCGCCATGATAGAGATCGCCAGCGGTTCCCACATCGGCCCGCCGCCAAGATACAGCGGCACAAGTCCGGTCACCGTGGTGGTGGTCGTGAGCAGGATCGGCCGCAGTCGCCGTTGCGCGGCCTCTATCACCGCTGCCTGCGGCTCCCTGCCGAACTCGTCGAGTTCGGTCTGTATTCGATCGAGCAGGACGATGGCGTTGTTTATGACTATGCCCGACAACGATATTATCCCGAGAAACGTCATGAACCCGAAGTAAGAGCGGGCTACAAGCAGGCCGACAACTACCCCGATTACGCCCAGTGGTATGGTCATCAGTATGATCAACGGTTTGCGGATCGAGTTGAACTGCATGACCAGGAGCAACACTATGAACATGCCCGCCAGCGGCAGGGTCGATACGAGCGCGGCGTTGGCCTCGCTCGAGCTTTCTTCTTCGCCACCAAATTCCCAGGAGTACCCGACCGGCCACTCGGCCGAGATTTCTTCAAGCCAGGGTCGCAGCTGGGTGTTCACGTCGTGGGCGGTGATTCCACCGCTTACCCCGGATTCTACCGACACGGTTTTTCGGCGGTCTCGGCGTTGGATCTGTGCTGACTGCCAGGCGACTCGAACGTCGGCCACCTGCTTGAGCGGTACCGACACCCCGGTCGACTGCGAGTAGACATTGATGCCCTCGAGGTTGCCCATGTCGTTGCGATCCAGGGCCTCGGCCCTGAGCGTTATGGGGATTAAATCGTCGCCCTCGCGGAACTCTGTCGTTTCGAGTCCCGTCAGGTAGGTCTGCAGCGACACGGCTATGTCCTGGGAGCTGACGTGTGCGCGCGTGGCCCGCGCCTGGTCAATGTCGACGACCAGTTTCTTGGTTTCCGCTCCCCAGTCATCGTCGATGTTGTACGTGCCCGGGATGGACCGGAGCTTGTCCTTCACCATGTCGACTATTTCAAAAATCCTGGTCTTGTCAGACCCCGCGATCCGTATTTCTACCGGCGGCCATGCCGGTGGTCCGAGCGCGAGCGGCCGCAGGACGGCCTTCACGTCGGGGAAAGTCTTCTCGATGTGTGTCCCCATGACCTCCATCAGCCGGTCAACTTCCGGCCGGCTGGTCGCGTTCAAGAGGTAAACCCCGATCTCGGCCCCGCGGTCAGGGGGCGCGTAGGTGAGTATGAAACGGGGCGGTGGCTCGCCGAGATAGGCGGTCCAGCTGGTGATCCCTTCCTGTCGTTCTTCGCCTGCGGCCAGTTCCGACCGGATGTACTCGTCCATGGCATCAGCCACCGCGACGGTCCTTTCGATGGGCGAACCGACGGGCATCTCCAGGTCGAGCGTAAAAGTCGGCCTGTCGTTGGGGGGAAAGAAAATTACAGGCACCAGCGAGAACGCGCGCAGGGCGACGACCAGCAGCAACACGGCGCCAACGACGACGACCAGCGGACGGCGCAACGCCGGCATGAGCAGTCCGCGGTATGTCTTGTAGAGAGTCGAGTCGAAGCTCTCGGGTTTCTCGCTGACTTTCACCTTGAGGAAAAGCGTGCACAGCATCGGCACCATGGTCAGTGCCAGTACCCACGAACACAGCAAGGTGATCGTCACGACCGAAAAAATGGGCCCGGTGTACTCGCCCGTAGAGTTGGGCGTTATGAATATGGGTAAGAAGGCGGCGGCCGTCGTGAGAGACGAGGTAAGCAGCGGGATGGTCAATTCACCGGCCGCGTCTATCGCAGCCTGCCGGGCTGGCTTGCCCGCGCTCATCTGCGTCATCGTGCTCTCGGACATCACGATGGCGTTGTCGACCAGCATCCCGAGCGCGATGATGAGCGCGGCGAGCGACATCTGGTCCAGGCCGATTCCCAGGAGGCCCATGACGGCGATGGCTGATACCATTGCCATCGGTACCAGCGAGGCGACGATCAGGCCGCTACGCAAGCCAAGGGTGATCAGCATGACCAAGGTAACCACGGCCACCGACTGGAGCAGGTTGACCTGGAACGCCGAAATTTTTTGCGAGACCGCCTCGGGCTGAAACTGCGCGACGGAGATTTCCAGCCCTAGCGGGTACTCGGGGGCGAGCCTATCGACGAGCCGGCTGATGTCTTCGCCCATGGTGATGATGTTGCCACCGTCGCTCATCGAAACCGCCAGTCCCAGGCTCGGCACCCCGTTCGAACGCATCAAGCGCTGGGGAGGGTCGATGTAGCTCCTGTGGATGTCCGCCAGGTCTTCGAGGGCGACCAGGCCATCGGAGTCGGGCAGCTGCACTACCGCGCGGCGGATGTCGTCGACGGTTTCAAAGTTGCCCGTGGGCTCCAGCGTGATGGCCTCGAAGCGGTTGTAGACCTCTCCGCCCGACAGGACGATGTTCTGTTTTTTAAGTATGTCCTGGAGCTGGCTCGGCGAAAGGCCGTAGCGAGCGAGCCTGGCGTTGGAGAACTCGACGAAAACCCTCTCGTCTTGTACGCCCACGATGTCGACCTTGGCCACGTCGGGGACGAACAGGAGTTCGTCGCGTACCTCGTCGGCAACATCCTTGAGCCTGGCGTAGTCGAATCCCTCACCGGTGAGGGTGAGGATCACCCCGTACACGTCGCCGTATTCGTCGTTAACGTAGGGGCCGTGCACGTTGCTGGGCAGGTCGCGCGCGGCTTCTTCCATCTTGCGGCGCAGGTTGTCCCAGATGGGCCGGATGTTGTCGAACTCGTCTCGTATGTCGACGTACACGATGGACACGCCGTTTTTCGATACGCTGCGGACCTCGTCGAGTTCGGGGATGCGCTGGACCTTTTCCTCAATCTTGTCGGTGACGAGTTGCTCAACGCGGTCGGGGCTGGCCCCGGGAAAGTACGCGGTCACCACGGCCGTCCGGATGGTAAACCCGGGATCCTCGGCGCGGGGCATACTGTTGTAAGTCGAAATCCCGGCGAACACGGTGAGCACGAGGGCAACCGTGGTGATGCGGTTCTTCTCGATAGCGATCTTGGCTATGTTCACGGTTTCTAGAGGTCAGTGCGCAGCACTCGGACCTTCATTCCTCCGCGTATCCTGGGCAAGCCGGCACCGGCGATTATCTCGCCACCGCTGAGCCCGCTGATGATTTCTATGCCGTTGGCGGTCAGCTCTCCTATCGTTACCCCGACCCTGCTCGTGGTCGCGGTGCCGTCTTCGCCGGATTCAAGCACGTACACGAAGTGTCCCTCCCTGTCGTGGCCCACCGCGTATGCCGGCACGACCAGTCGCCCGTTGGACCCGGTAGAAAAACGAAAATCAACCTTGGCCGCCATGCCCGCGCGCAGCCGGGAGTCGCGATCGTCGAGCCGGACGGTTACCGGGTAGGTCGCTCCGCCCTGCGTGGCGGCGACGCCGACCTCGGTTACCTCGGCCCCGACAACCTCGCCGGGTATGGCGTCGAATCGTACCTCGACACGGTCCTCCCTGCGTATGGGCGAGATCAGGCTCTCCGGCACCACAATTTTTACTTCGGGCCGTTCCCCGTAAACGGCTATCGCCACCGGGTCACCCGACTTGACGTTCTCATTGTCGGAACGGATCACCTGGGTGACCGCCATGTGCTGCGGGGCGAGCAGGGTCGTATACCCGAGCTGTTGCTTGGCCAGGGCCAGGCCCTGCTCGAGCGATCGAACCGTAGCCTTGCGGGATTCAGCCTGGGCTCGGGCTGCGTCGAGGTCGGTCAGCGACACGCTCTGCTCCTCGTACAGGTCGCTCATGCGGGTATAGTTGGCGCGCGCGTTTCTTTCCTCGGCCTTCGCCTGTGTCAGCGATGCCTGCGCCTCGCGTGTCTTGAGTTCGAAGTCGGTACGGTCCAGCACGGCCACGGTGTCGCCCTTTTCGAGTATGTCACCGACGTCGACGTTGACCTTGTCCAGCTGTCCGCTGACGCGAAAGCTCAATTCGACGGTGGTGTTGGCCTCTACCGTCCCCGAGAAAGTCCGCACGCGGTCCACGCCGGGCTCGGACACGAGTATCGCTTCGACAGGCCTGGCCGGCCTCTCGGGGGGTGGCGGTGCATCGGTACATGCGCTTGCGAGCACAACGAGGAGCAGGGTGGAAAGCGTCATCGGTCGAATGGGCATCAGCGTGTCTCCTGGCCGGCCAGTTGAACATGGGCTCTGTCGAGTTCGGCGGCGCGTTCGTCTTCTGAAAGGAACAACCAGAATCTCCCGATCTCTCGCTGCAGGGAGAGCAGGTCTACCAGGTAGTCAAAAACGGCGTTCTCCGCTTCGTCGGCCGAGGTCGTCGCGGCGTTCTGGGCGTCGAGAAGTTCAACGACCGAGACGGCTCCCCGGCTGTAGGAGCCGGTGACAAGCTCGAGGTTGCGGGCGGCCGATTCCGACGCGCTCCGGGACAAGTCTATTGCCATCAGGCTTGACCAGGCCTGGAAGGCGGCCGTCCTCACGGCTCCGTCTACCCTCTTGCGGGCCGCCGACTCGCGTAGCCGGAGTTCCAAAAGGGTGTCGTAGGCCTGCCGTTGCGCAAAAACTCGCCGGCCACCCTCGAACAGGGGAATCCCCGCCTCGACGCCGACGGTCCACTGGTCGTCGTCGTCGAGGCGCAGTCCCGATCCGTCGCCCCCCTCGTCGACCACGCGGTCAAAGCGACCGTTGAGCGAAAAAGTGGGCATCCAGAAAGACCGCTTGGCCGATGCGAGCACGCGCTGCTGGGCGGTAACCTGTTCCCGTATTTCGCGTAGCTCGGGAGAATGTCCCATTGCCTCGGCGACGAGCATCCTCCGGATCGTCCCGAAACCCGCGGGCTTGCGCAGTGCCTGTTGCACCTGCTCGTCGCCGAACAGGTGCATCGCCGCCGGAGGGGCTGCCGGGTCGAGCGTGATCGGCGATTCGGTATCGCGATCGAGGATGCGGTTGAGCGCGAACTCGGCCTGTCGCCGGTCACGAAAGGCAAAGATTGCCGACATTTCATCCCGGGCCAACTGGCTGCGCCAGCGGTATACTTCGCCTGCCGCGGCCGTGCCCACCTTGCGACGCGTTTCGGCCAGCTTGAGGTTCTCCCTCGTCACGCGTTCGTTCTCCTCCCTGATACGTCGCGTGGCCTCGGCGCGTAGTACCTGCAGGAAGGCGATGCCGGTCCCCTGGATGACGTCAAGCCGAACCTGGTCCCTGGACGCCTCTGTCGATGCCAGCAGGTGCTTGCGTATGGACACGTCGGCCATAAGCTTTTCGTCGAAAATCACCTGGCTGAGCTCGGCCCTGGCCCGCCGGTCTTCTTCGGGGGTGCGCCCGTTGGTCTGCGCGGCCCGGTCGGCGTCGATAACCGTGGCAAGAAAAGAGGCCCGGGCCTGCGGGAGCAACCTGGCGATGGACAACATCACGTCAGACCGACCCGCCGCCACAACCCGTTCCTCGGCCTGCAGGTCCAGGTTGACCTGGACGCTGCTGTGCATGGCTTCGGCCAGGGTCATTGCCTTGGTATCCTTGAGCGCTTCCTCGTTGATAATTCTTGCGCTTATAAGAAGGTCATAGGCCGGAACCTTACCGATATCGACGGCGGTCTTAGCGTTTATGGTGACCGCGGCATCGGACGACAACGCCAGTGGGAACTCTGCCGGGTCATCGCCGAGCAGTGCGCGCTGCACGTTCAAAGATACACGCCTGGCGATGCGCGTGAACTCCGAATCCGGGGAGTTGCTGGCGAGAAACCCGAGTTCGACTTCGCGCGTGCCCAGGAAGGCGAAAGACGGCAAGCGGCGTTCGACCAGGTCTGTTGCCAGCCCGCTTACCTGTTCGGCCGTGAACCGGAGCAGGGGTGTAGCGATAACGGCGTCTACGTCGGCGGGTATTCTGTCTGCGAGGCCGGCGAGGGAATCACCGACCGTGACCAGCTCTACCTGAACGTCGAGCGATTCCGCCAACGTTTTTATGCGGTCGGCTATTGCCGGGTAGGCCGACAGGTGTCGCCCGTCTATCAGCAGCGCGATCTTGTCGGCGGTGGTGACCTCGCGCACGAATTCCGCCAGGCGAGCGAAATCGACGGGGGAGGTTACGTAGTTGAAGTTGGTGACGCCGCTTGTCCCTTCATCGCTGGGCAGGGCCAGCAACTTGGAATCAAACACGAGGGCGGCAAAGGTCGGCTTGGCCAGTGGGCCGCGCGAGCCGAGTTCTACAGCGCTGCTCGCGCCCAGTCCGATAACGACGTCGATCCCGGGGTCAGAAAGTAAACTATCGGCCGCTTTGCGCGCGGCTGCCGGATCGGCCCCGGTGACCACGCGGGCCGACTCGGGGTAACGCACAGTGAAGTCCTCGCCGAGCAGCGTCGCCAGCTCCTCGCGCACCATGGCGTCGACCTCGACCAGTTGCAGCTGGTGGTCCATGATGAACGCGACGTCGATCGTCCGCGCGGCGAAACACGGGGTCGCGGGCGCCGTGGCCAGCAGGGCGCCGGTGAGTGCTATGGCAGTACTGAAACGGATGGTTTTTTCTAAAGCGTGTCGCCGGTTATGTCGAGTCAGTCGACGGGTTGGGTTGGGCGGTTGCCCACCAGGCTGGCCACCATCACGCCGACGTAGAGTACGCCGCCGATCGCTTCGAGTATGACCAGGGTCCTGGTGTACGGCGACACGGGGGTGATATCCCCGTAGCCGAGCGTGGTCAGGGTGACAAAACTGAAGTAGGTAAAAACTGGGAACGCGTCGCTCGTGTAAGCCGGGTCGGCCCTGTTGACGACCAGTTCCTGTATGGGTGCACCGGTGAAGCTGGTCGGGTCGACGAGAAAGACCACTACGTAGATCATGCTCCAGGCCAGGCCGGCGAGCAGGTAGACGCACAGCGCCGCCGACAGGCGGGTCCTGGTGTCGGCGTTCCCCCTCACGACGAATCCCAGCATGGTCCAGCCTACGTATGCAACGAAGAGCGCGAGCAGCGCAGGAACAAGCGCGTACTGCTCGGTGCTCCCCAGGGGGCGTACTATGGTTATGATCAGGGCCAGGGTGGACAAGCCCCCGAGCGTGAGCACCGTGACCCGGTGGCGGCCGCTGTCGGCCAGCGCGGCCGCCGCCTGTCCGATCACGGACAGGAACGTGACACCTATTATCACGCTGCCCAGTGTTCCCCTTACGAACGGCTGCAGGGCCAGCAGCCCCAGTAAGAGTACCAGCAGGCGGTTGCAGCGACTGGCGGCGGTCCCACTGTCGAGTGACGTTGCTGTAAACAATTTGGCCATGGGCGGGTGCCCAGATTACTAGGCCGCTTACCTGCTTATGTCGAGCCCCGATGCGGTCGTCATCAGGGCGATATTTCCAGGGTGAGAACCATGACCTGGGCAGGTTCCAGTTCCAGTTCCAAGGTGTAGCCCTGTTCCACGGTCTGCCGGAGCAGGTCTATTGAACCGGTCCGCGGATTCCAGGCAGTGAGTTTCCGGCCGGCCCACGTGAAGCGCAAGCGGAATGTGGTCGTCGACCAGGATTCGTTGACCAGCAGCAGGGTGTCCCCCGCTGGGCTGCGCCGACGCGCGATCGAAACCGACAACGGCTCTCCGGGTAGCGGTTCGATGAACTCTGCGTGAACGTGCTCTTCCAGGAGACGGAGCAGGTCGCGGTTACCGTTTGCGTTGATAACAGCCGCCGATAACTTTTCGCTTGCCTCGCGCACCCTGGCATCGCGGAGCTCGGCGTTGCGCAGTCCCGGTGCGCGTTTCGGAAGCGCGCCAAGGGCCAGCACCGGTATGCCTGCCTCGGCTACCTGGACAATCTTTTCGACCAGTTCGGGTTCCGCGATTTCAAAGTGGTCAAGCAGCAGGGCGCTGTAGCTTGCGGCACCTACCTGCAGTTTGCCCCCGGACACGCGGGCAGCCGAAAGCATACGGCGGCTTACGCGATCGTGGACAAGACCCCGTTGTCGCAAGGCGGCAGTGGTGTCGGATTCACCCTCGTGGGGATCGACGCGTCCCAGCTGCAGGCTTACAGAGTCGGGGTAGACCGGGTCGCTGCGAAGCCAGGCCAGGTCGGTGGCCGGCTCTCCGCAGCTCATGGCCAGTGACATTCGGGAAAGGAAAAGGTTGAAGTCCGACAGCCCGGCCAGCTGGTCGTTATCGATGCGGGAGGTCATGGGGAAGGGGCCGGCCAGTATTCGTCCGAAGCCACCACTGAAGGGGTACCAGGTTTTGCCGTCGGCCCGGGTGTAGGGGTAGGGCACCCCGTGGTAGACAAGCCGGTTGATCCCCGCCGAGTACGCGCGCCCGGCCAGCATGTACATGTCTTCGCGGGCGAGCAGGGTTGCCAGCAGTCGCATGGTTATGAACGATTCCGACGACGCCCAGCGGCGGTCGGCTACGTGGGCCGCAGAGGCCGCCAGCTTGAGAAAATCAAAACTGCCACCGGCAAACAGGCCCTCGGATTCGGGTACGTCGGCGAGCGCGTAGGTGTCGAGGTAGTCGCCGTAGCCCCCGTGCGCCTGCAGGCGTAGCTCGAGGTTTCGATCGTGTGCCCACCCGACGATGCGGCCAATGAACCGCTCCTCGAAAAGCGCGCTGCGCACGCTCTCGTAGTCTTCCCGGATACGCTCAGCGCGACCCGGCTGCGCGTCGAGGTAGAGGGGCTGACCGCTGCGCCCGAAAAGGTCGACCATCTCGGCGTATTTTGATTCACCGCCCCTGCGAAACAGGAACGGAAGGTATGGGGTCAAGTCGTAGCCTGTCCTTTGACGGAACTCTCGTATGAAATCAGTCGTGAAGGGCAACTGGCCCATCAGTTCCAGGCTATCGACAAACAGTGCTCGCACGTTGCCGCCATCAATGGAGTCCAGGATGTGGCCGGCGTACCCGTCCAGCAAGGCCTCGGCTCCCGATACCGACAGGTGGTCCACTACGCGTGCGTCTTCTTCGGAGCCCGGGTAAGCGCCGCCCATGACGAAGTGTTCGGTGGAGTTCTGGTACAGGACAAAAATACGCCAGTCACCGGCGGGTACCTGCCAGTCGAGGCGGCTCGCGTGGGCACTGGCGCTGATGTCGCGGACGTCCTCCAGCGTGTCGACGCCGTCACGGGCCTGTCCGACCCGCGCGGCGAGTACCGCGACAACACGGGCCTCGGCGTCGGACGGCCCGAGCACGTCGAGCATCCACTCGACCTTGCGGCGGTAGTCCTGGTCGGGAGGGGGCGGAAGCAGGCCCTTGAAGTGCCGGGGGCCGGACAGCTGGATCTCTGTCATCAGTAACTGGGTTTCGGCGTTCTGCTTGCCGGTGGGCAGGCCGCCAGGCCACCCACTGCCGAGCGTAAGGTCAAAGTCGAGCCCGATCTCGTCGGCCATGGCCACGGCGTCGGCAACAAGGCCTGCGAACTGAGGCTGCCCGACGCTTCGCAACCGCGGGTCCGCGGCCAGGTCCTTGTCGCCCAGCCCCAGTAGCAGCGGCTGGAGTTCTACCGCTCCGAAGCCGGCCGCCTTGATCTGCCGAAGCTGGCCCTGCAGCGCTTTCGAGTCAACGCCACCACCGGGCCACCACCAGCGGGCCACGGGTCGCAGGTCGGGGGGAGGGTCGTGCCACTGCTCGAGCGGGATGATCTCATCCCGCTCGGGAGCACTGAGTGCGGGACCCGGTGACGCCGTGCACAGGAGGGCCAGTAACGTTGTGACAAGCGGGGTGAAGTTACGGGATCCCGACCGACTGGCTAGGGCTTTGACCACGGAAGTCTTCATCGATGACTGGACGCTAACGTCGTCCCAGGCGGTCTTCAGATCTCATCGCTGCCCTGGGTAAGCCCGCCCGGTAAATCGGCAAGCTAAGGGGATTCCGAGTTGCCGGCCTGGTCGGTCGCTCCTTCCAGGTATATAGACTTTTTCAGCGACGCGAAGACGCTTTCGACAAGCGGCCCAAAGTGTTCCAGCGCCAGGGTGTCGTAGGCGGGATCGAAGCTGTTCTGGTCGTACTTCTCGCAGAATTCCGCGCAGTCTTTCCAGTAGGGGTGATCGCGAAAACGGTCGCGCATGTCGCGGTCCAGGTCGAGGTGGTGAAAGAAGTAGTAGCCTTGGAAGATGCCGTGGTGCTTGACGATCCAGTGGTTCTTCTCACTCACGAAAGGCTCCAGTATTGTCGCTGCGAGGTCGGCGTGGTTAAAGCACGCGAGCGTATCGCCGATGTCATGTAGCAAGGCGCAAACGACGTACTCGTCGTCGCGGCCGTCGCGCTGCGCGCGGGTGGCGGTCTGCAGGCTGTGGGTGAGCCGGTCAACGGCGTAGCCGCCGGTGTCGCCGGCAAGAATCTCCAGGTGCCCCATGACGCGGCCTGGCAACCCGGAGCCGAACTCGATCGAGTGATGCGCGATCTGCTGGTAGTCTTCGCGACTTGCGTCGCGCATGGCTGTGAAGCTGGTCTGCATTGCTTTCGTACTTCCAGGCATATCGATTCCTCCCTTGCCCAGTCACACGGATTTGTAGGCTGTTTTTCACCACCAGTCGAATTATCCAATGAACATCGGCTGACCGTGCGTATTAAGGCTGCGCACATGGCTCCAATTGTCAGGTTGCTACCTGGTCTGCTGGCAGAATGCGTCGTGCCAGAATGTGCCCTTCCGCCCGACGACCACTATCACCTGCTCCACTACTTCGACCACCACCACTACGACCACGGCACCGGTCGCGGATATTACGGTCCAGGCCGAGGTGATGGAAAAAATAGTAACCCTGGAAGATGCCGTGGTGCTCGCCTACCCCGTCAGGGTAGCTTGTAGACCGCTTACCGGTCCCAGTCTCACTTCACACTGGACTTTGCCTTTTTCGGCGTGCTACCGTTCCGGCCATGAGGCTGCTTGGCTCGTTAGTACTCTCGATATTGGTGATCGCTGGGCCCACCCCGGCAGAAGGCGGTATAGAGTGCGGCTTGGTACCGGTGGATCCTGGCAACGTTATCGAACGGGACAGTTTTTTCGTTCGCGTTTTCAGGAGTAACCTGGACATCGCGCGAAAGTGTATGGGGGTGAGGGATGAGAGTGCGAGCGAGTGTTTCAGCGGGGGCGATCCGGGCCGGAACCACGGGAGCGTGCCCCTGTTGGACCAGCTGTTCGGCCTGGACTTCGATGGGGTCCTGGCCTCCGAGAGCGGCCTTCGGAGTCGGTGCCAGCGAACGATCGCTAAGCGCGCCATGCGTGTTGCCGCCAGGCAAATACGCGCGGATGCTTCCTGCCGAAAAGTGGGGGTAACCGATGGAAGCCTGGAGGTATGCTGAGACAAGCGTGACTGCGTGGCGGTAACAGGCAATGCACGTCTTGTAAAAGCCAGGGCCAGGCTGAAGAGCCGGAGCGATTTCTGCGCGGCGAAGTTTAACCTGCGCGGGTTGTTCCCGGGTGATTGCCTGGAGATCGACGAGGCAAACGAAGTCGGCTTCGGGGATTGTCTTGGGAACCTGGCCCAGTGCAGGGTTTGCAGTGTCCTGACGATAGGTTGCTACCTGAATTGTTGGAATACCGCGTCGTGCGAGACGGGGCAGTTCGGATCGACATCAACGATCACCTGCACGACTACCATCACGACGACGACTACCACGATGCCGCCCGGCGGCTAGGCACCGCGCAACCTGTGGACCAGTGGTTTTTATTGCTGTCCTACAGCGGGCCGCAGACGAAGATGGGGATGTCGCGGCTGGTTAACTTGCGGTAGTCAGCAGTTGTTTCTCAACGCGAATTGGAAGCAAGGAAGCTGGCTACCCGGGCGCTCGTTGACTCCAGGTACTCGGCTTCTTTCCAGAACTCCACGAATTCCGCGTTGCAGGTTATGTCGGCGACTTCGCGCGAGATCGATTCCGGGTGATATATATCGTGCCCGCAGAAGACCAGCAGGGGGGTGGTGCAGGCGGCGACGAAATCACGCGCTACGTTGAACAGGAAGTCACCGCCGTACATCGCGTGCCTGAAAACCTGCCAGGTCTTTTCAGTGACCGCCGGTTGTTTCCCCGCGATTTCTTTCGCCCAGTCGTCAAACATTTCAAAAAAAACCCCGCGGTTATTCTCGGGCCCGGTTTCGTCGAGGCCTATGGGTTGAAACAGTACGGCCGACGCCACGCGTTCGGGCGCGGCCTCGATGAGCCCCATGCCGAATGACCCGCCGATGCACATGCCCAGGACGCTGAAGCGGTTCACGCCCAGGTGGTCGAGCAGGGCGAGCTGGTCGGCGGTATAGACCTGCCAGGAGTCGGTAGGCAGTACCGGCGCCGTTGAGCGTCCGGCGTTGCGTTGGTCCATGGCGATCACGCGAAAGTGGTCGGCCAGTGAAGCCACCGGGTTCCAGGGCTGCGTTTCCCACATCTCAAGCGAGGAGCGCATGCCGCCGGGTGCAAGCAGCAGCAGCGGGAAACCCTCGCCGTGTTCCTCGTAGTAGATCTCGGTTTCGTTGTTTTTGAATACGGGCATTTCGTGTTCCTTGCCGTTGCCGGGCGCCGATTGCCTATACGAGACACCGCGCTGCAACCACCCGGCGTCGGGCAGGCGTTGTGTCAGCCCGCGCGAGGGGGCAGAGCTGGGGCATGAACCGACCCGCTTTCACCCAGGATCGCTTTGCTTCCATGGCCTACGTCGTCCTCGTTTACCAGCTGGTGATCGGGCTGGCCTGGTGGACCTTCGGCGCCTTTGACCTTGCCCCGTTGTGGGCCATGAGTGCGGGCCTGTTCGCCTCGGCGCTGCTCTGCTTCGTGGCCATGCTGCCGGTCAACAACGGCTCGGTGTTTGACCCCTGGTGGAGCGTGTTGCCTCCATTCGCCGCGCTTTATTTTCTCACGCTTGCGGCGGGCGAGGGGCTGAGCGACCGACAGCTGGCCGTGCTCGTGGTGGTCGTGGCGTGGTCGCTGCGGCTCACCCTGAACTGGTTCCGCGACTATCCGGGCCTGACACACGAGGATTTCCGCTACGTTGATCTTTACGAGAAGACGCCGCTACCACGGTGGGCCGTACGGTTGTTTCTCGTTGATCTCTTTCCCGCCTTGCAGGTGGTGCTCGGCTGCCTGCCGCTTTACCCGGCGCTTGTGCTGGGCGGCGGCGAGTTCGTTGCGCTGGACCTGCTGGCCCTGGTCGTTGGCCTGGTCGCCGTGGCCCTGGAACTGGTCGCCGACGAACAGATGCGCAATTTCAAACGCAGGCGCGCCGAGGGCGAAAACATGTCGAGCGGACTGTGGCGTTACTCGCGCCACCCCAACTACCTTGGCGAGATACTGTTCTGGGTGTCGCTGTTCTTGTTCGGGCTGGCGGCCGCCCCCGGGTGGTGGTGGACCGGGGTAGGCGCAGTGGCCATGATACTGATGTTCGTCTTTGCGAGCGTTCCCATGATGGACGAGCGCAGCATGGCGCGCCGACCGGGCTACGCCGACTACGCCCGGCGCACCTCGGCGCTCTTGCCCTGGCCGCCGCGGCGGGATTGATCGGGCTCAGCTCTCGAGGATCAGTATAACGATACCGACAAGCATGACGGCCATGCCCGCCAGTTCGAGGCGGTTGCTCCGTTCGCGGAAGAATATCCACGAAGCTGCCATCGCGAAGAGAAGTTCCACCTGCCCGAGCGCGGTCACGTAGGCAACGTTCTGCAGTGTCATCGCGGTAAACCAGCCTACCGATGCCGCCGCGCCGCATATTCCTACCCACAGCGACGGTCGCCATGCCCGGCCCACCCTGCGAAGTTGCCCGGGCTCACGCAGCGCGAGGAACAGGGTCATTATCACGGCCTGGAACACTAATACGCAGGAAAGCGTGAACCCGGCGCGCAGGAACGCTCCCCCGTCGGATAGCAGAGAGAGTGAGGCTGCCCGGTACGAAACACCCGCCAGGGCGAACAGTGCGGCCGATAACATTCCCAGCCCGGCCCCTCGGTCCAGGAAAATGTTGCGCAGGGGGCGCCGGGTTACGTCCTGGCGGGAGACGGTGAGCAACAACACGCCCACGACCGACACGAGTATGCCGATCCCTGCCAGCTCTCCCACCGACTCCCCGAGAATGGCAACGCTGAACGCCGCAGCCTGCAGGGGCTCGGTCTTCCGGTAGGCGGTGCTCACGGCGAAGTTTCTAAACGAGAATGCGTGCAGCAGGGTGGCGGTGGCAAGCACCTGGCCGATTCCGCCCAGGGCTCCATAAAAAAAGAAGGTGCCGCCCGGCTTCGGCAGCGAGTGGTCGAGCCCGACCGTCAGCACCAGTAGGTAAACGAGGGCGAACGGTGCGCCAAAAGCGAAGCGGACGTAGGTCGCTCCCGTGTTGCTGAGTCTAGTCTTGAGATCCTTCTGCAGCGCCGAGCGAATGTTCTGCAGGAAGGCAGCCGCTACGGTTAACAGGATCCACGGTTCGGGCATGAGGCAGGGGATGTTTTGTGGCAGGAGCCGGGCTCGCTCTTACTACACCGGCGAGCATACGAAGATGGGAATGTCGCGGGCGGTTCGCTTGCGGTAGTCGGCGAAGGGCGCGTAGCAACCGTCGCACACCGGCCACATGGCGGGCTTTTCGTCGGCCTGGGCCAGGCGGGCCGTGTAGCTCTTGCGCAGGCCACGGTAAGTGATGTCGACGCCCGGGTTCTTGACGATGTTGTGATACCAGATGGGATTCTTCGGCGCGCCGCCCAGCGATGCCACCAGCAAAACATCGTCTCCGTGCGGCACGTACATAAGCGGCACGGTCAGTCGGCGGCCGCTGCGGGCACCGGTCATGTCGACAAAGCAGACCTCGTCGCCGCCCAGGGTGTTGCCCAGGCGCGCGCCGGTCAGCCGGCTCAACATGACGTGCAGGCGGGTGATGATCTTGAGAATCCAGCGCGGCGGTGCGGCTCCCTTGTCCTGGAGTTTGCTGTCCGTGCTGGCAGTATCGGTGGTGCTGGCGGTGTCGCTCATGCTGTTGTTCCTCCGGGCGTTGGCCGAATGTTAGACCGCCGAACGGCCAGCGGCAAGCCGCCGGCCGTTGCCATAACCGCCGGCCCTGCACATATTACGCGGCAGGTAGAACGTGTTTCACTTGCTCTCCTCCGGCAGCCGCGGGGAAGCAATTACGGCGGCACAACAGGAAATAAGACTATGAGCGAAGACAAGGGCTTAAAGCTGAAAGAACAGCTCAGGGTCAACGACCGGGAGCTGGCCGATACGGGACATCTTTTCGGGCTTGAGAAGCTTGAGCGCAAGGAAAGCGACCCCGGCACCTACGAGGCCGTGTGGCACATACTATCTAATCTCTGTAACGCCGCGTGGTCGGTGGGCTGCAAGGTTTCCAGTTCGCCCATTGCCGCCGAGGGTGGCGACGCCCTGTGGGCGCTGCACACCCCCACCGGCGAGGCGGTGTGCGTGTCGCGTGGCATCACCGCCCACCCCGGTCTGCTGGCCGACATGATACGCAACTTCATCGAGCTCGACTACGAAGACTACCCGGGCTTTCACCAGGGCGACATATTCGAAAACAACGATCCCCACTACGGCGGCATCCACGCGCCCGACTTCGACATGGCCATGCCGATCTTTTACGGCGACGAGCTGGTGGCCTGGACCAGCTGCGTGTCGCACGTGAGCGACTGTGGTTCGGTGACGCCGGGCTCCATCGGTTTTCTCAATCCCGATTGCTACTCCGACGGCCTTTGCATCGCCATGGAGAAGGTCGGCGAGGCCGACAAGTTCTACCCCTGGTACGACATGCGCATCAAGTCGCGCACGCGCACTCCCGACTGGGTGCTGGGCGACGCGCGCGGGCGTCTGGCCGGCTGCATCACGGTGCGCGAAAAACTCATCGAGGTCATCGACAAGTATGGGCTGGATTTCTTTCGCGACGCTTGCAAGGAGTACGTCGAAGACAGTCGCCGCTACGCCGTTGGCCGCGTCAGGACCCAGGCCGTGCCCGGGCGCATACGCAAGTCGCAGTTCAAAGACCTTGCCATGAAGGGCAAGCGCGTGCTGCTGGGCAAGCAGGACATCGACTGCCTGTTCAACCTGCCCATGGAGCTCGAGATCAAGGCCGACGCCAACGTGGCCATTTCACTCCGGGGGGCGAGTGGCACGGTGCCGTTTGGAGAGAACATAAGCCCCACCGCGCTCAAGTCGGGCCTTCTCAACGGCTACTCGCACATAGTTGGCTTTGACATGTTCAACTCGGGGCCGTCGGCTTCCTGGGAAGTTGAAACCCCGCCCGGGGGTTCCTGGGCAAACCCGTTCGAGAAGGACTTCTCGGCCTCGTCGGGAGTGGCCTGGGCGCCGGCCGTGATGTGGATGAGCAGCCTTTACGAGGTTTTCGGGCGGTTGTACCACATGCGCGGTTTCATAGAGGAGATGGCCGCCGGCGCAGCCACCACCATGACGGCCGAGTTCGCGGGCATTAACCAGACCGGCCAGTACGTGGCCGGCCTCACCCTTGAGCAGGCCTGCAACGGCTCACCCGCGCGCGGCTTTACCGATGGTGAGAACAGCGCCTGGTGCATCTACACGCCCAACGCCGACTTCGGCAACGCCGAGATCGCCGAGCTCTACTACCCCGTCCTCTACCTGGGCCGCAACCTCGAGCCCGACTCGGCGGGCTACGGACGATTTCGCGGCGGCCTGGGCCACACCGCGGTGTGGATGGTGCACAATACTCCGAGCATCGAGTACCAGTGCGGTTGCGCCGGTATACGAAGCAAGACGATCTCGAACCACGGCATGTACGGTGCTTACCCGGCGGTGCCCGACCGCCCGGCCTACGCCCACGACACCAACGTGAAGGAACTCATCGCCGAGCAGAAACCACTGGTACACGAACGCGGTGACCCCGAGGACCAGCAGATCACCAACAACGTCAAGGCGCGCGAACTCGAAGACGCGGCCATCGCTCCCTTCGTGACACCCGAGCCCTTGCAGGACTACGACATCATCGTTCACCCGGTTTCTGGCGCCCAGTCGATGGGCGACCCCCTGGACCGCGCCCCGGCGGCCGTGGAAGACGATCTCAACAAGGGCTGGGTGCGCGCTGGCGTGGCCGAGCGTGTGCACGGGGTGGTGGCGGTGAGCAACGGTCGCTGGACGGTGGACGAGAAGGCCACCGCCGAAAAACGCAAGACCCTACGCGACGAACGCAAGGGCAAGGCCGTACCGTTTCGGCAGTGGTGGGACGAGGAACGCAAGCGCGTAGAGGCCTGCGAAAACATGGATGCGGCCGTCATCGAGATGTGGCGCAGCTCGATGGAGTTGTCGCCGGGCTACGGCGACGAGCTGCGCGCCTTCTGGCGGCTGCCCGAAGATTTTATTTTCGAGTTACCGGCAGCGGGCAAAGAGGAGAGCTGAGCGATGGCCGAGTTTCACAAGGAAGACATTGCGCGCTTGATGGACGGGGTGCTGCCCTGGCCGGCCGTGCAGGACATGCTCAAGAGCCCCAAGGATCTCGACCGTTTTGATAAGTACCTCGAGATAATGGCCGAGCGCGTACCCTGGGACGACACCATACTGCTGCCTCTTACGCCGCAGTTGATGATAGTGGCGCGCAAGGGCGAGCGCGTGGTCAAGTGCCTGTGCGGGCAGGAGTACGGCGACTACCGCGTTAACTGGAAGTTGTCGGCCCTGGTGCACGTGCGCGACAGCCAGCAGGCCCTCGACGAGATCTACCGCGGTCGCGACGCGCTGGACGAGGCCTGGGTGCAACTGCGCGAGTACATCTGCCCGGGCTGCGGCAGTATGCTCGAGGTGGAGGCCGTGCCGCGTGGCTGCCCGCCCGACTTTGAATTCCTGCCCGACCTCGACACTTTCTACCGCGAGTGGTTGGGCCGCGAGTTGCCCGACAAGTGCGAGTACGAGGACCGTACGCTGGCCGTAGTGGCCGAGTGGTCCTCGGAAGGAGAGTAACCCACGGGTGGCCGGCAGCCAGCCAACGGGAGCCCTCGACGACGTGAGGGTTGTTGATCTCACGCGCACTTTCTGGGGCGCCATGGCGGGCACGCTGCTGGGGGACTTTGGCGCCGACGTCGTGCGCCTGGATTCGCCCGACGGCAGCAGCCGCGAATTTCCCGACGACATTGAGCGCCCGGCCCTGGGCGACAACGACTGCATGGGCGCGCTTGTGCATCGCAACCGTCGCAGCGTGGCCGTGGATATTTCGAGCGACGAAGGCCGCGCGCTGGCCCGCGAGCTGGCCGCGACGGCCGATGTATTTCTCACCGACCTGTCGTCCGACGAACTCGGGCGTTGCGGGTTGGACGAAAAATCCTTGCGCGCCGGGCGCGAAGACCTGGTGTACCTGCGCGGTTCGGCCTTCGGGCCGCTGGGGCCCGACAGCGATCGGCCGCCCTTGGACGAGCTGGCTGCCGCGCGCACGGGTATGATGCCCATACTGCCCGAGCCGGGTCAGCCGCCCGTCTACCCGGGCCACGGGCAGATGTATACCTCGGTGATGCTGGCCCTGGGCGCGGTGACGGCGCTGCTTCACCGTCGTGCCAGCGGCGAAGGACAGGCAGTGGACGCCTCCCTGCTGGGCGGCAACATGTACGGCGCCAGTCTTGACCTGCAGGCCTTCCTCGCCATTGGTGGCCAGCGTTTCTGCGAGCCGGTTTCGCGGCTCGACGCGGGCAACCCGATGAGCGGCACCAAGTATCCCACCAGCGACGGGCTGTGGGTTACGCTCACCATGCCCGAGACCGATCGGTGGTGGCCGGCGCTGTCGGAGCTGGTGGGCCTGGACAGCGATGACCCGAGATTTGCCACGCACGACTTGAGGTGTGGCGACAACCGCTTACCGCTCATGGAATTGCTCGACGGGGCGTTCCGGCTCGAGTCGGCAGCTCACTGGCGCGAGCGTTTCAACGAACTGCAGATGTCGGCCGACGTCATAGAGGGCTACGAGTTTCCGGCCGCCGATCCCCAGGCCAGCGACAACCGTTATCTTATTGAGCTCGAAGGCGGGCAACGCTCGCTTGGCTTCCCGGTGTGGATGCAGGACACGCCGGCTGCCATGCACCGCGAAGCTCCCGCGGTGGGCGAACACACGGACGAGCTCCTGCTTGCGCTCGACGGCATGGACAAGGCCCGCCTCGAGAGCCTGCGCGAGTCCGGGGTCGTGTCGGGAGGAGAGCGCTGATGGCAGGCGCGCTCGACGGCATACGCGTCATCGATCTCACCATGTGGTTCCAGGGCCCGGTGGCCGGTCAGCACCTCGCCGACCAAGGAGCCGAGGTCATACACTTTGAGAACCCGAGGGGAGGCGATCTCGGCCGCGGCGTGGCGAGCATCAAGGCGCTGCCCGTGGGCGACTGGAACCAGTACTTCCTCGTCATCAACCGCAACAAGAAGAGCATGGCGGTTGACCTGAAGAGCGATGCCGGCCGCCAGGTCATGTACGAGCTCGTGGAGAAGTCCGACGTCTTTCTCACAAACCTGAGCGCCGGCGCGCTGTCGAAATGGGGCGTGAGTTACGATGACCTCTCTGCCATAAACCCGCGCCTGGTCTACGCCATGGGCAGCGGTTACGGGCCGCGCGGCACGGTGACCAAGCCCTCCTTCGATCTCACGGTGCAGGCATTGATCGGCGTGATGACCCGCCTGGGCGAGCCCGGCCAACCGCCTATCTACCTTGGCATGGGTTCGGGCGACGCCATGGGTGGGTTGATGGCGGCCTTTGGTATCACCACCGCCCTTTGGGCCCGCGAGAAGACCGGCCGTGGCCAGTTTCTCGACGCGTCGCTTTACGGCGCGCAGTTGTTCATGGCTGCGCCCACCATGCAGGCGTGGCTGGCGACGGGCAGTGACAGGTTCTCGCGGCAGGTGTCGCGCAGCCACGCGCGCACCCCGACCTGGAATACCTACCGGGCATCCGACCGTTGGATGGTCGTTTGCGTGCACAACGACGATGGGCAGTGGGCGAAGCTGGCCGGCCTGCTCGACGAGCAATCGTCGGGGGGCAAACTGGCCGCTGACGCGCGCTTTGCCACTGACGCCGCGCGAGGAGAGAACAACGTTGAGTTGGTGGCCGAGCTCGACCGCGTGTTTGCCGGCGACACGGCTGAGAACTGGGTTGAGAGTCTCGCCGAGACCGGGCTGCACGCGGGCGTGGTGTGCACGTTGGCCGAGCTGGCCGAGGACGAGGGCGCCTGGGCCAACGACTATCTCGCGCGCACCCACTGTAACGAGGTCAACCGCGAGGTGATGCTGCGCGGCCTGCCCCTGGGCTTGCGTGGTACCCCGGGCACGATCAACACGCTGGGCCCTGAGCTGGGACAGGACACCGAGCTGATACTGTTTGAAACCCTGGGCTACGACTGGGATCGCATAGGCGAGCTCAAGTCGTCGGGCGCCATACTCTAGGAATGCCGGCCGTGGGCGCAGGCAGTACACAGAAACCCGGCGCCCTCGACGGCCTGCGGGTTCTCGACCTGGGCAGCATGATGGCCGCTCCCTACGCGGCCACGCTGCTGGGCGATCTCGGCGCCGACGTCATCAAGGTCGAGGCCCACCGCGGCGACGACAGCCGCTACCTCGGCCCCGAGCGCGGGGGTGAGCACACCCCTTTTCTCGCCATCAACCGTAACAAGCGCAGCCTTCTGCTCGACCTGCGGCAGGACGAATCCCGGCCGGTGTTCGAGCGGCTGTTGGCCACCACCGATGTGCTCATTACCAACGTGCGCGAGCCGGCCTTGTCGCGGCTCGGCCTTGCCTACGAGCAGGTCAAGGCCCATCGCGACGACGTCATCTGGGCGGGGGTTACGGCTTTTGGCCCCGACGGCCCCTACGCGGGTCGACCGGGCATCGACTTCCTGGCCCAGGGCTACGCGGGGATGATTTCCCTGAACGGTCAACCTGGCTCTGATCAGGCGAGGGTAACCATACCGGTGGTGGACGTGATGACCTCGGAGCTGGTGGTTACCGGTGTGCTGGCGGCTTTGCTGGTGCGCGAGCGTACGGGCGAGGGACAGCGTGTTGACGTGTCGTTGCTCGACGCGTTGGCGCACGCGCAGTCGCCGGGCCTGGCGGTGTGGAACGTTGCGGGCGAAGTGACGCCGCGCACGGGCAACGCCAGCCAGTACTTTGCCCCCTCGGGTATCTACCCCACCCTCGATGACAGCCACGTGGTCATCACCTGCCCCGCCGACAAGTTCTTTGCCAACCTGTGCAGCGCGCTCGAAGTCGACTGGCACGAGCAGGCGCGCTTCGCGTCGGTGAACGATCGCCTGGCCAACGCTGTTGAGCTCGACGAGTTGATCGCTTCGAGCACCGGGGCATTTGATCGCGAGGAGTTGGTCGAGCGCCTGGTGGCGGCCGACGTTCTCACCGCGCCCATAAAGACCATTGACGAGGTCAGCAGTGACCCGCAGCTCAGGCACAACGGCATGCTGGCCGAGGTCGAGCACGCCGCGCTGGGCCCGGTGACGGTGACCGGTGTGCCGGTCAAGCTGGGCTCAACGCCGGGCTCGGTGCGCCTGGCGCCGCCCGTGCACGGCCAGCACACACGCGAACTGCTGGCCGAGCTGGGTTACGACGCCGACGCGGTCGAGCGGTTGCTGTCTTCGCGCGTAGCCGGCTCGGCCTGAGCGCTTGCCGGTCGACTGCGCGCGGCCGCCTTGCTGCAAACCCTGGTTGTCAGTAGCCCCCGATCGGGGCGGCGCGGGGCTAAGCCCGGTATGCGGCAATCGGCGACTCCACCGACTCGGTGGGCGCCAACGGCGGGCCTGAAGTGGAGGGGGAGGTCAGATAATCCGGGCATGACTCTTGCTTCAACACACTAAAGCGGTCGACTATTGAAGCAGGCTGCTGTTTACCAGTCGCTGTCGTGCTCGTGGCGGTTACCATGAGCGCAGCCAGTAAGGGTGCGAGTAGAAGAACTCGACGCTGCTTTGAAACGATAGTCATGCGACTTTCTCCGATTGTCGGTTGTGGCCGCCCCATGGCGCCGGGTTACTGGGCCTGGTTGATCTTCCGGGCTGCCAGGCAAGGGTGCCAGTCCCTTGATATTGTACACCAAGCCCGTCTGCCGGGTAGGTTTTCCATGGGCTGCAGTCAGCTCTCGGTCCTGAGCAGGATTTTGCCCACGTGCAGGCCTTCTTCCATGCGGGCGTGAGCGGCGGCCGCCTCGGCGAGGGGGAACACCGAGTCGACAACGGGTGCGATCGCACCCGATTCCAACAGCGGCCACACCTCGCGGGCCAACGTCTCGGCGATGGCGGCCTTTTCTTCGTCACTTCGTATCCTGAGCGTTGAGCCGGTAATCACCTGCCGCTTGAGCATCAGTCGCAGCAGGTCCACCTCTACGCGCGACCCGCGCAGGAAGGCGATTATCGACACGCGGCCGCTCTCGGCCAGGCAGGACAGGTTGCGCTCAACGTAGTCGCCGCCGACCATGTCGAGGATGACGTCGACGCCGCGTCGGTCGGTGGCGTCTTTGATCTTCTCGACGAAATCGTCGTCGTTGTAGTTGATCGCCAGCTCGGCGCCGAGCTCGAGGCAGCGCGCGCATTTTTCGTCGCTGCCGGCGGTGGTAAACACGCGGTGGCCGCGCGCGACGGCCAGCTGTATAGCGGTGGTGCCGATGCCGCTCGTGCCCCCGTGCACGAGCAGGCTTTCACCGGGGGCAAGGCCCGCGCGGTCGAAGACGTTGTACCAGACGGTGAACAGCGCTTCGGGCAGGCCGGCGCCGTTGACCGGGTCTATGGTGCTCGGCAGGGGCAGCACGCTGCCCTCGTGCGCCGTGGCGTACTCGGCGTAGCCGCCACCGTTGAGCAGGGCCACGACCTGTTCGCCACCCTTGTAGCGGCTCACGCCCTCTCCCACGGCGGCCACCGTTCCCGATACCTCCAGGCCCGGCCAGTCGGGGGCGTCGGCGGGAGCCGGGTACAGACCCATGCGTTGCAGCGTGTCTGGACGGTTCACCCCCGCGGCCGTAACGCGGATGAGCACTTCATCGTCAGCCGGCCGCGGCGTGGGCAGTTCGGCAGGCAGCAGCACCTCGGGGCCTCCGGGCTCGCGGATGATCACGGCCTGCATCGTGTCGGGCAGCTGTTGACCAGTCGTGGTGGTGCTAGTCGCCAAGGGCCGGTTGTCAGCCGAGAGCGACGGTGGCTTTTTCTATGAACAGCGGCTCGGTGGTGGCACCGCTGCCGCTGCCGCGTTGCTCGAGCTCGCCCAGCGTATCCATGCCCGCTACCACCTCGCCGAATATGGTGTGGTTGTCGTCGAGGTGGGGAGTGGGCACGAAGGTGATGAAGAACTGGCTGCCGTCGGTGCCCGGTCCGGCGTTGGCCATGCTGAGAAGGCCCGGCCTGTCGTGGCGCTCGCTGGGAGAGAACTCGCCGTCGTACTGGTAGCCCGGTCCGCCGTAGCCCTGTCCGAGCGGGTCGCCGCCCTGGGCCATGAAGCCGCTTATTACACGATGGAAGACCACCTCGTCGTAAAAGCCAAGGCGCGTGAGAAAGAGCGTGCTCGATACGTGCATGGGTGCCACGTCGGGCATCAAGCGTATGGCAAGATCGCCCACGTTGGTGGCCAGGGTCCATGTAAGTTGGCAGCCGGGTTCAAACTGCAGGCAATCGGGCTTGGAGAGACTAGTTTTCCAGTCGTTGCCGCTGGTGTCGATTGACTGTGCCTCTATGTAGGCGTCGATGGCTGCTATGGGGTCGTTGCTGGGGGTACTCACTGCTTGCTGCTCCTTATCTATATACGGATCCGGCTGTAAGCCGCGTATGCTGCCAGTGCCACGCGGAGAATGCACCCCCGGGGGGAGCTTGCCGGTGCCGCTGGCCCCTCTCTTGACTCGGCCGCCCGTGGGCAGGAACTTCGGGGCCTACAGTGTCCTTACTGCGCAGCATCATAGCCCCCGGAGTGTCGGCCCTGCTCACCAGCCATCGTACGCAGCATCTCCTGCGCCGGCGGTCCGAGCTTGCACGGCGACTGTTCGGTCGCGCCCATCGCGTGCATTATTTTCACCAGGTCGATGACCCTTACTCGGCCCTGACGGTCCAGCTGCTCGAGCAGTTCGCCGCGCGCTACCAGGTGGAACTCGCCTGTCACCTCGTGCGCCCACCCCGCGCGGCCGCGGCACCAGAGCCGCGAATGCTCCAGGACTACTCGCTGGCTGACGCCCTGGCAGTGGCCGGGGAGATGGGCCTGCGTTTCGACGCGCCTGCCGGTCGCCCTTCGGACAGCTCGCTGCGCCTTGCCACGCGCGCACTCGCGGCTGCCCTGGATAGCGGTACGATGCCCGCTGCTGCGGCGGTGGTGAGCGATGCCTTGTGGCGGGGCGGTGAGCAGGCGGTAGAAAAGGTCGCCGCCTCTTTGTTGCAATCGGGGCCGGACGATACGCGGGTGGCGAGTCTTCTCGACGAGGGTGGCCGCCTTCGCAGCAAACTGGGTCACTACCTGGGCGCGACTTTCTACTACGCCGGCGAGTGGTACTGGGGTGTGGACAGGCTGCACTATCTTGAGCAGCGACTTGGAGACCTCGGCCTGTGTCGATCTTCATTTGACGGTGGCGCTCAAGCCCAGCCCCTTGTAGAGCCAGCAGTTGTCGCGGCGCCGGCCGCCAGCGGAGAAGGATTCACGCTGGAGTACTTTCCTTCGCTGCGCAGCCCCTACACCGCGATAGTTACGCCGAGGGTTTTTGAATTTGCCGAGCGCAGCGGGGTCGACCTGCGCGTGCGCCCGGTGCTGCCCATGGTGATGCGCGGACTGGCCGTGCCCAGGGCCAAGCGCGTGTACATACTGCGCGATACGGCAAGAGAGGCGCGGCGGCTGGGGGTGCCGTTTGGTCGCGTGAGCGATCCGCTGGGCAGGCCGGTCGAGCGCGCGCTTTCGCTGTACGACTGGGCCCGCGGGCAGGGTCGTGAGCGCGAGTACCTGCTGGCCTTCTACGACCTGGTGTGGGCTCACGGGGTAGACGCCGGAAGCGACACGGGCCTGCGGCGGATCGTGGAGCGCGCGGGTCTTCAGTGGCAAGGCGCGCGCAGCGTTGTCGACAACGACGACTGGCGCGGCGAGGTCGAGCAGAACCGGGTGGACATGATGGCGGCGGGCTGCTGGGGCGTGCCCAGCTTCAGGCTGTCGGGGCCGGGGCTCGACGAGCCGCTGGTCACCTGGGGCCAGGATCGGCTGTGGTTGCTAGAGCGGGCGCTGACGGGTCTTTCCTAGGCGCCGTCGAGCAGCTCCTTGAAGCCCGAGGGATCGTGGCGTCCAAAGCAGATGGTCTCCAGCGTGCCTATGCCTTCGAGATCGCCCAGGCGGGCGCGGCAGATGTTGTGAACGTGGATGTGCTTGTAGTCGAGCAGGTCCATGTCGTCCAGGCTCCATGACTCGCCGGCGATCACCTCTTCACCCTTCCAGATGGCGTGCCCCCACTCGGGATGCTGGTAGCCGATGCCGAGCAGGTGCAGCCGTATCATGGGCTCGAGCTCTATGTGCAGGCTCTCGCCGCCGGGACGCAGGAGGTCGAACTCGGCTCGCTCCGGGCAGCGGGTACCGGGCTTCCAGTGTACGCGGTGGCTAGCGGTCTGTATCAGCTCGGTGCCGGGGTCATCGCCGCTGGGAATGTCGTCGGGCGAATCGTAGACGGGTAGCAAGTGCGCGCTCAGCTGCGTGGCGGTGCCGTCGCGGTCTTCGAAGGTACCGAACTGGGTCGAGAATTCGTCGAAAAGAAGCGGACACCAGACCCAGTACACACCGGGTTCGGTGGTGAGCTTGCCGGGTGCGCCGGCCTCGGGTTCTCCCACCGGGCGAACGCCCCAGCTCCGGTCGCGGGTGCCCGGCCAGCGTGCCGGGTCCACGTCCACGCGTGTGCCACTCGCCGAGACCTGCCCTTTCCAGTTTCCCATCTGCGTGTAGCGGGTCGTGTTCATGATGAGCCGGCCGTCGTCGTACATCACGTTACGCGGTTCCTGGTGGGGAGCCGTGCGAGCCACGAAAGTGAGGTCAGCCGAAATGCCGGTCTCGTTGTGGTCCAGCCGCACCCGCACTTGTCGCAGGGCTTCTACTATTTCGATTCTGAGCGGGCCTACATTCATTTCCGCGCGCTCGTGCGGGGCGCGACGCGATGCGTGGAAGGCGTGCTGGCGGCCGTCGAGGACCACCGTAAGGTGCGCGTCCATCACCAGCCGGTTGGGGTACAGGCCAAATCCGACCTCGAAGGTACAGTCGCCGTCGCGCGAGTAGCCGTTGAACCAGTATCGGTCGTAGAAGTTGCGGTCGCTGGGTTCGGGCTGGGTCACCGGCTCGGCCGTCTGGTGGATCATGTACTCATCGAACTGCGTGATCATAGGCCTGTGTAGCACCGTGCTCTCCCTAATGGGAAGAGGATCGCGACCCCCGCCGGCATTGCGCACTGGTTGACAGGGGCGAGGGTTGGGCGCTAAAGAAATAGCCATGAAAAACAATGTGGGGCTTTTTCTTGCTAAGCGTGCCGAACTCGACCCGGACCTCGAGGCCTTCGTGGGCCTGGAGTCGGGGCAGCGATTGACCTACCGCGAGTTCAACGAGCGCTCCTGCCGGACGGCCAACGCGCTCACCGGGCTCGGCGTAGGTAAGGGCGACCGCGTGGCGTTGCTGATGATGAACGGCGCCGAGTACATCGAGTCGTTCTTCGCTATTGCCAGGATAGGCGCCATCGTGGTGCCGCTCAACTGGCGGCTGGTGGCCGACGAGCTGGCATTTATATTGTCGGACAGCGGCGCCACGGTGTTGTTGTTTGACGGTGAGTTTGCCGAGGTGGTGGCCGCGCTGCAGGGGCGACCCGACGCGACGTCACTGAAGACCTGGGTGCAGGCCGGCAGCGGTGAGCGCCCCGACTGGGCGCTGTCGTACGACGAGCTGCAGCAGGAGGCCGACTCGGCTGCGCCCGAGACCGGGGCCTGCGACGATGACGAGCTGTACATAATGTATACGTCGGGTACCACGGGTCTGCCCAAGGGGGCCGTACACACGCACGCGTCGGCCATGTGGGGCTGCCTGACGATCGCGGCGACCGCCGACATACGCTACCGCGACCGCTACATGGTTACGTTGCCACTTTTTCACGTCGGCGCCCTCACGCCCATGACGGCCAACGTTTACAGGGGAGGCACCAACGTCATCATGCGCGCCTTCGACCCCGTGCGAGCCTGGGAGACCATAGCCGAAGAAAAAATCGACAACCTGCTGCTGGTGCCGGCGATGCTCAATTTCATGCTGCAGGTGCCCGACTTCGACAAGTACGACCGCGGCCGTCTGCGCTGGTGCATGAGCGGCGCCGCCCCCGTGCCGGTCAATCTCATAGAGCGCTGCGCCGAGCTGGATATAGAAATCCAGCAGGTCTACGGCATGACCGAGTCCTGCGGGCCTGCCTGCCTGTTGACCTCGGCCGATTCGCTGCGCAAGGCCGGGTCTACCGGCAAGGCCTTTTTTCACACCGACGTGCGGGTGGTCGATGACAAGGGTGACGATGTAGCGCCCGGTGAAGCTGGAGAGGTATGGATACGCGGTGCGCACGTGATGAAGGAGTACTGGAACCGGCCCGAGGCCTCCGAGGAGACCCTGGCCGGCGGCTGGCTGCACTCGGGCGATATCGCGACGATAGACGACGAGGGTTTTATCTACATACAGGATCGAATGAAGGACATGATCATTTCGGGCGGCGAGAACGTGTATCCCGCCGAGATCGAAAACGTGTTGCTCGACTGCGAGGGCGTGGCCGACGCTGCTGTCATCGGCCAGCCCAGCGAGAAGTGGGGCGAATCGCCGGTGGCCGTGCTGGTGGGTTCGGCCGGTCCTGTAGATCCCGCTGCAGTGCTTGAGCACTGCAAGACCCGCCTGGCCGCCTTCAAGAGACCGGTGGCTGTTGAGATGGTCGAAGAGATTCCCCGCAACCCCTCGGGAAAGATACTCAAGCGCCTCCTGCGCGAGCGCTACCCCGGGCCGGCGCCCGCCTGAGCTGCCCCCCGGCGTCACTGCTGGTCACGACTCGACCGGGCCTCTGCAAAAGCCCCGTAAACAGCGTGCATATGCACTTGTTTGCTGAAAGGGCTTGACGCTTTCCCGTAGAACGTGTATATACACAGACATGGGCAGAGGTTCTGAAAAGACCAGCGCTGGCGACAGCGGCAGTGGAAAGAGCGGAGGCAAGGACAGCGGATGTGCGTGTTTCAACATACGCCGTGCGGCCAGGGCTGTTACGCGCCTGTACGACGACACCGTCAGGTCCACGGGCCTCAAATCTTCGCAGGTAATGCTGCTCATGGGCGTGCGGGAAATGGGCCCGGTCAGCGTGGGGATCCTGGCCGAGGAAGCGGTTCTTGACCGCACTACGCTTACCCGAAACCTGCGCCCACTGGAGCGCGAAGGCCTGGTTCGCATAGAACAGGGCGTGGACAGGCGCGAGCGGGTAGTAAGTCTTACTGCCAAGGGAGACAGCAGGCTCAAGGAAGCACTGCCGGCACTGGGCAAGGCTCAGAAAAAGGTCGAAGAGCTGGTCGGCGGAGACTGCCTGGCCCGGGTCATAGAGGACCTGGGGCGCCTGGTGGGAGTTACCACCAGGGCCAGTGGGTGAACAGGAGCGTTTTTTTTGCTTGACAAGGTGTATATGCACCTTATGTATGTACACATGGATTGATTACGGAGAGGCCGGGACGATGATTGGAACGAAGAAAAACGGAGGTAATACGATGAATATCAACTCGAATGGATGCGCAGTAGCAAGCCTGGCCGAAGGGGCCTTCGCGGCCTGGGGCGAAGACAGCGAAGACCTGGTCGCGAGATCGGCCCGGACCGGCGCAGCCGTCGGATCGGCGGTGGGTAGAGCGGTAGGAAGCGCGTTGCCGGCGTTGGTGGCCAGTGCAGGTTTTGCCCTGGCGGTCTTCCTGCCCCTGATCCTGGCCTTCGCATGAGCTGTCGCGAGGGCAGCAAAGAAACGGGCGGCGATCGCCAGCGCAACATCGGTGGTCGCGCGCGTTTCACCCGCTTTGTTCTGGCGCTGGGCAACAGCCAACAGGCT